>Ga0114974_10000209_pt1 | contig 51907 bp, 42 predicted proteins | sample S_130206_EF_Meta_FD_87318 | JGI IMG/M metagenome (GOLD analysis project Ga0114974, IMG submission 87318) | Freshwater microbial communities from Lake Simoncouche, Canada to study carbon cycling - S_130206_EF_MetaG | ecosystem: Environmental > Aquatic > Freshwater > Lake | place: Lake...
AAATTGGAAAAGTGGGAAGACTTGGAAAATCAACATGGGATTACTCATTTAAATGGAAACCACCACAATTCAACACAATTGATTTCCTTGTATCAACAAAAAAGTCTCAGAACGGGACTGATGAAGTTACACCCATCTTTCAAGGAGGGTTGCAAACAGCTGCAACAACTCAAATAAATGAGTATAAAACAATTATTCTTAGATGCGGGTTTAGTGAAAAAAAGAATGGATATATCAATCCATGTCAAGATGTGATTGATGATAAGCTTCCAACCTTTGGATCGGCTGATGATAGAACAGATGATTATTATCCTCTGCAATTTTATCCAACAGACCCATATGACCCAAGTGCTGGTGTTTGCAAAATTATGCTTAAGAAAGATGACACTGGAATTTCTCAAATGTACACGGAAGAAGACGAAGTCTTTGGTGATAATACAATTGTTGAGTTTCGCTATGAATTGAATAATGAAAAGGGTTGGAGATGGGTTCCATTGCGAGTTCGTTATGATAAAACTGCTGAATTGAGAAATGGTGAACCGAATTTTGGAAACAATTATCTTGTCGCTGATAGCAATTGGCATTCTATTCACAATCCAATTACAGAGGAAATGATTTGTACTGGAAATGATATCCCGGATGAATTAGGAGACGATGATATTTATTATAATAAATTTGCAGGAAGTAGCAAAACTCGCGGTCTTCGCGACTTTCACAACTTGTTTGTTAAGAACAAATTGATAACAAGCGTTTCAAAAAGAAATGACATTTTAATTGATTATGCTTGCGGAAAAGGTGGAGATTTTTCAAAATGGATTGATGCTAATCTCTCTTTTGTGTTTGGAATTGATATTTCAAAGGATAACTTGGAAAATAGGTTAAATGGTGCATGTGCTCGTTTCCTAAATTACAGAAAAGATTTTAAACATGTTCCTAGTGCATTATTTGTAAATGGAAATAGTGGTTTAAATATTCGCAATGGTTTAGCAATGTTAAACGATAAGGCTGTTCAAATTACAAAGGCTGTTTTTGGTCATGGACCAAATGATGCCGAAAAACTTGGAAAAGGCGTTGCCAAACAATATGGAAAAGGAGAGAACGGTTTTAACGTCTCATCCTGTCAATTTGCTATTCACTACTTGTTTGAAAATCAATCTACTTTCCAAAATTTTATTAGAAATGTTTCTGAATGCACCGCTCTTAATGGGTATTTTATTGGTACAACTTATGATGGTAAGTTAATCTTCAATATGTTGAAAAAGAAAAAGATTGGTGAAAGTGTTGAATTGTACGAAGGTGATAGAAAAATCTGGGAAATCAGAAAAGAATATGAAGATGAAAAGTTTGACGATGATGTAACTAGTTTGGGATATAAGATAGATGTATTTCAAGAGACAATTAATAAAATGTTTCCAGAATACTTGGTAAATTTTGATTACTTGGAGCGTGTTATGGAAAATTATGGATTCCAATTATTAAAGCGAGATGAAGCCAAATTAATTGGACTTCCGGAAGGGTCTGGTTCATTTATTGATTTATTCAACATGATGGATGAGGAAGTTAAACGTCAACCAATGAAAAAAGAAAAATATGGTAGTGCATTAAATATGACACCAAATGAAAAGAAAATTTCGTTCTTGAACAGATATTTTGTATTCAAGAAGATAAGTCACGTAAATGCAGAGAAAATTGCATTGGAATCTATAGACGATTCGCTCGTTGAAAGAAAGAAGATTAAAAAAATGGAATCAGAAAAGGGAGCTGAAGCATATAAAAAGGAGAAAAAGTCAGAAAAGACTTTGGAAAAATCCAAGAAGGCTAAGCCGTTGAATAAAAAGATTTTATTATTATCTACTGCAACAGAGGCAATTGATGAAAATCCTGTTGTTGAAGAGATTAAAGAAGTTGTTGAAGAAGCTCCTACTGCAAAGGTAAAGAAATCCAGAGCAAAGAAATTAAACTTTGTTCTTGATACAGAAGCAGCCCCTGCGGCAATTAAAGAGGAAGAAGAAACACAAGCTCCAGTTCAGCCAACTGAGGTTACCATTATTAAAGAATCAGAAACCCCAGCTCCGGTTCTTAAAGCTAAAAAACCAGCATCAAAAAAGAAAGTAACTTTAAAACTTGAGGAATAAAAATAACTTATAACTAAAGAAATATATAATATTTTGCTAATCACTTAAACAAAATTTTATATGATAATATAATCTCTACAATGAGCTATTACACATTACCTAGAAAACAAACTATTTGCAAGTTAACTCCAAGTTACAGTAAAGACAAAGACGCGGTGCAACCAATTATTTCATTTAGTTTATTGCATTATTTAAAACTAGCACAAGATCAAATAAGATTCTTGCAAAGTTTGCAGGATTCTGAAAATCCAGAATACAACATTGACCTAATTTATAAAGCTGTCAACCCATATGAGTTTGTTCATTGTAGGGTTCCAGGTTCAAAATTTTCTGTTAGTAAAATCAAAGCAAGTTCGGCTAATTTTTATACTTTTATGGAAATTGTAAACTCATTTAATATTTTTGAATCATTTAATGGTAGAAATATTAGATCATTGCATTGTGGAAAAAATAATGCGGCAACTATTGACTGTATGAATATTTTTAGAGAAAATAATCACGACTTTAATTATGATTATGTGTTGGAACCAACAACTTTTAATCACATTATTGGTGTGGAATCAATGACAATAGATTTTTTATATTTTGAATTAAGCGATTTTACTGAAGAACAAGATGTAAATAGATATTTAATTGAATTTGTAAACGTTTTGTGTTATATATTAACTTATCAAAATGTAAATGGATTATGTATAATAAAAGTGGATTCTATATTTTTTAAACCTATGTTGGAGATAATATATTTATTAACAAATATGTATGAAAAAGTTTATATAATAAAGCCTAATGCAAGCAATGTTTTGAAGAGTGAGAGATTTTTAATATGCAAAAATTTTGTTTCAGATTACTCAAAGACAATAGAAAACAATAATATCCTAAAAATTTTAAAGACAATAATGACAGAGTTTAATGTGAATGGAAATATGGTTACTTCAATACTTGGGTTAGATTTGCCTTATTATTTTTTAAATAAAATAGAAGAGTCTAATATTATTAATGGACAGCAACAATTAGAGCATTTAGACCATGTTGTTAACACTATTAAAAATAAAAACCGTGATGATAAGATAGAAACACTTAAAAAGAATAATATTCAAAAGTGTATCCAATGGTGTGAAAAAAATAAAATACCATATAATAAGTTTGTTGACAAACTAAACATTTTTTTACCAGTTACATTGTGCGATAATGATTCTGAAAATAAAGAATAAATTATAGTTATTATAAAATTTTTTAATAGACTGCGGGTGAATTGTCCACGTAAGAACCACCCGCCTGCAAGTTTTGCTTGATTGCAACAACTCCCTTGGCTGGTCCAACGCTGCATGTTGCTGGGTTGTATAATGGTGAATGAACGCCAAGTCCTCTGAATATAAGAGGCAATGCTGGTGTACATTTTTGCACTTTGGATTTGTAAATGTATGGTACATTTCCAGGTTTGCCAAAGTTAAGAATAATATTATTAGAACCAGAACGAGTGTCACTAATTGCTGTACGGATAGTGTTTACAGTTAATTTTAATGTTCTTGTACTACTAGATACTGCACCTTCAACCGCAAATTGAGGGTTACTTGGTTTATAGACAGCTAACTTGCAAGCATTGGGATTGCTTGGACCAGATAAAGACATTCCAATATAAGGGTTGGTAATAAAGTTTTTGAAAAGATATGCTGCTTGCACGGTTTTTCCTGATTTTAGATCAGAGATAAACCAAACAAATTGCTGCAATGTGGCAATTTTAAGATTATAAAAATTGGTAATGTCATCATTAGAAAACATTCCATTATTATTTAAAACTTGAAAAGCCATTGCAACCAATTCAACTTGGGAATATGTGCTTAATCCAGTGTTGGGGTAGCAATTACCAACATAAGTATTTAATAAAGTGAGTGGGCTTCCAGGTTTTGCATTTGCGAGCATTTTTGCCGTAATATTAGGATTATTTTTAAGAATAGCTGCGTCAGTAAGATAATCATTTTCAGTCTTAAAGTTGAAAGCTTTTTGTTCATAAGTTTTACAGCGGTTTTCTCTGTATTGTTGAAGAGTTGTAAAATAATTCTTCTTTAAATTTGTGCTGGCGGGTCTAACACGTAATAAAGCTTTTCTGGGCTCATTGCAACAATTTCCAGGCTGAGTGCATACGGGCAATGGGTTATTGGTTAGATAATATTCGGGATAATAATCAGTAACAACGCTAATTCCAGTACAATTTATGCAATCTAAATCAGCTTTTGAGGTTTCATTAACTTCGTCAATTCTGTTTTCTTTTACAGAGTATCCTCCAGGTCTGTCCATAAGTTGTCCAATTAATCCGCCAGTTTTATTTTCTAAACCAGCGGCAGATTTTGTTCCTCTATTTTGTGGCACAGTGATGTATTGATTGGGGTTATTAGGATTTATAATTGTGTAAGGGACTTGTGTGAGTGTTTGTTTTCTAAATTGCCATTTAAGAGGTCTTGCAGAACCTTGTCTATAAACAGTAATATTAGTTAAGTCATTGTTTGTTAAAGGGCGTATATTTCCAGCTGTTATTCCTACAGGATTACTATATAATCCAGTACCCTTCCATGTTCTATAAGGAGCTGTAAATGGAGCTGTTAATGAATTGTTATATGAATGCATGCCTTGTGGGTAAAATGCGGTTGCCATATATTATAATTAAAGAAGAAAATAAAAGTGTTTATATATATTAATGTTGACAAAGGTATTGATATTATTATTTATAGTTTTAATATTGTATCAAGCATTTTTAGCTAATAGTTCCACAATATTTAAAAGGGAAGGACTTGAGAATGAAGGAGCAAATGACAATTCAAGTTGTTCATCATCTGTTTTAGCTTATAAAAATTCCGGTGCAATTCAAGTTTTGCAAGACCAAGTAAGTAAATTAATGGGGCTAGACAAAGAAGTTCAAGATCTTAGTGGAAATGTGGTTGCTTTAAATCAGCAAGTTGCTAGTTTAGTAAATCAACAAGCTCAAGCAGCAACTCAATTGGCTGGAAATAAGCCATTGGCAACTAGTGGGTTATCTAGTGCTCCATAAAAATATATTTAAAATATAAATAAATTCCGATGCATTTTATATTTTAAATAAACTTGCAAGTTGCAAAATATTTATATTGGTATAAATTATATGTCAAACATATTTCAACAAGTATTATCAAATGCATCTGATGTAGAAAAAAACTTATTAGGTCCTGATTATCCTTATTGGGAAAATATTAAAAATCCTAGAGCAATTGGTATGTCAGATGAAGGAAGTTTATCTGCAATGGGTAGAGATATTGATGGTTTAATACAATATGTGCAGGTTTTAGTAACAGGTGGCGGTGCATCAACAACAGGTGGTCCTTTAGGAAATAAGTTTTTCTTACAGACTGGTGGAAAATGCAAGGATAAAAAAACAGGACAAGAAGTGGACAGATTTATTTATATTAATAATATTCCAATGGGAAATATACCATTTGTATCATCAGGTTTAGATACAAATTTTTCTAATTTTAAGGGGTTAATTCCAGGAACAATGGGAAATTTAAATGCATTAAATCCGTTTGCTATTATGCAATCTTTTACATCAGGTTCTACACCAGAGTGTCAAGAGATTACAATGCAAGTTGTTGGGCCAACCCCACCAAATAGTGGTCCTGCATTAGGTCCTAATGGAGTTGGAACACAAACTCATTTTGTCACAACTGTGGATATAGGAAATATGGATCCTTGCAACTGGGGAAATGGTGGAACTAATCCAGTTTCAGGAAGAAGATGCAATGAGTCATTTCAAAATATGGATATAAATCCCGAAACAATATTAGATTCAATGCCAGATGACCCAATTGTTCAGTTATACTTTGCTTGTCTAGGTATTCTAGGAATTTATATTTTATACTGCATCATGATGAAGCATCGCAAGTAATTTAAAAACAGGATTAAAGATAAATTGTTTAAATATATAAAGATGAAATTATCTCTATATATTTTTTCATTGTTTATAAGTATTGGTAATGCGAATATTTTTGGAAGTGTATTTAATCATGCTATTAATGATTCTATAAAGTTTTTCAAAATAAGAAGACTTAATAAAGAACCTGTTAAAAAAATTCCGCCACTACATGCAACAACGGACCCAAATTTTCATAAACAATTTCAACGATCAAAACTAGCAAGAGGAAGTGCTTTATCATCTAAATGTAATTCGCGATGTGCCGTAAAAACACCTTGTAATAAACGATGTCAATTGGCAAGAGACCGTTACCAGTTGAAATTGGCAAAAGATAAATATAAAAAAAATAATGTTAAAAAATATACTACGAGTGAAATAAATCAAAGAAGTTATAGTGGACAACTTGCAAAAGGTGCGTGCAATTCTAGATGTAAGGCTGCAAAAACAAGATATCAAAAAGAGAGAACTCAATATATGAAAACATTTCATGAACCTTGTCAAAATGGTCACATTAAAAATACGGGTACATTAAATGGGAAACCTTTGAGCGACCAAGGAAATCCAAGTGGTGATACGCCTGGAGACAAAACAAGCGTTGGTGATTATGGTGGTGTTGCAAAAGGCCGCCCATTGGGAGCTCCGGGTGCTGGACAAATTAATTGGCCTAACTCGGCTAAATATAACTGGAGAACAGACTGCAAATCTTATGAAAATCAAGGTAAAACAACTAGTGGAAAAAATAAACCACCAATTGATTCTTCAATTATTAACAATATTCTTTATTTATTGCACTAAATTTAATGCTTTCTTCTGCGTCTTCTGCTTCCGCCGATAGTCCCATATTCCTTCCAGTTCTCATCAAAACCAACAACTTCACCGCCGCCTCTACGCTTTCTGCGGCTTCCACCCTTTGCATTTATTGATGCAGGAACGCTTTTATAAGAGTCGTCAAATCCTTTGGGTTGACCACCTCTGCGTTTTCTACGGCCGCCAAGAGCGTAAGGTTGAACTGGGGGGTTGGTAGTCACCGAACCAGGGAAAACTTTGTTAAGGGCCCATGAAAATCCTTCTTTTGTTTTATCAAGAGCCTTTTGAGCACCAGAACCAATGTCTCCAAGCAAGTTACTAGAATTTGTTGTTGCGGGAGCAGTAGAAGGTCCATATTGACCTCCACGTCTTCTTCTAGATCTTCCACCAACACTCATTGATGATGATGTTGATGATGTGCCTTCTTCTTGGCCACCACGACGGCTTCTATGTCTTCTTGTTTTTGCCATTTATATTATAATAAAAGAAATTATAATATAATTGCACCATAGAATATACCTAAATATGCGTTAAGAGGGAATCGAACCCCCAGTTCAACCTTGGAAGGGTTGCGTGTTACCACTACACTATTAACGCGGATTGTACTTGAATTGCTTAATTCAAGCACAATATAACTAATGTAATGTTTTTATATTAGTTTTTAATAAATTATTATTTTAATTTAAAAAAGCATTTTGTATAATTGGAACGCCGCTAAAGCACCAGCAACTTCAACTACAATATAAGGAACAACATCACTTGCAGGCAACTTTCCGGCAGCTAAAAGAGAAAGTGTGACCGCTGGGTTGAACGCACCACCTGAAATAGCTCCACCCAATAAAACAGCTAATGCTAAAGCCGCACCAATTGCTAAATAATTTCCTGTAGCCAAAATAACAAACACCAACAAGAGTGTACCTAAAAACTCAACAACATACTTGTTCATTTTATATATTAGTTGTATAAATTTTTTTTAATAATTTTGCGATACTAAAGCTCCCCATGGGCATGCAGCCCCACTGCAAAGACTTCTATTAAATATTGATCCCTTTTTGGCTGGAGCAACACAACCACCAGACCTAACCATTCTTAATGCCGTCTTAACATCATTCCTATCATAACTCTTATATGAAAGTGGTGCTGCATTTGGCAATCCTTGCTTTAATGAGCTTTGACCTACTGCAGCACTCCTTTTAGCCGCCATATACAATGATGATGACGCAGGTGGCGTGTATTTTGTGGATTGAGACACCACAAAACTCTTTTGCAAATCTGCTGAATATTGTGTTGTTGGTCTTAAAAATGAAAAACTTTGGGTTCCCCTTCCAAAATTAAATTGAGTTGTATTTGTTCTTCTGTATTGAGCCCTAGATTGAGAAAAAGTACTTGCACCATCTGAAGGATAAAATTGTGGAGGATTTGGATGAACTCCAGTCAAAACTCCAAGCTGATTTTGAACTGTTGTGTTAGGCGTCCTATTTGTGCTTAAAGGTCCTGTTACCGGAGCACTCGCCCAACTACCACTCATATAAGGAATATTCGTATATTGATGATAAGCAATTGTTGTCATATATATACTATAACTATGGAAAAGAAAATTCTAAGCTTATCTTCTTTTTGTCATTCTATTTGATTTTTTATTGCGTATCTTCTTTGTTTTGCCACCAAATAATTTATTATTCTTAAATGTAATTTGGTCATTCTTTAAAATTTCTTTTATCTTATCAATGCTATCAGTTGCATCAGATGAAATTTTTTTTGCTGTTGCACTAAGCTTATCAATTGTGGTTTTGTATTTATTTCCAGCATTCTTTTTTAATTGAATAACTTTTTCTCTCATTCTACTTAATAATTCACCAACAGTTCCAGTAAAACCATTTATTGTTATTGTTTGTTGCATTATGGGTACTTCTTTTCTCTCTTCTCTTTCAGAAATAGGTACTACTGGAGAAGAAACACCTGATGCTTCATCATTTGGTTCTTCTTTGGGTGCCTCTTGTTCTACTATTGGAGACTCTTCTTTTTGTTCTGATTCTTGTTCTTGTTTTGCAAGTTGCTCGTCTATCTCATTCTCAATAACTCGCTTCTCTTCCTCTGCAATTTCTTTTATTTGAGAAAAATCGCAATCTCCATTTGCCTCCGCACGAGCAATCTCTCCTAATATAAAATTGTTATTTGTTTTAATTTGTGCTAAAGAGTTAATTATCTCTCCGCCCTTTTTATTTCTTTTCGTGATTCTCTTTTTCATGGTCCTTCTTTTCAAAGTTTTTGCCATTTATAACTATAAAATAAGTTGATATAATTATAAAAAATTTAGTATAAATACGACCTTAATATCTTCTAATCGCTCTAATTGCGGATTGAGCACCGGAATAATTGTTTCCACCATATGACGCATCATTGTAGTTCTTATTAACTGCCTTTTGTTTAGTATATCTGATATAATCAGAGCTGTCATATACATATTTCACATTGCATGAAGAAGGTTGAACTCCTGTTCCATCACATTGATCTTGAATGTGACCAAAATGACCCTTTAAACCAAATAAACCAGGACGACTCTGAAATGTTTGGCAAGGCCCACCACATGAATAATATTTGCGACTCAATAAATCACCAGCATTGTTAATAGCACGAAAGGGTGTGCAAATTGCTTTCTGGTTATTTACACGTTTAGCATAGTTTGTATTCCACGCTTGCTTAAGTGCGAAACGCGTTTCAACAAACTCATTGTTGTTGTTTGTGTTGTATGTTGCTTGAGGAATAAACCCGGGAATTCCACCACCCAATGCGGATATTCTTCCAGGCAATATTAATGTTTTTCCGCCAGAAGCACTAATAGGATTTGTATAACCAACAGATGTCATTTTATAATATAGACATATAAAATATTTGCTAAATTAATAAATAATATCAGGATACTTTATATGACTAGTTTGAATTTATCTCAAGTTTTAGTTACTTTTGTTGTTTTTGTAGCACTTGATTCAATTTATTTAACTTCTATGAAAACGTATTTTGATAATCAAGTAAAAGCTGTACAAGGTAGCGTTATTCAAATGAATCTATTGGCCGCAGTCTTGTGTTATATTTCTCTCGTCTTTGGAGTTTATTATTTTATTATTAGAGAGAAAAAGTCTTTGTTACAAGCATTCTTATTGGGTCTAGTAATCTATACTGTGTATGAATTTACAACTTGGGCTTTATTTAAGAACTGGAAAATTTCAACAGTAATTATGGATTCTCTCTGGGGAGCTATCTTATTTACTTTAACAACAGCAATTGTTTATTTCATTTATGGTAAATAAGGTACGGAATAAAGTATAATGAAATTATCAAGTTTATAATAATCCAATTAAAATTATAACTAGCTAAATGTGACGCAAATAAACAAGAAAATATAATAATTAAGCTATCTCCTAAAACGGCGTATCCTCCAACTTCTCTAGCATATTTCTTAAATGTATCAATCATTTCATTTTGTCCTTTTGGAACTAGAGAGAAAAAGTAATAAAATAATAAATCATGTGTAATTTGAATCCCTAATGCTAGTCCTATAAACTTCCATATAGAAAACCTTGAAAAAATAAAAGGATATATAAATCTTGCAATAATTATTCCAATCATTACGATAAGAACATCAGCTAAAACTGCAGATAATCTATAAGACTTATACCATTGTTCTAAAACTTTAGAACGACTTGTTGCAAAAGTAAAAAATATTACAAATGTTTCAATTATTAATACACCTACTAAAATTGGTAAATAATCCGATGTATTGTTAAAGTTTGAAATATTTTCTAAAGGGAATGACATATATAATAAAAATATATTATATATGGCCTCAACTTTAGATAATACTCTTATATTTACTATTGGACGAATGAACCCGCCAACTCCCGGGCACATGTTATTAATTGAAAAACTTATTCATCGTGCTGCATCTCTTGGGCAATCAAAAATAGGAATAATTTTATCTCATTCACAAGACCTTCCAAAAAATCCATTTACCTGTGAAGAAAAGAGAAAACTATTATTATCTGGCATGATTCAAGCATTAAAAGAACAAATGAAATTAAAAGCATCATCTTATACTCCACCAATTTCATTAGAAAGTATAGATAGAATTGAACCAATTATTATTTGCATGGATGACCCAACACCCCCAGAATATGGCTCACATCGCATTATTAAATCATTAAATGCTATTCTTGCAACTTATGAAAATCCCATTGACAAAGCAATATTAATTATTGGTGAAGACCGTGCAAATGATTACGGATGGATTCTTGAAGGTTTGGCAAAAAGAACCCCACCTATCCTTGCTGAGGTAGAGGCTTTGCCTAGACCTGAAGGTGCAATTTCTGCCACAGAAATTAGAGGTTATGCTATGACGGGAGACTGGGATAATTTTTTAGCAAGAATGCGGTCAACTGGACTTCCTACACCTGCATTAAGAGAAGTATTTGAGCAATTACATGAAATGCTAACAGCTGCCGCACCTGTTGCAAAAGGCAAAAAAGGGAAAAAGGGTGGCAACAAACGTAAAACTAAAAAAACAAATAAACGATGTAAAAAAAAACAAACAAAAAAAACAAAAAAAATTTATAGAAGACGCAAATAATTTAAAGATTTTTATCATTTGGCATAACCTTTGGAAAAGGTTGTTAATAATTTGTCATGACTCTTGGTGCAATATTCATGGTAATCAACTCTTGGAATAGTAGCTTGCAAGCATAAGGAATCTCCACATAAGCAAAGTCTGTCCTATTATCACATGTCCTGCAATGGTGAATATGCATCTGGTCATTATATGATGCAATAAGACCGCACTTCTTGCAAACATGCACTTGATACTTGTCTGAAGCATCATACATTCTGCCTCTAGTAAATCTGGACGCACCATGCGAAATCATACAATCTCTTTCCATCTCACCAAACCTTAGACCGCCATCCCTCGACCTACCTTCAGCTGGTTGCCTGGTAAGATTAACCATTGGACCAATAGAACGACTATGTTGCTTATCAGATACCATGTGCTTGAGACGCTGGTAAAACACTGGCCCAAGAAACACTGTGCATTCCATTTGCTCCCCAGTTAGAGCATCATACATAATCTCATTTCCATTGGACTCATATCCTACCTCCTGCAACTTCTGGCAAATTGTCTTCACATCTAGCTCACCAAAACTAGTTCCATCGCCAAAGAGTCCAAGCTCAATCAACGTCTTACCTAGAATTGTCTCCTTCAACTGTGCAATTGTCATACGAGATGGAATTGCATGAGGATTTAGAATTAGATCAGGCTTCAAACCACTTCTAGTAAAAGGCATATCTTGTTCAGGAATTAGATTTCCAAGCGTACCCTTTTGCCCACTTCTTGATGAAAACTTGTCACCAATAACCGGCTTTCTTACAGCACGAATCCTGACCTTTGCAAAGTTATAACCATCTCCATTTCGGTCAATGTAATTCTTATCCACATAAGTCTCCTCATCAGTTCTGTAAATACGACTTTGGTCCTCATACTTGATTACCTTTGTATGGTCGTTCCTATTCTCCTTAATTGGAGTAATTTTGGAAATAATGACATCACGATTTTCCACTAGAGTATTCTCAGGAATAACTCCACGACCATTAACCTTGTTATAATTCGCAAACTTCATTCCCTTGGTCTTGTTCGGGTCGGGCTTGCATCTGATTTCCTCATCGCCGTTAATTTTTTGTTTATCCTCGTCCTTTTCTGTATGAAGAATAGTTGCCTGGAATAATCCTCTATCAATTGAGCCTTTATTGAATAGCAATGAATCTTCCTGATTATAACCAGTGTGTGACATGATTGCCACAACTGCGTTGAACCCAGAGGGGATCTTGTTAATATGAATCATGTCCATAATTCGTGTATCAACTAGAGGACGAGCTGGATTGCTAAGAACATAAGCAGTCTTATCCATTCTAGTATCAAAATTTGTGACATACATTCCCATTGCTTGTTTTGCTTGAGCACACTGATACGTATTTCTAGGAGATTGGTTATGTTCTGGGAATGGAATACACGACGCCAAAACACCAAAGATTGTACTAGGATGAATCTCGCAATGAGTGTGCTTAAATATCTTATCTGAATCAGTTTGTTGAGTCAACTCTTCGGGCTTCATTGCAATCATTGACCAAGCTTGCTCTTCTGGATCAATATACTCAATAACAGAGTCTTTAATCTTGCAATCTGTCAAAAGATCATCCCAAGTTAACTCATTCTTATTCAATTTGCTAATAATATTCTGTGTAACCAAAATATTTTTATCTTTTACGCGTAGAATTGGCCGAGTAATACGACCACTATCATTGCAAACACGAATCTCATTCATCTTATAATCAAACACAATCCCGGCATACACGTTAATAATGCCCTTGTATTTTTTCTCCTTCAACATGTTAAACAGTTCCGTCGGAGTTTCTGTAATTCCAATCCAAGCTCCATTTACAAAAACCTTGGTTTTCTCAAACATCTCAATTGGTGTGAGGGTTTGAATGTCAATAATGTGTGGCATAATATACTCATAAATTGGCATACTGTTTGAGTGAATTGTAACGTGAGTCATGTAACTCAAATTTTTGACGACACCAACCGATTGACCTTCTGGAGTTTCTGCCGGACATAGGAAACCCCACGTTGTGTTATGCAACTTGCGAGGTGGAATCAGCTTGCCACTCTTATCTGTTGGAGTGGAAATTCTGCGAGCATGACTCAAACTAGAAACATATGTCAAGCGATTAAGAACTTGAGCAACACCAACTTTATTGCTATTCACGTGTTTAATTCCAAAATCGCCGGTTGATAGAGCTCGCTTAATTCCATTTTCAATTGTAGTTGATTTAATAATCTTATAAATATTTGTCTGGTTGATTATGTTTTGATAATCATCAGTAGATTTCCAAGAGCCAGTGTTAATTTCTTTTATAATTTGCTTTTCCATATCCTTTACAAGCTTGTTAAAGTAGTTTCTGAACAAGTTGTTGAGTAGGGTTCCAGTCAAATCAATTCGCTTATTCAAATATGAATCTCGGTCATCTTGCTTTACCCAATTGTAATTTGCCTGCAACAACTTATTTGCCATGTATCCAAGGAAATAGATCTTTTGCATTGCATTGTTGCAATGAGGGAACAAATCATTAGTAAGAATGTCCATAGTAAAGTCATATTTTTTTTTAATTCCAGTCTCTTTATCCATATTAATTGGTGTATACATAACATGACTTGTAATATATCTAATACAATCATCTTTATTCATGTAGCCATTTGCATCAATGATTGATGCTTGTAAACCCTTCATCATTTCCTGATGCTTAGCACTATCAATATTCAAAATAATTTTCTCACAAACTTCCTTGTCTGAAATTACTCCAAGTGCACGAAACACAATAAATAATGGAATGGGTTGCTTTACTCTTGGCAATTGCAAATAAATTGGAAACCCAAAACCATTATTCTTAGAGGAAATCATCATGTTAATTTGTTTTGGAGAAATGCACTTGTAGTCTGGAACAGACTTGATTTCTGCTTGCCAATTATACTTTGTGTTGTTCTTAGAGACATTAAAGCAATAAACTTTATTTTCGGCAGCACGTTCCTGACCAAGAACAGTCTTCTCTGAGCCATTGATTATAAAATAACCACCTGCATCAAACTTGCATTCACCCGTGTTGGCATGTTCAACGTGCTTATACTGAGTGAGAACACAGATGTTTGAGTTCAACATTATTGGAAGCTTACCAATATGAATCTTTGGTAGAGTCTTGTAAAATGTTTGAATATTCTCCAAGCCCTCACCATTGCGAATGACAAACTTAATATTAATGTCCACAGTCATGGCTGAAGCATATGTAAAATTACGCAAACGAGCTTCTTGAGGAAACATCAACTTTGTTGCTCCATTATTTTCCTGAATCTGAGGACGATAAATATGAAAGTTTTCAAAAGTTATAAAAATTTCTAGAGAGTGTTTTCCCAACTTTGCGTCATAATCTTGCTCAGACGCAATGTGAACGGGGTTGAACATTTCAATTGTTTTATTTATTTGATAGCCTACAAAGTTGTTATAAGACTCTAATTGATGTCTTACCAATCTTTGCAAATGTTGACCTTTAAAATAAGATTCAATGATACTCCATGGGGTTTCAATGTATTTGTCTTTCTCCAAATTAAATGGAGAATCCTGCGTTTTAGAATCTAGCGACATGGTGTTTGAACTCATTTTTGGGTTATTTATTATTTCAATTTGTTTTTATATTGTTTCATTATTAAAAGTTAAATCAAACAACATTGTAAAAATTAACATTAATATGCATGTAATAAAGAATATAAATATAAGAAAATGTAATTATATAATGCGACGGAGAACTTTTAAGAAACAAGATTATACAGAGTTTATTAAAACTATGGATGAAAAGTGCAACAATAACAGTTTTTTAAAGACTGAATCGCAAAGAAAAACAATAACAAAAGAAGAAGTTGATGAATTAATAGAAAATATTGATAAAAAATTTAATTCTGACTATTTTAATAAGTTCACTTTTTTCACAGTTGATAAAAAATTATATTCAGATCCAAATTCATTTGTCTTTTATGTTAAACAACCCAACAACAATCCAACTCCTCCAGTTAAAAGACAGCATACTGTAAAACAAGTTCCAAAACAACCAGAAAAAACGGGCGTATATTCTGCATGTCTTAACTATTCTTCCACAATATCTCAAATAATGAAGGAAACATCAGATAATATAAGAGAATCAAAAAAAACAAATAATTCTGATTCACATTTGTCAGGTGAAAGTATTTTTTATAGACCCCATCCGAGGGCGTGTGGAAGAATGGTTAAAACACAAGAACCTCTCGCGAAAACAAAACCATATGTTCCTCCGGCTAAGCGAATACCCAAAACAAAGGTAACAATAGAGGTTGAAATTAAAAACTTAGACGGTCTTATTAAACTCATTGAAGATTATCCTCCAGATGAAACAAAGGAATATAACATTAATATGGAAGGACTACACAAAATTCACACTTCTCTCATAGACTTGAATAATATGGTTGGAATGAAAGAGTTGAAAGAAAATGTTGTAGACCAAATATTATATTACATTCAAGACCTTAATAAGAGTGGAGATTTTATGCACACAGTCATTTATGGTCCTCCTGGAACTGGCAAAACTGAAATTGCAAAAATTATTGGCCAAATATTTAGCAAGTTAGGCATTCTTAAGAAGGGGGTATTTAAAAAGGTAACTCGTAGTGATTTGGTGGCTGGTTATCTTGGACAAACGGCAATCAAAACACGCGATGTTATTAATGAATGTTTGGGTGGCGTATTGTTTATAGATGAGGCTTATGCTCTTGGGAATAATGAGAAAAAAGATAGTTTTTCAAAAGAATGCATTGATACTTTGTGTGAAGCTTTAAGCAATCACAAAGAAGATTTAATGGTTATTATCGCTGGATATGAAACGGAGTTAAAGGAGTGTTTTTTCAATTATAATCAAGGTTTGGATTCTAGATTTACTTGGAGATTTAAAACAGACGAATATAAAGGTGAGGAATTACATAATATTTTTCTTAAGAAGATAAAAGAAATTAAATGGGAAGTTTCTGACAATGATGAAACTGATCAAAAAATTGCAAAGGCTTGGTTTGAAAAGAATTTAGAGTATTTTAAATTTTTTGGGAGAGATATTGAGACATTGTTAGCCAAGACAAAAATTGTTCATGCTCGTCGCGTATTTTGCAAACCTCAAACTGAAAAAATGAAAATAACCATGAAAGATTTAGAAAAAGGTTTTGAACTATACTTGAAAAATGATGAGGTAAAAAAGAGAAAGGAAGTAGAAAGTTTAAAGAATATAATTAAAACAATGTATGTTTAGACAAGTGTGTTTTTTTAGCAAAATTGTTTTTTTAAGCTAATATAGTTAAATGCTTAAAAAAACTATTAAAATTAATCCAGAGTTGTTTAATCTTGGAGACAAAACTAGAAAGAATCGGGAAAAAAAAACTAGACCAGCTGTTCCTGTAGTTGTCAAACCAAATTCTCTCAAAAAAGAACTGTTAAATAGAATTAAAGAACATAGAACAAAAGAAATTGATTCTGTGGGGAAACCTAGTTTTAGCGATGAATTTCACGATTCTATAAATTATTTATCTAGTTTATCAAAAAAACAAAAAGAAGATTCTGAAAGAGAGAAAAAACGAGAAGCGATTGCAAATAGAACTGTAAAAAATTATCAAGCGTATAATGCAACACCAAATCCTGTTATTCAATTATATCAACCGCAATATAATAATGTATCAATGCCAATGGTAAATTTGGAGTTGCCTGAAGAATTGCAAGAAACTTATACTCCCGCATTAATAGAACCTACATCTTCTCCTATAAAAATAAATAATTATACCCCAATGGCAGATGTTCCTTATGGTTGTTTAAAAGGTGGAACAAAACCAACTTTTAGAGCGTGGAATTCTACAAGAAAAAACTATGATACATTATCTATTCCTACTCAACCACGACTTCAAATTTCTATACCTGAGCCAACTCAACCTATAATATTAGAAGAACCAATAAATGAACGCGAGAGAAAATTAGAACTGTTAAGAATGAAAATGAGAAAACATCAGCAAACCCAACCTCAACCTCAATCTCAAACAGCTCCAAACGTTATTACTTCGCCTGAAATAAGAGAACCAGAAATAAAACTTCCTCCTCCTGACACTTCTTTATTAAATACAAATATACCAGCATCAAATGAATTAAAACAAACAATAGAAGAATCAATTCCACTTCCAGAAAAGAAATTTATTAAAAGAACTATTAAAAGAAAATACACTCTTGGAAAATCCAAAATTCACAACACAGTGTCTATATTATTAAAGGACAACCATACAAGAAAAAATGTATTAAATGCTCATAAGGAACTTAAACGCACGCCCATAAATGATATAAAAAAGTATTTAAAGACGCGAGGACTTGTAAAAGTTGGAAGCAATGCACCAAATGATGTTCTGCGTAAAACATACGAGTCTGCTATTATGGCTGGAGAAGTTTTAAATAAAAATAAAGACACACTTCTTCACAACTTTTTAAGCGACACCTCTAATTAAATTTATAGTCCTTTATCTACCGGTCCACACTTTTATAATAGGCAAATGCCCCCAAATGTTTATTTCATCAAAAGTTATTCCCCACTGACAATAATCGTGAATATTTCCAAATATAGTTTGTCTGTCACAGTTTTTTTGTAATAAACATGCAATAACTCGTTCAAAAGCCTCTCGGTCAGGCCTTGTTAAAATTAAATTTATAAGAATAGATAAATCATATTTATTATTAATAAATGTTAAATAATTGTGAGTTATAACTGTCATTCCACCAAAACAACCTTTCCATAAAGAATTATTTTCAAAAAAATCTAATAACTCTTTATCGTTAAATTTATTTATGAAAATGTTAACTAACTCTGGGTTCGTTGACCAGCAGGTTGATTCAAATTCCCACAATAATTTGTAGTTATCAACATTAAAATCTATAAAAGAGTTTATAAAAACAGAATCGTGAAGAAAAACTGCAATATCAGATATTTTATATTTAAGATAATAAATGTACGGTAATAGTTCTCCCCGACCATTATATTCACTGAAAACCACTATAGTTTTATATAATTTAATATTTGTTAAATATTCGCAATTGCTATTATCATCTACTATTAATATCATGCTTTCTGGATAAAAATTTCTTATAGATTTATAACACAATTGCCAATATTTATTTGTTTCTTCACTATTAACGTGTCGCAATATTACAAACCCTATTGTTTGTTCCATATAATATATAATATAATTAATATAATATATTAGCTTCTAATATAAAATATAAAGTTAATATAATAGCGATAAAATGGAAACAACAAAACATAAATTACCAGAAAATGTTAAAATTTTCTTTGACGACTTAAGCAAATATCTTAATACCAAATTGCTTTTCTATGGAAGCATTCAACGACAGGATTATTTCCCAGGTTCTAGTGATATTGATGTTGATATATTTACAGATAATGTCGGAAGCACTATCTCCAGAATGCAACACTTTTTACATGTTAAAAAAAACAGTTTTAAAAAAATTGTTTGGAGATTAAGTCACAATGGTGAAATGGTTTATGGACACAAAATTATGTACAAAAACCCAAATTTAAATCTTTCTGCAGAATTTTCCATTTATGACAACAAATATAAAAAAGGCGTTTTAGAACAACACCTTAAAAAAACAGTGATCCCATTTTATGCAACAATATTATTATTTATTATTAAAAAACTTTATTACGACCTCCATATTCTTCCAGCAGATTCATATAGATACTTAAAAATGAAAATTCTTTCAACCTGCATTGGATTACCAGATGAACAATTTTTAGTTCTGAACGTTAATAAATAACTTTGTTTGAGTGAATAATGTTATTTAAAATAAGATTAAAGAGAGAAATAGTATTATAATAAAGAATAGATTCTTATGGCACTCATTAAAGACTACTTTGAAAAAACAAAACATTATACGGATGAGTATGGCAAAAATACCATTGTTCTTATGCAAGTCGGGGCCTTTTTTGAAGTTTATGGAATGCGTAATCAAACAACGAGAGATATTACCGGAAGTGAAATATCAGCATTTTCATCTATATGTGACTTGAATATTGCAGATAAAAAAATTTGTGTTGGAAAACAAGACGTAATTATGGCTGGGTTTTCAACTTATATGATTGAAAAATACATTAAAAAACTACAGAATGCTGGATTTACAGCTATTATATACACACAAGATGAACAAGCAAAAAATACAAACAGAAGTCTTGATATTATTTATTCACCCGGCACCTATTTTTCTGAATCTAATACTCAAATTACAAACAATATTATGTGTGTTTGGATTCATGTTTCAAATAAAATTAAATCCAGAGAGAAAGAAGTAAATATTGGTATAGCAAATGTTGATATATATACCGGAAAAACAACAATCTTTCAATTTAATGAACTATATATAGATAGCCCAACCACATTTGATGAACTAGAAAGATTTGCTTCTATTTATAATCCAAATGAAGTTATTCTAATTGGAAATGTTTCTGACAAGGAACTCAATGATGTAATTAGTTATGCGAACATTCAATGTAAATCTATTCATAAGATTACTACAATTGATGCAGCTGTCAAACAAACAGACACTGTAAAGCGTGCATTCAATTGCGAAAAACAAACATATCAAAAAGCCATACTTGAAAAGTTCTTTCTTATTGAAGATTATGATGTTTTCTCTCAAAATTTTTATCAAAACGCAATTGCAACTCAAGCATTTTGTTATGTTCTTGATTTTATTTATCAACACAACCCAAACCTAGTGAATAAATTGGATGAACCAGAATTTGACAATTGTAGCGAGAGACTTATCTTAGCCAACCATTCATTGAAGCAACTTAACATTATTGATGATGGAAACTACACAGGCAAGTTTTCATCTGTTGAAAAATTGTTAAACCAATGCGTAACCTCAATGGGAATAAGACAATTCTCTCATTTGTTATTAAACCCAACAACAAATGTTGATTATCTAAATGAAGAGTATAACATAACTGAACACCTTTTGCAACGCAACAAATCGGTGGAGACAGCATCAAGTATTAAAAATCGTCTTTCAATCATAAAAGACCTCGCAAAAATTAATAGACAAATTATAATGAAAAAAATATCTCCTCAAACTATTTATCAATTTTGTAACAGTTTGGGAGTTATTAAAGATATGTATTCTGAGCTAATTAAAGACACTGTTTTGTTTGATTATTTTAAAAATAGACTTAATAAGAAAACTGATGTTTGTTCCAAAGTTATTGACTCTTGCAATGAAATTATTAAATTCTTGGATAAAAATCTAAATTTGGAATTATGCGAAGATATTGATAAAATGCAACAATTTGATATAAATTTTATTAAACCTGGAGTGGATGCAGAATTGGATGAAAAAACAAACCTGCTTTTTGAATCAACAAACAAACTTGAAGCAATTCGTCAATATTTTAATGAAAATATTATTAAATATGAGAAAAAAGCATCAAAAAAGGGAAGCAGCGATTATGTTAAGTTTCATGAAACTGAAAAGAGCAGTGTTAGTCTTGTTGCAACCAAACGCAGATGCAATATATTGAAAGAAATATTTAACAAATCAACCCACTTTACATCAGAAGAAAAACAGACAGGCGTTGAATTGACTTATTCGTGCAACGGGCAGGCGGTCTTTAAGTTAAAACTTCACGAAAACATATTTTTCTCTCAACAATCAAGTGCAAATGACTGCATTTATAACCCTTTTATTAGTGAGTTGTCTTCAACCATATCATCTATTAAGACTCAAATGAAAGACCTAATCACAACTGTTTATAACAAAATCCTTGGAAAAATGGAATTGTTTCAGAACCAAATAAATAATATTGTTGACGTTGTCACACTAATTGATGTCATTTTTGCAAAAGCAGCCGTTGCTAAAACGTATAATTATTGCAAGCCAGAAATTGTATTTAACTCTGAAAAATCTTTTATGAATGCAAAAGGAATGAGACATTGTCTTATTGAACATTTGCAGCAAAATGAATTATATGTTTCTAACGATGTTCAATTGGGAAATAATGTTGTAGATGGAATATTGTTATATGGAACTAATGCGGTTGGCAAAACCAGTCTAATAAGGGCACTTGGCATAACAACTATTATGGCTCAAGCTGGTTTATTTGTTCCTTGCTCATATTTTCAATTCTCTCCTTATAGATATATATTTACTAGAATATTGGGTAATGATAATATGTTCAAAAATATGTCAACTTTTGCAGTTGAAATGTATGAATTAAGAACTATTTTGCGATTGGCAGATGAAAAAAGTCTTGTTTTAGGCGATGAGTTGTGTTCCGGAACTGAAAGCGTTTCAGCAACTAGCATTTTTGTGGCCGGAATTCAACATTTGCAAGAGAAAAAAAGCAGCTTTATTTTTGCAACGCATCTTCATGAAATTGTAAATTACGAGGAAATTGTCAGTTTAAAAACCGTCGCTATGAAACATATGGCTGTATTTTATGATAGAGAAAAAGGAGTGCTTATTTATGATAGAAAAATTAAAGATGGTTCAGGAGATAATATGTATGGCCTTGAAGTTTGCAAATCGCTTAATTTGCCCAAGGAGTTTATTGAATCTGCAAATAATATCCGAATGAAGTATCACCCAGAATCTGCAAGCATTCTTTCTCTCAAGACATCCCATTTTAATTCAAAAAAGATTGTTGGCATGTGTGAAATGTGCAATGTTGAACCAGGAAAAGAGGTTCATCATTTGCAACATCAACAGATTGCTAATGAAAATGGATTTATAGAAACACAATCTGGAACATTCCACAAAAATCATCCAGCCAATTTGCTAACATTGTGTGAAAAGTGTCATGATAAAATTCACAAGGATTCTAAAATAATGCATAAAAAGGTAAAAACTTCAAAGGGAACTAAAATTAAAAATCTTGATATAACTATATAGATGCCATTTTTTTCAACTAAAAAATATAAAGAAACCGGAACAAATGAGTCAAGTTATGGAAATGTTCATTTTATATCATTTTATTCCGCAGTTTTAGCCCGTTTTGCTTATTTTAGTGATAAAAATTTTTTGGAGCAATACAATAAAATTATTGGCCCTATTGTTCCATTATCTATATTAACAGCAATGAATTCTATAACAGATATTCCCGAAATTTTAGATGACGCAGCTGTATTTGATTTAAATAATAACCCTAACCAATATCCAACATTTTCTTTTGAAGGCAAAAAGTTTATTGCATTTAATGATATGGCCAAAAAAATTAATATGATAAACGGAGAAGTTAAAGAAACATACGAATTAACTCCAGAGGAAGAAAAACAACGAGGTGCATATGGTAATGTTAAATATATTTCAATTGCCACGTCAAATTATGGAGAGATATACGTTGTTGCTGACAAAAGAATGCCAAATTGTATATGGGTTTTATTTAGAGGAACTTATAGTGGCAAAACTGCAGCTGCTTATTCAAAACCAACCTCTCTCATTCCTCTTTATGTTGGAAACTCGCAAGGAAAGAGAGAATCATATTTATATGGAATTTTTAAATTACTTACAGATTCTATTCACGCAATAATAGAGGCTTGTCGCTATTTGGCGGAAAATCATTTAGACGCTACAAATCCAGACTCTGTAAAAGTATTTACAACTGGACACTCTCTTGGTGGAGCACTCAGTACAATATTTTCTTATGTTTGGATGCATATTAGGGTAACTGCACCATATAATGCTGGACCTTATAATACATTAACACGCAAAATATGTTGCGTCAGTTTAGGTTCTCCAAGATGTTTTAATAATGATATTAGTGAATTATTTTGTCAAGATGTTGCTAAGAAAGATATTACATTTTTGCGCGTGTCTAGCAGAGGAGACCCAGTAACATCTATGCCTTTCAAAACAACTTATTTTTCTCACCCTTGTTCAGATAAAGAGTCTGTTAAAAAGGGTCTAAGAGAAGTTGCATCTGAAAGTTGCAACGGACTATATAAAATTACAACTGGAAAACCAGGCGTTTATTATGATAAAGATTTAGATTGTCTTAACAAAAAAACTAGGACATATTTGCCAAACCCTTTAAAACACACAATTTATTTAAATATTCTTTTTAGAAGTGCAGTTGATATTCCAAAATTTATGAAATCTGTATTTACTGCAGCAGAAATTCAACGAACTCCAAATAAAAGTTCAGAATGTCGTCTTATTATTTACGATTGTGTTAAAAAAGTTTATAAAGTAGTATTTTTTGATTTGAATGAAAGTAGATTAAAACCAGTTGTTGATAATGCGACAACAGAGAAAACCACAAATCCAATGGCTGTTGATGTTGATGAAAAAGGCTGGAAAACTATGAAAACAGAAAAAAGTGGCGGGGGTATTAGTTTATTTGGAAATAAAAGCAAAGGAACTGGAGCCGGTCTTAATACGCCAAAAGATGTTGTAGAAGATGTTAGAATGACAGCCACCGCATTTAATAAACTTATGGAGGATGCAGTTGATTTTGATATAACTGGTCCTCTTCCTATGCAAGGAAAAATAGAAGACCCATTTACATCAGATGTTGCACCAAATGTTTGTGTTAAAATTACGCCTGTTGCAGCACCCACTGTTGGCGGAAGAAGAACTAGAAAACGCAGCGTTACTCGCAGAAAACAAAACAAAAAAAATAAAAAGTCAAGGAAACACTAAACACAAAAATATAATAAGATTTTTATATTATTATATTTTATGAAGGTAAATCACACACACATTAATTTCTGTTGTATAAGTTTTTTAATTATTATTACTCTTGTTTTAGCCTATAGCATGTATAACAAAACTGTAGAAGGGTTAGAAAGTGATATGGCTGACCCAGCAGTTAGTTTTTGTAAAGCATTTGAAGGCAATAGCGCCCAATTGGAAACAGCGTGCAGCGGTTTAACAACGGATAATTGTAAAAATAGCAACTGTTGCGTCTGGTTTAATGGAAATAAATGCTCAGCCGGCGGAGTAACTGGTCCAACTTATAAAACAGACGCAGATGGTAACCCAATAAAGGTTGACAACTTTTATTACATGAATAAATGTTATGGTTCAAACTGCCCCAACTAAAATAAATATTTTATTATTTCTCGGCGTAATATATAATGCGTAAAGTTGCAAGAAGCAGAAAATATAAGAAAAGGGTTACAAAAAAAAATAAAACAAGAAGGACAAAGAGGACAAAGACAGTTCGCAGAATAAATAGAAGAAAACTTTGCGGAGGAACAAATCATTTAGGTGAAGTCTTTTTGGAAATAATTAAAAATAAAAAAATTCATCAAGAAGAGGGCATGAAACACGATGCACAATCAAAAGAATACGAAAAAGCAGGATGGAATATTGAAGAACTTACAGAAGAACTTAAAACAGCGATAAATGATGATGTTAAATTTAAAAGAGTTATGGAACTTTTAGATGATTATGAATATTTAAAAAATATGAACGACCAAGAAGTAGAAGCAAATAATTCGCGAGAAAAAAAAGACAGCCAGGGTGAATACTGGGCTCAAAATGAATATGCAACTTTTCTTGTTGAATTGAGGGATGAATACGGCATAGAGCTTGATTTGTAAAAATTACATATAATAAAATAATAATATCATTTTATTATAACTAAAAAATATGACAGATTTTGTTCCAGCTGCAGCAAAAGTAAGTGATATTCAAGAAGATTTTTGTATTAAATTAAATGAATATCCAATACTTACCAAATTTTCAACATCGGGTGAATTTAAAACACCAGAATTTGTCGCTGAATTTGAACGTCTTGTTCCAGGAGGTGCTTATTTTAGGTTCCGAATTGAATTAGGACCCGACGGCAATATAATAGTAACTCCATTACTGGCAGGGTTGCAAAGCAGTATAATATATAATTATCGCTCTAACCCTGGGTTTTTTTCGGCGTATATATCTTTTCAATTGTCAAATAGTGGAATATTACCATCAATTGCTGAGCTTATTCGTTTAGGAAATCAAGTAACTATCGCATTGCGCGTAATTGCAAGACCTAAACGAGACTTTTCAGATTCTTTCTTTAACTTTCATAAAGACCAATCAATTTTTACAATGCTGCAATATTATAACTTTGGAAAACCATTCGTATTTGGAACTGAAGTATTATTGGGATATAAAGAAAATGAAACTCTTTTACCCCATGAAATTTCTGGCGTCTTGCCTTTACCAGAAAAGGTTGGAAATTTAAGCAATGCATTCTCAACAATTAGCTCCGCTAACTCTGAATTAAAAGATTCCGGAATTAATGCTGTTGTTTTAAGAGGAAAATATAATAATGGTGACACAATGATATTCTCTGACCCATTGCTAAGGCACGCTACCATTAAAGCAAATGAAGTTGTTGAAAGCAACGTTATTAAAATAAAAATACCCAAAAAAGGTCAAATTAGTCAGAGAAATACACATGAAGATAGCGTTCAAGTATGTTCAGTAAGAGAACCAACAACTCCAGAAATGGTTGATAATAGACAAGCCATTGGCATGTTTATATTTTTAGATACAGAGGACTATTCTAGTGAACTTTATTCACCCGACAAATTTGGAGTTCCAATTGTAATAGGGCTAACTCCTACAAGAGAAATAAAGACAATTAATTTTAACAAAGATGAATTTAAAGGTTTTATTGAAACATTAAGTTCTGGTGAGGGGTGTGTTGTTATTAAAGATTTAACTATTACAAGCCGCGGTGGAATAAAACGAAAAGGAAACAAGAGAAAACAAACAAATAAGAAGAACAAAAGAACAAACAAAAAAAGCAGAAAATATAAAATGAATAAAAGAAAAACCAAAAGAAATAAAAATTGATTTGATAAAAGGACCTAAATAAATTATAACAATCTAGTATAAGGAATGATTATCCCAATTAAGTGCTTTACATGTGGTGGCGTTATTGCCGATAAATATCGTTATTATTTGGAAGAGGTTAGAAAGAGAAAGTTGGCAAAAGATATGGATGTTGATAAAGTCGTTTATTTAACCAAGGAATTTAGTGAAAAGACCCCAGAGGGTGAGGTATTGGATGAAATTGGACTTAAAAAGATGTGTTGTCGCAGACATATGTTGACCCACGTTGATATTGAATAATTTCTTTAGCTAATATATATGAGAAAAACCATGAAAAGAACGCAAAAATTATGGAATATGAAAGGTTGTTCTAAGTCTAAATCTAAGAAAAATTTAGGTGGTAAAAGTAAAAAACGAGGCGGTTGCTGGTGGAAAAAGAGCGGAGGAAGCCGCGTTTGCAAGAAATGTGGTCCAAATTGCAGATGTGGCCCTAACTGCAACTGCGGACATAAATGCCCAGGTAATTGTTATTTAAAGGGCAAGAGAAGTAGAAAGCAACGCGGAGGAAATTGCGGTTGTGGATTGCAAATGGGTGGGGGGTGCGGATGTGGCCTACAAATGGGAGGATGCGGTTCTTGTTTAGGCGGAGGAGTTGCCGTTCAATCTGGTGGTGGAATTAACAATGGTGGTCCTCCATTTGTTGGAGGTCCTTGGACGCCAAAGATTAGCGATTGGCCTGGAGTTGCCGGAAAAGATGGACAAACAAATTATTTTTCTGATAACAAATATTTAGTAGACCCACAACGAACTATGATTTCTGAACGCGACCAACAAACATATATGGCTGGTGGCTCAAGAAAAAGAAGAGCGGGTGGAATTATTCCTCAGGATTTGGTGAATTTAGGAAGAAGCATGGTTTATGGTTTAGGAAGTGCGTACAACACATTAAATGGTTACCAAGCACCCGTTTCTCCTTTGCCTTATAAAGACCAGTTGCCTAACACACCATCAGCAAAAGCTTTAGGCTATTAATTTTTTTCTAATATTATTACATAATGGCTTTCCCTAAGTCTCTCAAAGAGTTATGCACTCCTGCATATGTTTACTTTATTCTCTCAGTTATTGGAATCGTTGCGTCAGCTATCCAAAACATGGGAAATAAGAGCGTTTACAGAATGGGCATGTTTTCTGCCCGCGTTCCCAGCACAATTCTTGTGTTTTTAGTTAAGATTGTTTATATCTTATTCTGGACATGGATTTTGAACTTAATCTGCAAGGATGGTCACAAGGAAATTGCTTGGTTCTTAGTTCTTATTCCTTTTATTCTTTTATTTGTTATCATGGGCTTGGTTATGGTAAACCCTCGCATGCTTGAAGGAATGAACCAAAAAAATAAGTAACATTGTAATTAAGCATAAATAACAAAAAATAATATAATTATTTTATATAATGACTAATAAAATAATTAAAAATGGAATTTCATATGAGAAAAACGGCTGGATGTATATTTCAGTAAAAGGTTCTCCAAAAGAAAGAGGTTATGCATACGGTTATTTTTGTGCAACTGAATTCAAAAAAATACAGGAAATGTTAAAGTTTTCTTGCTGGAATGATTTTGGAGAGACGTGGGATTTTTTTATTCAAGCCACCAAGGAACACTTTGAAGAAAAGATTAAGAAACATTTCCCCGAATTATACGAGGAAATTGAAGGCATCGCAGAAGGATGTAATGCCGGCGGAACAAAAACGTCAACAACTGAAATTTTAGCTTGGAATAATTCTTTCACTCTATTTGATTCTTGGTATGGCTCACAACAAAAATCATCTGGTGGCCCAGGTGGGAGAGAAGGCGGAGCCGCCGATCACTGCAGTGCATTTATTGCTGTTGGTGATTGGACAGAAGACGGCAAAATCGTCGTGGCTCACAATAGTTTTGCCAATTTCTTAGACGGTCAATACATGAGAGTTATTTTAGATCTAAACCCCACAAAAGGTCATCGTTTTGTTATGCAATGCTGTGCTTGTTGGATTTGGAGCGGAACTGATTTTTTTGTAACTTCTGCTGGAATTATTGGAACAGAAACAACCATTGGTGGTTTTCATGCATACGAAAATAACTATCCTATTGCATTCAGAATTCGTAAAGCTATGCAATATGGTGATACTATGGATGATTATGTTAAAATACTTTTAGATGGAAACTCGGGTGACTATGCCAACTCATGGTTGTTTGGTGACACCAAAACAAATGAAATCTTGCGAATTGAATTGGGTCTTAAATATTATAATGTAGAGAGAACAAAAAATGGATATTTTATTGGATTTAATGCGGCATATGACCCTCAAATTCGCAACAAAGAATGCTCCGACACTGGTTTTGATGACACTAGAAGACATCAGGGTGCTCGCCGCGTTCGTCTTGCAGATTTAATGGATGAAAACAAGGGTAAATTAAATATTAATCTTGCTATGAAGTTAATTGCAGACCACTATGATGTTTATTTAGACAAAGAAAACCCTTGTTCTAGAACAGTTTGTTCTCACTACGATTTAGATGCACGTGAATACATGTCAGATCCTTCAAGACCAAAACCTCACCAACCTAGAGGAGCTCTTGATGGATGTGCTGGTGATTCCAAATTAACAGAAAATATGGCTTTCATGGGTAGATTTGGAAACTCTTGTGGAACCCCATTTATTGTAAATGATTTTTGTAATAAACGAAGACAATGGAACTACTTAAAACCATTTTTACACGATAGACCCACTCAACCATGGACTTTATTTACTACAACAAAATCTTATAAGAAGCACAAGACACACAAACACCGAGAGACAACAACAAAAAATGGTTCTAGAAAAAGAACCACAGATACAACTTCATCCTCAGCAAATTAAATATACTGCAACATAAAATATAATATTATTAACAGGAATAATATTATAAAAAAATAAGACTATTTATATATTATATACATGGAATCAATATCATGGAAATTAATTGACAAATATTTCAAGGATAACCCATATAACTTGGTTGCACATCATTTAGAATCTTATAATGATTTTTTTGACAATGGAATAAACCGAGTGTTTCGCGAAAATAATCCTATCAGATTTATTGAGAGAGAAGAAGACGCAGAAAAAAAGGGAGAAGAAGCTCGCAATCAATGTTTATTATATTTAGGTGGAAAAGAAGGGAAAAAAATTTACTTTGGAAAACCTATAATATACGATGACAATTACGCTCATTATATGTATCCAAATGACGCTCGTCTTCGTAACATGACCTATGGCATAACTATCCATTATGACGTTGAAGTTGAGTTTATATATTATGAAGGAGGAGAGAAAAAAGAAAAAACTGTTACTTTGGAACAAATATATCTAGGCCGATTTCCTATTATGCTTCAATCAAAGTTGTGCATTTTAAAATCATTAGCAAAAGACGTGCGATTCAATATGGGCGAATGTAGAAATGATTATGGAGGATATTTTATTATTGATGGCAAAGAAAAATCCATTGTTTGCCAAGAAAAATTCGCAGACAATATGCTTTATATTCGTGCAAACAAACCAGATGAAACATATAGTCACTCTGCTGAGATAAGGTCTGTTTCAGAAGATGCATCAAAACCAGTTCGTACCATGGCCGTTAAAATTGTTGCACCAAGCACTACTTTATCAAATAATCAAATTGTTGTTCTAGTTCCAAATGTTAGAAAACCAGTTCCTCTATTTATTTTAATGAGAGCATTAGGCATCGTATCAGATAAAAGCATTATTGAAACCTGTTTATTAGACTTGGAAAAAAACGAATCTTACGTTGATTTGTTTATACCATCCATTCATGATGCAAATAAAATATTTAACCAGGAAACTGCATTACGTTATATTGCATCCTTCACAAAACGTAGAACAATTACTGGCACATTAGACATCCTAATGAATTATTTTTTACCTCATATTGGTGAACAAAACTTTTTGGAAAAAGCATATTTTGTTGGTTATATGGTAAATCGTATGTTGCGAGTATTCACAAAGGAAGATAAACCTACCGACCGCGACAACTTTCGCTTTAAACGCATTGAACTTTCCGGTTCTCTCATTTATGACCTTTTCAGAGAATATTATTTGATTCAAAAGAGAGATATTTCACTAAAGATTGATAAAGAACACTACTTTCACAAGGGAAAATATGAAGGTGAAGCGTTCCTCAATTTGATTGAAAATAATACTGGTCTTTTTTTTAAAGAGAGACTTATTGAAAGTGGTTTTAGAAAAGCATTTAAAGGAAATTGGGGTTCTGAAGAACACACAAAACGTGTTGGTGTTGTTCAGGATTTAAATAGATTGTCTTGGAATACTTTTATCTCTCAACTTCGTAAATTTAATCTTCCATTGGATGCAAGTGCAAAGGTTGTTGGTCCTCGTTTATTACATTCTAGTCAATGGGGTTATATTGACCCAGTTGATACGCCTGATGGTGGAAACATCGGGTTGCACAAACATATGGCTATAAGCACTTTTGTAACAAGCGGTGCGTCATCTGTACCAATGATTAAATGGATGAGATCTAAAACAACTATGCGAATTCTTCAAGAATGTACTCCAAAACTTCTTGGAAACTCAACCAAGATTTTTGTAAATGGGGTTTGGATTGGTGTAATTGATAACCCAATTGAAACAATTGCAACAATTAAAATGTTCAGGAGAAATGGTCTTATTCCGGCATTTACAAGTGTGTCTTTTAATTACGAAAATAACGAAATTTTTATTTACACAGACTCTGGAAGACTTAGCAGACCAATCTATTACATTGACTCAAAAACTAATAAAATTAGTTATGACCGACCTGAAATTATTGAGTTGATTAACAGTAACAAATATACATGGGAACAAGCTGTTAGTGGATTTCATAAAAAAGCTATTGAAAAATTTAGCATTAAAAAAAATATTATTTACGACATTGATGAGCTATATCCTGACCTTAAAAGTATTGAATCTATTGAAAAAGAATTTGAAAAAGATAAATCTGCACTTGAATATGTTGATACTTCTGAAGAAGAGGGGTTATTGATAGCCACAAATAAAGATGACATGAAAAAGAGCAAATATTACACACATGTTGAAATTGACCCTTCTCTCATATTAGGCGTCATGGGAAATCTAATTATTTATCCTGAAAATAATCCACTTCCTCGCAATTCTTTCTCATGCGGTCAAAGCAAACAAGCTGTATCTGTTTATCATTCTAATTTTCAATCTCGCATTGATAAAATGGGTGTTATATTAAACTCTGGACAAATTCCTTTATTAAAGTCTAAATACTTGGACTACATCAACAATGAGGAAATGCCATATGGTGTTAATGCAATAGTTGCAATTATGTCTTATACTGGATATAATGTGGAAGACGCTATTTTGATTAATGCAGGCTCTGTGGCTCGTGGAATTTTTAGAACAACATATTATTCTATGTATGAAGCGAGAGAAGAAAGTTCTAAAATATCTGGATCTATGACAAACTCTTATTTTGCTGACGTTCAAACTAAAAATGTTACTGGATTAAAAGCCGGATTTGATTACAGTTATCTTGATAAATACGGATTAATCAAAGAAGATACTCCTCTAAATGATAAAATGGTTGTTATTGGAAAAGTAACTTCCAATTCTCTTGATTCAGACGTTGTTATTGATTCATCTGTTTTTCCAAAGAAGGGCCAACTTGGCTTTGTAGACAAGTCATTTATTACAGAAGGAGAAGAGGGCACACGTATTGCAAAAGTTCGTATTCGCGAAGAACGCATACCCGCAATTGGAGACAAAATGGCAAGTCGTGCTGGACAAAAGGGTACATTAGGATTAATTATTCCTGAAGAAGACATGCCTTTTACTAATGATGGAATTCGTCCCGATTTAATTATTAACCCACATGCTCTACCATCTCGTATGACTATTGGACAATTAGTTGAATGCTTGTTTGGAAAAGCTTGCACTGCTTATGGCGGTTTCGGTGATTGCACTGCGTTTCAAACAAAGGGGCCGCATACAAAAGTTTATGGTTCTATGTTAGTAAACGCCGGATTCCACTCCTCTGGAAATCAAGTTTTATATAATGGAATGACCGGAGAACAAATATATTCAGATATTTATATTGGTCCAACTTATTATATGCGTTTGAAACACATGGTAAAGGACAAAATTAACTATCGTGCCAGAGGTCCTAACACAATGCTCACTAGACAACCCGTTCAAGGTAGAGCTAATGATGGTGGTCTTCGTATTGGAGAAATGGAACGCGATGGAATATTGGCTCATGGAGCATCCGCATTTTTAAATGAATCTTTTATGATTCGTGGTGATGAATATTATATGGCTGTTTGTAATAAAACCGGTGGAATTGCTATATACAATGAATCATTGAATTTATTCTTGAGTCCATTTGCAGATGGACCTATAAAATTCAACACCACGTTAGATGGAAAACTTAATATACAAAATATTAGTAGATTTGGCAGAGATTTCAGCATTGTTCGTGTGCCTTATGCATTAAAATTGTTAATACACGAATTGCAAACAATGAATATTCAAATGCGAATTATAACAGAAGACAATATTGATCAAGTTATGAATATGTCTTATTCTGATAATATTGGTAAGTTATTGAAAACTGGAGACTATAAAGATCTTTCCATGTTGTATAATAATTATAGGCGTAAAATTATGGAACAGCAACGAGAAAAAATGGTTCGCGTGCGAACACCCACGTCAGAGTCAGATAGCAGTATTCCTTATGCAGACGGAAGCCCAGCTTATAGTCCTCCATATGATCCCAATGCTAGTCCTGCATACGATCCAAATGCTAGTCCTGGTTATAACCCAATTTCAAGTCCTGATGAACCTCCTCGTGTTAATTTTGAACCACATTCACCCGATGAACCCCCTCCAGTTAATTTTGAACCACATTCACCCGATGAACCCCCTCCAGTTAAATTTGAGCCACATTCACCCGATGAACCTCCTCCAATTGAAGGATTTAAAATTAAAAATGATGATGTAAAAAAAGAATTTGACGCTTTGCCAGAGAGAGACAAAATAATGTTAATGAAAATGGCTGCAGAACAACGAGCTAAAAAAAATAAAGAAGGAGAAGAAGAAATTAAACCCGTTGTACCATCAAAACCACAATCCGGAGGTACTCCATCAAGTGAACAAATTACATCAATCTTAAGAGTAGAAGAAGAAAAACCAGAGGCTGAACCAGGAACAGAAACATCAACAGAGTCATCTTCTTCATCAAGTAGTTCAAGTTCAGAAACAAAATCTGTAAGTTTTGACGTTGGTCCATCTGATGGTGTAAAACAAATAACACTTTAATTTGGTATAATTTAAAACCATGTGTTTATAATTTATAAAATACAAATTACAAACAATAAATAAATAAAAAAATTGACATAAAATCAAAATGATAATGTATACTATAAATATAATGGCGACCCAGAACTCAAGTGGTGTGGTTTCAATTGTTTATAAGTCTAGAAAAACTGTTTTAGATTTAATGAAAAAGCAAAACTACAACGTTGAAGAATATGAAAATTTTAGCGTAAATGAGGTTAATACTATGTTACAAAACAAGCAACTTGATATGCTTTTGGAGAAGACAACTGAAGACCCAACTACAAAGCGTAAAAATAAGATTTACATTAGATACTTTTTAGCAAAAACTTTGCGCCCACAAAACATTCAAGAAATGATTGACGACTTGTTTAATTTAGAAGAGATTTTGACAAAGGAGGACACTTTGATGGTTATAACTAAAGATGATTTGAATGAAACCCTTACAAATTTGTTAAAGCATATTTGGGAACAAGATGGTATTTTGATTGTTGTTCAAAGCATCAAGCGACTTCAATTTAATATTTTGGACCATGTTCTAGTTCCACCTCACAGAGTATTGTCAAAGGATGAAGTTAATGTAGTTAAAACAAAGTACAACATTATAAATGACACACAATTTCCTGACATTTCAAGATTTGATCCAGTTGCACAGATTATTGGAATTCGTCCTGGACAAGTTTGCGAAATTATTCGTCCAAGCAAAACGGCTATCAGCGCTTATTATTACAGAATTTGTGTGTAAATAAATTCTAATTGTATATATAATGTCAACTTATTCCGATACAATTTTATCTAAATTAGAAACTACCACGCAAAAATTTAATTCCGCTTTAGATGATTTTTCTACTTCATATTTAAACTACAAAATGTATCCTGATTATAATGAATATCAACAGATATACGCAAATGCACAAGGCGTAATTGACGCATTGCAGGCCGACGTTTTTATCGCTACAAATGATGTTCAAAAAAATATAGATAACTTGAATAAACTTATAATGGATTTAAATAAAAAAATAGCTGTAGAAAAAACAAAACAAACTGAGTTAAAAAGTCGGTTAAGTGAAATATCTTCCAATTCAAATGGGTCTGGTTTGCTTGCATTACAATCAAAAACGCTTTACTTTGATAAATATGTTTATAACACAGCCTTAATTATTGGAATCTTTATTCTTTTTTATTCTTTATTTAAGATCTACGCAAAAAAACCACAACAAATGCCGACAACTGTATAATACTTTTTCTATTGTAATTAAAATAGAAAATGTATGACACATACCTTAAATTGAAGCACATCTATTATTTAAATCCTAAATACAAACCGCATCTTGTTACAAATCATTTTTCTCTCATTAAAAATGATGCGTTAATGGAATATGCAAATGAAAGCTTAAAAAAATCCATAAGAAAAATAGAAGATAGATATAAAGATCCAAATTATAAAATTAAAAATATGGTTTCACATGCTATTATTAATAATGTGAATGATAGTAAGCAAAAATGCGTCCGTCCATTTATTTTAGGTGCAACGTATTGTTTTCTTTTATTATTATATATAAATAATGCCAACGGCCGTTAATCTTAATTCAGATGTGTTGCAATTACAAAGATTAAATGAACAATATATGTCAAAATTAACTGAATATAAATCAGCATTTGCAACATATGTAACTACAATGAAATCTCAAACAAATGCAAATAGTTTTGTTATTCTTCCAGGAAAAACATTTATGGGAACTGCTAGTTTGTCTGATAATAGAAACAGTACCACCGCACAATGTCAGGCTTTATGCAGTTCAAATAAATCTTGCACGGGTGCAACATTTAACAATATTTCAAAAGTTTGCAAATTAAGAAAAGGGGATGGTCCTATATCTTCTGGAGCATCTAGTGAATTTGCAATTGTAACAAAATCTAAGCAACAATTAGACAATTTAGATAAAATTAATTCACAATTAATATCTCTTAACGATAAAATGATTACTATTAGCAATAAAATTAAACCAAGTGTAAATAAAAATGATGCAACCTTGTCAACTAACAATAGGAATTTAATGAGAAACAATGTGGCTCTTCTTCAAGAACAAGTAAAAATTAAAAATATGTTGGACCAATTTAATGATATAGACCAAAGTTATATTAGTAAATCTTTAAATGCCGACCAAAAAAATGCAAGTTACTACATGTGGCTCATTATTACAACGGTTGCTTTAATATTAACTGCAAAATTTTTATTTTTTCCTGAAGCTAAAGGTAACGTTATAAGCGTTATTCTATGGACAATTATTATTATTTGCATAATATTGGCGACAATTCATTTAAATAACCCAGCGGCATATGCTATATGGGTTGTATTAATAGCACTAGTTTTAATGATGAAAGCCCAACTTATTCCGTCTATTTAAGGCGTAAATTACATTTAATATAAATATTTTTGTATTTAATTATATTAATGACAAGTGAAACTGACAATTTTATATCGGAAACTTTAAGACAAGGAAAAAAATTTAAAACCTATCAAAATAAAATAGTTAACAGTCAAGAAAAGGAGTTTAAAATATTGATGGAAGGGTTTGATACTAATTCTCGTGCAAGTGATTCATCAAAATCGGTAGTTCAAGGAGTTAAAGGCGTTCAAGATTATGCAATGCAATTGAACCAATTTCAAACACAATTTAATAGCACTTTAGAAAGATATAAGACAGCTCATGCACAATTAATGACTGTTACAAACACTTATCTTAAAAACAATCAAAAGGTTGTTCCAGGTTCAATTCTTAATAAAAATATTTTTGTTAACCAAGTTACGTCTAGTGCAAGTTCTGAATATGTCGGTGCTTACAAGGATAGTGGTCCAACTCCAGCAATATCTCCAAAAATGACCGGACAATATACATATGATCAATGCCAAGTTGCTGCAATAAACAACGGAAAACAATATTTTGCATTAAGCCAAGCAAATTCTACAACGCAAAAGGCGACTTGTGCAATTACAAACGATTTAAATTCTGCTGAAAAATACGGAGCTGCTGGAGCAAACTGCAGTCAAGCTTCTGATGGTTATTTATATGGAGGTAAGGCTACTAATGCATTATATCAAACACCAGATGCACAATTTGTTGGCAACTATGGCGATAGCCCAAATCGTGCTATGCCTACATTTGCAAACGGTGGAAGCCGAACATATACTTATGAAACATGTAAAAAAGCTGCCGTTGATGGGGGGTTTAAATTATTTGGTTTACAATGGTATAGCGGTGGAAATAATGGTTACGCACAATGTGCACTAAGTAATGATTTTACTCAAGCAACAGAATATGGAAAAAGTGGAAGTCAATCTGTAAATGGTCAAAACCAAGTTGTTGGTGGTGGATGGGCCAATGCAATTTATCAGGTTCAATCTATTAATAAATTTATTGGTTGTTATAAAGATAATGAGGCATCTCCTGCAATGACACCTAGTCCAAAAGTTATAAAACCGTGGGCTGAAGGACCACAACCTTATAGAGGAGGTGATTTAGTTACTGACCCAACAGATTCAAATAAAATTTATATGAGACTTGGAAACCCGGCGGAAGGTATAGTTGGAAATTCTGGTTCACCGCCATCAAGAGATTCAAATAGATGGCAAAAAGCTGATGATGCTATATTAGCAAAAAATGCAACACCAATGGATCAAACTGTTGATTCTTGTCAGCAAGCTGCTATTGCTTCAGGAAGCAAATATTTTGCATTACAAGGAGGAACTGCTGGAAGTTCAAAATGTTTCTTAAGCAATAGTTTAACAGAATCAACTAAATATGGAGAAGCAAACCCAACATCTACATTTTTAGATAATAAAACTTATGGAAATGCTGACGTTAATGCAATATATAAAGTTACTTCAAAAGGATATCCGGGAAATCTAGGAAAAGCCGGTTATGTTGATTATTCTGGATTATTAACTGAGTATTCAAAACCCATGATAAGCGTTGTAAATGGAGTCCCATCAATTGTTAAATCTGATAATAGTTGTAGTAAGGATTTTGTTAACGTTGATAGCAATGTTTGGCAAAATCAAAAGAAGTCTTCAAATATGATGACACCCACTACAAAATGCGGATTATCCAGTGCCATTCAAGCAGACCAAGCTAGCGTTGATGAATTGGCAAAACAGCTTAAAGACATGTCGGCATATATACTTTCATTAATTAAATATTTAGAAACCCTTGATGATGCTGTAATTAAACAAATGGGTCTTAACAGAACAACATTAAATGACATGTTATCAAAATACACTTCTTATAATACCCAATTCTCTCAATACACCAACGTTGACTTTAATAATTACGACAATATTGTCGCTGATAGCAAGATTGTTACCGCTCAACAAAATTACAACTACATATTGTGGTGCGGCATAACCGTTGTATTTCTCATTATTGTATTACAGGTAATTAAAAAAACTAGCATATAAAAAAATCAAATATTATATATATTATCTTGATATATTCTATATATAATGGCACCAAATCAATTAGAAGACCAAAGCACTGAAATTATTGCGGATATTCAAAATCTTCAAAATATAGAAACAGATTTATTTAAAACTTTAGAAACTGGACTTGTAAACAAGACACTCACTGCAGACCAACAAAAAAATATTGTTGACCAAATTAACAAGATATCTAGCATGCGAGCTAGTTTATTTAAAACGTTAAATAATACGCAACAATATTACCGCGGAACTGTTTCAAGCGTTGGAAATATTATTGGACACCAAATAAATGCTCTTGATGTTGTTGAAAACCAATTAAATGAATCTAAAAAGAGATTGAAGATAATTGAAGAAGAAAAAAACAATAAATTAAGACTTGTTGAAATTAATACATATTATGGAGAAAAATATGCAACTCATACTAATATAATGAAAACTGTCGCGTTTTTTTGCATTCCAATTATTATTTTGGCGGTTTTAGCAAATGCCAATATTTTACCACATTCTATTTATGTCTTTTTATTTATAATTGTTGTTGTTGTCGCAATTGTTATTATTTGGAGACAATTTTTGGATGCATATTCACGCGATAATATGATGTATGATGAATATGTTTGGGGCAAAGAACCACCAGAGAAGCCTCAGGTTGATCTTAACGTGGGAGGTTGGATTGACCCATGGAAGGGACCTGGTTTAACGTGTGTTGCTCAAGAATGTTGCGACACAGGTTTTACATACGTTCCATCACCAACTAATAAATGTATTCCTAATAGCAAATTGCCAACCGGAGTTAAACCATACAATCCTGCGAGTGCCCAAAGCGTTTCTTCTGGGGCAGCTTCAACATCATCAGCATCAGCTTCTGGAATCTTTAACCCGGTTGATGCATTGGGTGGTGCGGTCAGCAGTGCTACTAATTTTGCCACAGGCAGTGTCGCATCTGCTTACAACTCATTAACAAATCTATAATTTAAGAAATAAATTTTACAGTTTAGCCTTATATTTATTATATTCTTAAAAACTAATAATAATATAATATAACAACAATGCCAGATAACCAATGCCAATCCGCTACACAACAATTAGAACAACAACTTAAACTTCAACAAACAACTACTCAAATAAATAAAATGATTTCTCAATCTGCTGATGCATTAACATGTGGACCAAATTGTCAAAGAACGCGGCATGCAGAAGAACTCAAACAAAAGTTTTTAGATGCACAAGCAAATGTTAATACTTCTTCCGCACAATTGAATAATGCTGCAAAGGAATATTATACTTATACTCAAGGCGAAGCTGGATATAGAAAATATCTTACGACTCAAGTTTCGGCTGAAGCAAAAACTACTACAACTAAAGCAAAAACAGCATTTACAAGTGCAGCCGACAAGTTAAAAACTTTAACAAAAACATACGATTCATTGCATACATCATATACAAACGCATTTAATTTATACGAAAAATATTTACTTGAAAATAGTATTTTACAAGGGAAAATAGATGCTATAAATACAGATACAGTCACAAGCGATAGAAAATCATTTTATGAAGGACAAGGATTAGATAACTTGAACAACTGGTATATCTTATTAAAATGGATATACATAATTCTTATAATTGTATATGTTTTTGGTATGATTTTGGCCGGAAGCAATTATAGCTTTTTAACAAAGTTTTTAATATTGATTGCGTTTATAATATATCCCTTTGTTGTTGTTTATGTTGTAAGTTTCCTTTACAATGGAATTACTAGAATTAATAGCTTGCTTCCAAAAAATGCTTACACCACAGTAGTATAAAATATACAAAAAAATTATATTTGTATATTTTTCAGTTTAAAAGTTTATTAGGTAGAATCATCGTCTAGTTGGTCCATTTCATCGCCATCATCATACAACAACTCCACATTCAACCAGCCATCCTTTCGCCCCTTTCCAAATTTCTTATCCATGTACTCAAACAACTCAACACCCTTGGGAGCCTTCTTAGAACCTTGAGTGGCCTCAAACCAAGACTTGAACTGAGCAGTCAATGTCTCACGCTTAATCTTTTGTCCATCCTTTCGCACAATTCTTTCTGCGACAAACCCGGCAATGTGGTCTTGGCCCTGGCGATACTTGTTTGATGCAGACATGACGATATCACAGTTCTTTACAATTCCTTGGTTCTCAAATGCTCGCTTCACCAACATGCTCGCAAATACTGGAGCCCAAGTTGGCAGCTTCTCCTTCAAAATTGGGTCCTTGGGAAACTGATAAGGAGTATCATCAATCACCGGGTCTTCAGGATTCACAAACTTGGACATAAACTCAACAATGCGAATGCGTCTCCACGTTCCATCATCATTGCTCACAACCTCAAACAAAGTGTTTGTACATACAACCAATTGAAATTGGATATTGAACGTCTCCGTTTCGCAATACAACGCACGAGCTTGCATTTTTGAATCACCTGTCAATTGTTTCAACATACCTTCATTGATTCTTGCATCCTTTGAGGGTTCTTGCATAACTGCATAACGCACACCCTTCAATTGCATTACCTCCGAAGATGTTCCACCAACACTTACACGTTTCTCCGTAATAAGCGTCACTGGAACTGTTCCAGCATATTCGCCAATAGTCATATTCATTAAATCAGTAAGAAGAGATTTTCCATTTGAACCATTTCCGCGGTAAATATTGAAGGTTTGGTTGATGTTTTCACCAATAAGAACCGACGCAAGATGATCCCACATATATCGGTTAAGCTCTTTATCTGGGAATAGCTGCTCCATAAAAGTCAAGATTTGAGCAGCAATAACTGCATCTGCGAGCGGATCAAATGGCTTGTAATCAATTCCAGTAGTCTTTGTAATGTAATCTTGAGGATAACCATCGCGGAAAATCTTGTTCTTAATATCAACAACACCATTTGAAAAGCACATCAAGTAGCGGTTCTCATCCATCTTGCTCACAAACTCCTTATCATAGAAGATTTCTGAAGCCTCCTTGAAAATATTGCTCTTGTCATTCGTCTTCTTCAGTCTGTTTGACACCTCGGATACATGCTTGATTCTCTTTTTGCAATCTTCATATCGCTCATCTGTTGGATCAAAATGCAACATCTCTTCAGTCATTTCACGCTGTTTATCCTGATACAAATTATAAATTTCACGCGAAATTGCAAGTCTTAGAGAATTGCCTCTATCCAGCTCCCAATGATGATTCCTGTAAACATACCACGTCTTGTTTGCAACACTCGTGCAAACATATTTGTCCTTGAACATTTGGTACAGAACCATTGCAAAATCATAATCAGTTGGAGTAAGCAATGTTTCATCAACAAAATGCTTTACTGTATTCTTCTTTACTTTAAGATAAGCATCAGGTGCATCTTGCTTGGCCCAATACAATATAGAACGTTTTGTAACACCATCCGGTCTTTCTTTAAAATCCTTCTTCCATCTAATATGAAGATTTGGAATTGTTGCATAATCAAAATCGCTCGCTTTGCTTCTCAACATAACCCAAGACAAGAAGAGACGGTCATCTGTGTGTTTCAGAGCAAATGCAACTTTTGTGTTTAATAAATGAGAACCCGGCTCATAATACTTTTCTGGTAAAATTTGAGTTAATTCATGAACCTCTTTTACGATATATTCACTCGTAGTTATCTCATTCAACATATTCTCTATAGCTCGTTTCAAAACTGTTGCGTTCGTAATATCACTAAGGCTAATCACAGGAACTTCATTTGGGTCTGCATCGTCTTCAACCTTTAAAAGGAGCTTTGTTGATGTTGTTGGTCGCTTTGCTTTGGGCTGAGCTTTAATTTTTTCATACTCTTCTTTTATTTTGGGATTCAACTCAAACGATTGATGCTCTGTGTATCTAGCCGATAACTTATGTAAATCTTTTGAAATATCAAAATCATCTTTACAATCTTTTTCTTGCATCATAAGCTCACCATCTGATGGATCATAATTAATCTCATAATACTGCGTCAATTCATAAGCCATGTTTCCAGGCTTTCTTGAGCCAAATACCTGCCAATTTGTAACGCCCTTGCTGATACCATCGTCCAAAACAGAGTCCCATCCATTCAACAATGGAAGGTCCCAATATTCACCAATCTTTTCCAAAACCTTCTTACGCAAAAGCATCTGCAAAGAATGTTCCATTTTAATACCAATAATAATATGAATACCGTCTTTTGTCAAAGATTTGTCGGCTAACCTATTTACGTCTGGTTTTTCAAAAACATAAACAGGAAATGTCTTATCTTCCACGAAAATGAAGATTTCCTTAAGTAGTTCCAAATACACCCCCGCAATAATATCTACGATGTGGTCCTTTGTATGCTGTCGCGTCTCAACATCATAACTATATCTGAAATCAAAATCAAGCAGAATTGGACATCCAGTTTCCAACTGCTTTTCTGTCAAATATTCCATCTTTCGTTGAACAAAAACTGCTTCATAATAAAGCTTCCAAAATGTTGGTTCATCTTCCTTTGGAATAATATAAGAACCACCATATATTCCGAGCTCTTTACTAGGTATTCTTGTATGCGTTAATGAAACAGTAACACCTTCTCGTTTCTCAGAACTCGCATTATGCTTTGCAAGAAATTCTGTTAAGTCTTTAAAATTAGATTGGTGCGATTCCATTTCTTTGTTGGTATAATATATAAACATTTTTCTATTTCATTTTTTTTTATCTTTTGTAAATAAACAATAATGATTATCATTTAAACGCGTGTAATTGTTTAACGAGAAAATAGATATAAATGCATCTGTATAATTAATTGAACAAACATGTCGTCTGAAAAAATATCTGTTCTAACAAAAGATACTATAAATCGTCTTTTACGTGATGTAAAACAGGTTATTAAAAATCCATTAAATGAAAATGGTATATATTACATGCATGATGATGAAGATATGTTGAAGGGATATGCACTTATTATTGGACCATCAGAGACACCCTATTTTGGTGGATTCTATTTTTTTGAGATTAAATACCCAACAAATTATCCTCATAGCCCACCACACGTTATTTACTGCACTAATGGAGAAAGTATTCGTTTTAATCCAAATTTATATACTAATGGTAAGGTTTGTGTTTCTATTTTAAACACTTGGCGTGGAGAACAATGGACGTCTTGTCAAACTATATCAACTTTATTGCTTACTTTATGCACGCTCTTGTGCAAAGACCCTCTTTTAAACGAGCCAGGTGTTACAAAAAATCATTCCGATTTTACATCTTATGAAAAAATTATAGAGTATAAAAACATTGATATTGCTATTCTTAAAATTTTCAATAAAACAATTGGAGTGTATCCTGAACAGTTTAACTTCTTTTATCCTGTTGTCAAAGAACACTTTTTTAAACACAATGATGCAATTGTTAAGTATTTAGAAAAAAAGGCAAAGGAATGTCCAACTGAATTTCAAATTAACACTAGCATGTACAATATGAATGTTAAATTGAATTATCCTGATTTATTAATTAGATACAAAGACGCTATTATCAAGAACAACGCGTAATAAAGCAAGTTCAAATTTTAATTTGGTATTAATCTTTCAAATAAAAATTGACATAAATAAATAATGTAAAGTAATAATATACACAACCATGCATTTCTGCAGTTCATGTCAAAATATGTATTATATTCGCATTGATGGCGAAAACCCCAACAAGTTAGTTTACTATTGTAGAAATTGTGGCAATGAAGATACTACGTTAAATGTTGATAATGTTTCCGTTTCAAAAATCCAACTTTCTCAGGGAGAACAAAAGTTTTCGCATATCATAAATAAATACACAAAATTGGACCCAACTTTGCCCAGAGTTAGCAAGATTCTTTGTCCCAATGAAGATTGTGAAACCAATACGCACAATAAACCACGGGAAATTATTTACATTCGTTATGACGATGTTAATATGAAGTATGTATATTTGTGTTCAACTTGTGACACAGTTTGGAAAACCGATGAGGCAAAGTAATATCTTTAAAAACTGATTATTATTAATTGAATCTTTTGTTCGTTTTATTTTTTTGATTTAATAACCAAACAAAATAAAAATTGATTTAACAAATATAAAAGTATCTTTAGTTAATATAACAAGCATGGATAAAGAGGACGAACCTTTGTATTCTTCTGATGAGGAAGAAGAAGAGCAATCTGAAAATGAAAATAACGAAGAAGAAGATGACAAAAGTGAAATTGATGACAAAAGCGAAGCCGAGGAAGAGGTAGAAGAAGACGCAGAACCCGAAGAAGACGATGAAGATGAACCCGACAATGATTCTGATGAAGATGATGTTGACGAAGAGGATAAACCACATAAGCCTAAGAAAGCACAATTAGTTGGCGGTTCAATGGAAAATAGTGATGATGACGAAGATGATGACGATTATCAAACACCATACCTACAAAAATTTAATGCTGAAATCAATAAAAATTATATTCTTGATTTTCACCCAGAATGTGCAGTTAATAATTATGAAGAGATTTCTGTTTTGACGCAAGTTATTCGTGATACAGCAAACAATGTAATTGACGACCTCCACAAAACAATTCCTTTCTTGACTAAATATGAGCGAACTCGTGTAATTGGACAACGAGCAAAGCAAATTAACTCTGGGGCAAAGGCGTTTGTAAAGGTTCCAGAAAATGTTATTGATGGATATTTAATTGCAGAGTTGGAGCTCATGCAAAAAAGAATTCCGTTTATTATTCGGCGTCCAACTCCTGGTGGTGGTTGTGAATATTGGAATCTTAAGGACTTGGAAGTGGTCTCCTTTTAGACAAACTCCTATAAAACATCTATTGGCTTAAAATACTCATCCTGGATAAGGTCTAATAAAACCATATTATAGGCTCGGTTCTCCATATTTTTTTGCACTTTGTGTTGAGATATTTCATAGAATCTCCAACAAAGATTTAACTCTACGCAATAACCACAAGTTGGGGCTGGATTATTCCTATTTTCAATCTTTCTAAAATTAGTAAAACACGCCCATTCCCAATCAATTGCTTGTTTCAACTTTTCAAATTTTGCAATCATTTTGTATGACTTATGTGGAGGCAAACATGACTCTTCAAAAGATTGTAAATAATACTCTTTACCTGGAATCAAATTCTCTCTTAGAATTTCTTGCATGATTTATATTTATTTCAAATAAATATAAAAATATTCAATTTTTTAATCCATTTTGATGTTAAAAATTTTATCTAAAATATCCTTATTATTTTTTGCATCATTATATCCTCTATCATACAACTCAACAAAGTTAAATTTGCTTCTTGAAAATAATGTAGTATAATCCGACACTTGCATTGGCATTTTTAACAACTTTTCAATGTATTTTCTGGCATTAATATTCTGGTCGTCGCATAAATTAAAATCTTTTACATCCTTCCACATACTTGGCGTTATATGCAAAGATGGTTTTATTACACTCAAATATGGATACTTGCTAAATCCTCCATCAAATCCATTCATGTTTTGATATTTATTTAAAAAACTATTTCCAGTTATATATGGTATATGCGAACTTGCAACGCAACTATTAACGGCATCTTCAAGACTCTCAAAATCTGAAAAAATATTTGTTTTAATTTTCATATAATCAAAACTAGTTACACCAACAAACAATTTTTTTAAGTCAAAATCTTCTGTTTTAAACTTGTTCAATATCTTGTATTTTATCATATATTCTAAATCAATAATGGATACAGCGTTATTCAACTTGTCGTCCAATAATTCATATGCCAGTTCTATTGGCTCTTTTTTATATGTCATAAAAAGGGAATTCCATGCACCTGCCGAAGCTCCAGAAAAAATGTAGTTATCCAATACATAATGTTCTTTAATAAATGCCACTGTTCCTAGCATGTAAAACCCTTTTAATCCTCCAGGAGATATGGATATTAGCTTTTTGTCTTTTATAAATTCATTTTCTTTTAAATACAACGCATTGTCATTGCATATCCATTTATTTGTTCTTATATTTATAATACACTGTTCTGTATCTATTTCTGCGTGCATTTGAGGTTTAATTATTCTTGGAAGAACACTTTGCATTCCAACTACTTTTGATGCAATATTTTTGTTTAAGAATCGTAAGATTAACGCCATTATTAGAAATATTCTCATTTCTATTTAATATTATTTGGTATAATTTTTTTATTTCACTTTTGCATATATTGTTATATGTTAATCACTTAAATATTTTATTCTAAGTATATATTATAAAGTAATATCATGATATTCAAAGCTATATTATTTGCTTTGTTATGTCACCAAACTAGCTGTTATCTCCAACAATCAGTTTGTTCTGATTTAACATTTGGTAAATGTTCAATTAGAAACTATTGTGGAATAACGGATACTGGTACATACAATTGTTTACCTTGTCCCGCAGGAAATTTATGTCCCGGTGATGGATATACATATCTTGCACCACAACTAAACGATCGCAAACTTAATCATCACACTTCTAAATATATTATACAGACATCAAACAATCGCTATATTGTTTCTTCCTATCCATCAAGTCGCAGAATTCTTCGCAAAAAACTAAAAAGATTTATTAAAATAGCAAAAGTTGGTTTAAAAGTTGCCGCTGTTGTAAAAACTGGCGGTGCTGCTGGTCTTGGACAACTTGCTGCAGCAAAAGCAAAACAACTTGCTATAAAAAAGGGGCTTCAATGTTTAAAGAATGGATTAAGCAATTTTTGCAATGGAAAGAAAAAAGGAGCTAAAACTAAGTTAAAGATTAAGCCTAGGGTTGGTTCTGTCGGAGGTCTTGTAAAAAAGACAAAACCTGCTGCAATTTCTCAAGCTAACGTTAAAACGGGTGGAAAAAAACCACGTGTGCCTGTTGCAACACCCCCAAAAACCCCTGTAACAAAACCAAATCCTGCAACTAAACCAAGCCCCGCAACAAAAACAAGAACAAAAACAAGAACAAAAGGAACAAAATCCAGCAAAACTAAGCCTTTAGGAAAAGGGACGCGACCTCCAAGAAGAGTTAAAAATGCTAGTACAAAACCACCAAGCTCAAATGATGATTCAGCTAAAGCTCCGACTCCATGTGGTAATATTTTTGATGACTTTGCAAATAAAGTAAATAATGTTACTAACAATGTTGTTAAAAATCCAGTAAATAAAGGAAGAGATTGGTTAAAGAAGAATATTGGTGGAAATAGAGGAAATTGCAACCAGCCGACACCAGGAAAAAGGCCTACTAATTTAAGAGGTCAAACTAAAAACTCAAAAACAAAACCAGTACCTCCAATAACAAAAAGCCGCCCAACTAGAACAAAATCAAAACCTCGTCCAGGAACACCGGTTTCAAACGATGATGCTACTAGTTCTCCAGTTTCAAATGATGATTCTACTCGTGCTCCAATTACAAATGACGATTCTACATCAAAACCAAGAACAAGACCAGCTACTAAAAGTAAACCTAAACCTAAACCTAAAGCAAAACCAAGTCCGATAACACCACGTTCTTCAACAGATGATTCAATTGCAATAACTACTAGACGTCCAGTTTTAAGACAAACTAGAAGACCAACTCAAACTTTTGTTGTAACAGACGATGGCATTCCCACTCCAAGACCATCTAGAAGAAGAGTAAGAAGAACTAAAGCACCAATTAGAAGACCCACTATAAGACCAACTCAAACCTTTGTTGTAACCGATGATGGCATTCCTACGCCTAGACCATCTATTAAAAGACCTGCTAGAAACCAAGTTAGAAGAAGACGTCCAGTAAGAAGTCAAGTTAGAACATCAACTAGAAGAACTCCTAGTTTGATACCAACAAGAATGCCTGTAACTAGATTTCCAACTACAGTCCCGGTTGCCACACAGACAAGAAGACCAACATTTATTTTAACTGTTGGACCAACAAGAGCACCAACCATTCGTCTCACAAGAACACCAAGTGTTGTGCCTACAGTTCGCCCGACCCGGGCTCCAACTGCGTTGCCTACAAGAGTTCCTACAAGACTTCCTACAAGGGTCCCCACTAGAATTCCCACTGTAATTCCAACAAGAAATCCTACTCCTCGTCCATCAGTTCGTCCAACTCAAACCCCAACAACAATTGCAGGACCACCCACAATGATTCCTGGAAATGGTCTTAGCTGGGCTGTATTTTCTAGTGGACCAACTATTCAGAGTAATATACCACCAACGCGTATTCCAACAGTCTCAATGTTTAGCATGACAACTCCACCGCCAACAGTGAAACCAACAATTCATGCAACTCCAGCACCAAGTTTATTGAAAACTGTTAGTCAGCAAGCATCTTCAACACAAAGACCAAATACGGCTTCTCCAACTCAACAACCAAGTGTTCAGCCAACTATTACTCCCAGTTTTAGACCAACCCCACAACCAACTAATATCCCAACGCAAGCATTATTAACATTGAACCCAACTACTGCAAGCGGAGTGTCGTCTATAAATAGTGCATCTAATTCACAACCTGGAGTTTCAAATGTTTCAATTGGAGTTGTTGTTGGTTGCATCATTGTTGCGTTAATTGTTGTTGTTGCTTGCATATTTTTTGCTAGAAAGAGTTCTAAAGAAAAAAAGACACCATATCAAATTTGGTCAGAACATTATTCTAACAAAAACCAACCAATGCAAAATCTAGAGAATAATGTAATTAATCATCCACCCATTCATATGAATGAGGATATTCACCATTTTTACAGCAAAAGTCCAAGACCATCCTTTAATCAAAATACTGTATTTACTCCACATGTTTCGGGAAGAATATCTTCTCGTAACTCACAAATTGTATCACCAATTGGAAGTCAAAAAAATGTGCAACGACTGTCATTTAGTAGAGGTCCATCATTGCATAATAATATTTAAATCACTATTTTAAATTTTTAATATCTACATAAAATAACACATGAAAAATGCAACTTTTGCATTGTTGTTTAAAATATCTTTGCTCATTACATTAATTTTGAGTTTTTATATTTTTATAAGAGCTATATTTTTTGAAGATAATGATAAGAAGCGTATGTTTAATGCATGGCAATTCCCAATGTTATTAGCACTTTATATTGATGCTGTTTACATTTTAAAGCCTTAGAGAATCGTTTGTTATATGTATTTTTTTGATATACATATAATAATTTTAGTCAAATGAAAGTTGCATTATGTTTTATTATTAGTTATTCGCACGTTGTAAATAAAGAACAAATTTGGATAGATTGGATTGAGCCAAATAAAGATATTATTAATGTTTATTTTCATTATAAAACTTATTCTGATATAAAATCTGAATGGATTAGGAAACATGCAATTCATCCAAAATGTATAGTTGAAACAAATTATATGCACGTTGTTCCTGCTTATTTAGCATTAATGTCTTTTGCAATGAATCACGATTTAAAGAATCAATGGTTCTGTTTTTTAACTGATTCATGTGTTCCCATTATCTCTCCTTTAAAATTCCGAGAATTATTCTTTGAGAATTATTCAAAAACTATTATGAACTGGCGAAAGGCATGGTGGAATGTTCAGTTCTGCAATAGAGCCAACTTAAAGATGTTAAAAGAGGAATCTCATTTGGCAAACGATCCTTGGTTCACAATGAAGAGAGAAGATGCAAATAGATGTCTTACATACTCTAGAATAAATACAAATATTTACACACTAATATGCAGTGGTGATGTTGCAAATGAAAGCATTTTTGCAATTATGTTAAAAGCGGTAAATAAACTCAATGAAGTTAAACAATCTGTAACACATGCTGCAGATTGGTCTAGAATGAGTAGTGCAACTAGTCCTCACGTTTTTAAAGATGGTGATAAAAAAGATTTGCTGTTTATTAATGATTTTTTGGATAAAAATAGGCATACCATGTTTTTAAGAAAAGTTGATCCAAAATTTCCAGACCAAATAATAACAGATTATATAAATAGAGATGATGATGTTGTTAATAGACGATCCAGAGTGCGTCGTTTAGAGAGAAGATATATGTTTCAACAGTTTTTACAGAAATTAAAAAAATACGGTTATTTGTTTTTAGTTATACCTTTTATAATTTTTTTTTTGCAACTGAGTATTTCTTACCTGCGTTTTTGAGTTTTATATTTTCTAGTTTTTCCTCCAAACCCAAGAAGGCCCTTTCTTCCGTAAGCTTGTGAATAAAATTTTAGTTGTCTTTGCTAGCATTTGGGATTAAATTATAACCAAAATTATATTTTCCACCTCGTCTAAGTTTTTTAGTTTTCTTATTAAAAAATCTCATATATTATGTTAATATATATTATATGAGCGATTGTTCTAATTTATATCAATATATTGAAGATAAAAATGTTGTTCGTTTTGCATATCCTGGGAAAATGCCGTATATTAGTCCAGATGGGACAAAAATTGCTTCTGAGGGGGACAACTTACAAATTAAATTATGGAGTGCCGAAACTGGTGCCAAGTTAAAAACGCCGGTCTTGGTTAATAGTCATTATGATAAACGAGTATTCGCAGCAGCATTTAGTCCAAATGGACAGCTAGTTGCACGGAGCGCAAACACTAGTTACAGACCATTAACCGTTTGGGACACTAATACTGGTAAAAAGGTGTCGGAACAACAGAAATTAGTAGAAGATAATGGAGAAGAATTTATGGATAACGTATTTCAAATAATATTTAGTAATGATGGGCTTAAAATTTTGGCAGGCTGCGATAAGGGCGAATTATTTATTATGGATGCTAAGACTGGTGTGATAATAAAAAAATTTAATAATAGACGTGTTTTTGATAGACTCTATCATGGTGTTACATCAGTAGCATTTAGTCCAGATGATAAGAGAATCGCATCGGGGACGAACAACATTGTGAAAGTGTGGGACGCCGAGTCTGGTGCCTGTTTGGCGACTTTAAAGGGGTCAGATTATAACAGTGACAGAGCAGTGTCACTAGCATTTAGTCCCAATGGGGAGAAAATTGCATCGGGGTTTAGCAACAAGTCTGTGAAAGTGTGGGACATTAAGTCTGGTGAATTGGTTAATACTCTTAAAGGACATAATGGCGGTGTCGGTTTTGTTTCTTTTAGTCCTGATGGGCGAAGAATTATCTCTGTCTGTCCAGAGGACAGAACTCTGCGCGTGTGGGACGCTGAAACTGGTAAATGCGGAACAATTTTAAATATACCTGAAAATGAATATGGTCCGTTGGCTATTACTGTTTTAAAAGATAGCAATAACAAAGAAACTATTGTTGTTGTTTCTACCAGCATCGGCAATGTTGATAATAATTGGTTTGTAAAAAATAACACGTGTGTTATAAGAAAATGGACGAATGTAGATGAAAAATACAATTTACTAAAATTTGCATCAAAAGGAAATGGTAACTTACTGTCACAAAGTGATTTGGATTTATTAAATAAATTATATAATAAGAAAACAGTCGTAGAAAAGGAGGGAAAAACACTATCTCCACTTGAACTAAGAATGTATAATAGTCTATTAAAAAAATACGATTTTTCAAGAATAATGCACTCTCATCATTTGCAACGCAATATGTTTGAATATTTAAAAGGTGATGAGCCAACTTACAAGGAAAAAAACTTAGATTTTGAAGAATCAACTCCAACAATGGGATATTTTCCTGAAGATGATAAACCTGCG
>Ga0114974_10000210_pt1 | contig 51901 bp, 46 predicted proteins | sample S_130206_EF_Meta_FD_87318 | JGI IMG/M metagenome (GOLD analysis project Ga0114974, IMG submission 87318) | Freshwater microbial communities from Lake Simoncouche, Canada to study carbon cycling - S_130206_EF_MetaG | ecosystem: Environmental > Aquatic > Freshwater > Lake | place: Lake...
AAAAAAAACAAAAATTAAAAAAAACAAAAATTAAAAAAAACAAAAATTAAAAAAAACAAAAATTAAAAAACCCTATAAAAAATGTGTCTAATAAAAAAAGGTATGGTAAGTGCCTTTTTTTATTTCATTCATACATACATATAGTATACGAAGGACAATAATTACTAGCGCCACTTTTACGTGGAAATACAACTCGCTGAGGTTTTAAATTGGTTTGGTAAGAAGGACTCGGTTCAGTTTGATAACGTCCACGATTCATACCCGTAGCCCCTGATGCAGAATTAAATGCCGCACCATAATTGTTGAGTGTATTGTATTTCAGCCGTGAGAGACGCGAACTAGATGATACACCGCCTTGTTGTGCATATTGGGTATTATTTGGTTTATAAATAATAGAATTATTACAATTAGTATTAAAACAGTTAGTGCTTTTTCTTTTTTGTGTTCCATTTTCTGAATCAGACGGGTTTATTGGTATACCACCTGCCGTAAAATACGTAACATCGGGGTCTTTTAGTGTGCTTGTATTCTGAAGATAGGTAATACATCTTGCATTGAAATAATTGTCTGTATTTATAAAACACAAGGATGAATCAATCAGTGGTATTTTCTGTTTAGTTGGAATACACAATTTACAAGGTGAATCGTTACTAATTTCGGTTGTTAAATTCATAGAACCATTACACGTTTCACATTGTATATTATGTGTTTCTAGTATTATTGACCCGCCAGGTAAATCCATTGGCATTCCAACCGACATCCGCCGGGTAGAAGAAGGTGTAGCTGAGTGTAATTGTTTTCGCCAATGTGCAATAGGTCTTGCCATAAATTGATTTCCATCTCCATTTCTAGTTGTAAATCTATAAGATGGCGTAATACTATTTTTTGTTGGAAATTTATTAGATTGTGCTAGTTCGGTCATTCTATATACTTAATACTTAACTATATATTAAATTATTTGTTATATAGTTAATTTTATATTATTTTAATATTATTATTAACACTTTAGTGTTCGCCCATTCACTTTTGCAGGAACACATACTTGATATTTAGATTTAAGAAAATAAGGTGTTTCAGATGTTCCCATATATTTCGGCGCAGTTGTTCCAAAGCTCGTTTTAAAAGATGCTGCATTTTTATTAATTTCATTTAATTTCAAGCGCGCAATACGTGAACTGCTATCAACCGCACCTTGTTGAGAAAATGCCGTATTATTGGGTTTATAGATCGTTGCCGAATTAGTTGAAGTTGTGCAATGACTGCAATTTTGAGTTTTTCTTACTTGGGGTCCATCGCTGGCGTCTGACGGAGGAAGTAAATTATTATTGCCATCTAAATAAGTTATTGTAGAAATCGGTAATGCAGTTAATTTCTGTTCATATAATTGATTACGTGCTCTCAAATAACTCTTCATATCAGGATAATAGGGGTTTTCTTTATTAATTATAGTTGTCCCTCTTTTAATAATCTTTTTACCAGGATCACACGCGCCTATAATACAGCCACTTGGGTCATTGTATAAAAAATTAGTATCATTATATCTAACAATATTTTCTTTAACCCCAACCGTGCTATTGTTTCCATTTAATAAACATACTGTATTATCAGTAACGTCCCCTAAATAAACAGAACCGCCTGGTGTATCAAAGGGTATACCAACACCAGCACGACGATTTCGTCCTCCACTTTCAGAGTTCGGTATTAATTGTTTACGCCAATGTTTGATTGGATTTGCTTTAAAAGCCGGCCCACTTGCGCTTAGATTAGGTCTAGAATTTGAGGGAACCGCACTATTAGTTGATATACTTTTCCAAGTTACATAAGGGGATATAGGCATTAAGACCATTATTTATTATATAGAGAGATATATTTTAGAAATAAAACTATGTTTATAATATAAAATGATACTTTTGAATTCTCTCATATGCTTGTTTTTAATTGTTATACTTCTTCATTTTATAAAGTTTTTTAAGGATCGTAATAGTAAAAAGGAAGGGTTCAGTGAAATTAACAATAGTGAGAATATTGTTATACAAAATACTTCTAATAATTCATTATCAACCTCATCCAAGTTACAAACACCTGATTTAAATGGAGCAATTTTACAAAAAATGAAAGAGAGTAGTGCAAATAGAAATAAAGATGCTATTATAAATGATACTAAAACTCAAGAAGAAATTAAAATTGAACAAAATAATCAAAGCATTGCAAATGAATTAAAAAATGACATTAAAGAAATCATGAGTATAAATGAAGATGTCAAAAAAATAAATGAAAGCTTTAAATCAAGAATTAATAAAGAATAAATCATAAAGAATAAAAATCATAAAGAATAAAAATCATAAAGAATAAATAATAAAATAAATAATAAAAATATATAGTAATAGACAATGAGTGGTAATAGTGGACAATTTGGTGCCGTTGAACAAGAAAATGGTGTTGCAAATTTACAAGATAAAATAATTGGTCCTGATTATGATTACTCTGCAAAAATAAAAACACCAGCTCAAATGGGGATGAGTTCAAGAGGAACATGGGGACAATTAGGTGATAATATTAACGGATTGATAGGTTATATTGACCTTATGGTTGCTGGTAATTGTGTATCAGGCAAATGTGCTAGCACCACTCGTAGACCTTTAGGTGCTCGTTTTTTTGTAGATACTCCACTAAAATGCACTGATAAAAAAACGCGTGAAAAAGTGAAGCGGTCAATATATATTAATAATGTGCCAGATGGTTCTATTCCATTTCTTTCAAGTATGTCCAATGTTTATTTTGACGAATTCAAAGGGTTATTGCCAGGTCTTATGAGTAATGCATCACAATTAAATCCAATGCAACTATTATTATCCTTTGTTTCTGGGTCTGGATCAACATGTCAGGAAATTACAATGAAAACAATTGATTCAAATGATAGATCGGGCAGTGAAACCGCATATGTATTAAATAAAGATATTGAATTAATGAATCCTGCTTGGTTTGATTTACCTGGACACCCAAAACCAGGCAGAGAACAGTTAAAGGAATTAGAACCAGAAGAAGAAAATTTTACATTAATGAATAGTAGTTCTTCTTTAAAAGAATCCAAGACATTAAACGGATCAACTATAGATTATAGTAAAATGCCTGATGATATATTAATTAAATTTTATTATAGCTGTTTGGGATTACTGTGTCTATACTTCTTATTTAAAATATTGATGAAAACAAATAAGAAATAAATAAGAAATAAATAAGAATAAAAATAAGAAATAAATAAGAATAAAAATAATTTATAATTAAATTTACATTCGCCTAACGAATCGCTTTTTGGTAGTAGTTCGCTTTTTATGGTGCTTCTTAGAACCGTGTTTTTTATTTTGTTTCTTGGTGTGTTTTTTATTTTTATGTTTACGTTTTCGCCCTCCTACTTGTTTTTCTTCTTCTTCTTCTTCTAATTGTTGTTGATTTGGTTGTTGATCTAATTGTGCTGCTTGTGGAGGAGGTTCATTTGGCTTAACTAAATTATTAAGTGGTCCTAATGATTTACGCATCAAATCTTTTGCCGTTGTTTTTGCTTGTTCTCCTTTTGATGCAGCGAAACCAAATATACCGGTTTGTGCGTCTTGTAATTTCTCATTGGCCTTTTTTCCAACTCCAAATAATCTACCAAAAAAGCCAGTATTTTCTGGTGGTTCATTTATTTTTTGTTCACATACAGGACAAACAGGACACGGAGGACAATTCTCTGGTCTAACATTTCCACCTTTCATTATGCTATACTATTATAGTATAATAAAATTTATAATAAAATAAAAGTTATACTATAATAAAAGTTATACTATAATAAAAGTTATACTATAATACAATTTATACTATAATACAATTTATACTATAATACAATTTATACTATAATACAATTAATATGCTCCCTTTTTTTTAGGTGCAACCGAGCCACTTCCTCTAGAACGCGCTAAAGCAGTTTTCACTGTTGTTTGATCGGGTCCAGCAAATGAAAATGTTTCCGTATTAATTTGATTAGTGCTGCCTTTGCCAGTCGCTTCTACACCTTTTAGCCGAATATGTTCAGCACTCGTGCGCGATGAAGATGCTCCATACCACTTTTTACTTGCGTTCACATTATTTTCAAGAGGTTTCCCTACACCATCTACATTTTGGTTCACATTTTTATTATATAATTTCCTAGACATTGAAAAAAAACTACCCTGGGTCATTGTGTTTGGTTTAAAGGGGAGCCCCATTACCACGCTTGATTGATTATTCGGTATATTTTGTTTTAAAGGGATGGATGCGTCACCAACAGTTTCAGGTTTAATCATACTCATTTTATACTATATTTAATTAATATATTTTAATTAACTAATATATTAATACAATGTGTTCACCCTTACAAATTCAAAAATATTTAGTTGAGTTTTTTGGAACCTTATTTTTTCTCTATATTATTCTTTCGGTTGGACACCCGATTGCTATTGGGGCCGCCTTAACTCTTTCTATTTTTATAGGAGGTAAAATCTCGGGTGGTAACTTTAATCCTGCGGTAACAATTATGATGACAATGGCGAAAAAAATGAAAATGGTTGATGCCTTGCCTTATATTGTTGCACAAGTATTAGGTGGTCTTGTTGCTCTTCAATTATATAAAATGTTGTAATGCAGGAAATGTATTATAGAAATAATAAAACCTATTTTCTAAAATTATATAATTAATATTGATATATAGTTTAACTTCTAACTCTTCGCAACGCTTGGCTCACCGTTGATCCATTTTCACCACCAAAACTAGAATCATTGTATACTCTATTACCCGCTTGTATCTTTTTAAAACGGACGTAATCGGAACCAGCATACACAAACTTTTGGTTTCCTGTAAAAAAAGCATTACCTGTAGTGGTGCCGCCCTGATTAGCGTGAATACGCGAAACCATACTATTTCCACTTTGGTTTGTCGGCGGTCCTAAAAGAGGCGAGGGACCCGAATTAAGTGTTCCGGCAGTATCGCCTGCATTAAAATAACGCCTAAAAGGAGTAATTACTTGAGGATTATTATTAGGAAATACTTTATGCCCCAACACGCGTCGCATAAATAAACGGTCTAGTCCACGTTGTCCGCCACCTTCCATGCCAGAACCACTACCCCGACTACCATTTGCACCGCCACCTAATAATCCTCCTTTGGGTTGAGAACCCGGAATGCCTCCACCTAATACACTTCGCATAGTATCACGAGTAAATCCAGACATCTTACTTATATACAATAGAAATATAAAATAATAGAATATAATATAACTTTATTATATATAACTTTATTATATATAATTTTATACATATAAAATGAACTTCATTTATTTATTTTTCAGGAATTCTCTCACTTATTATACAGATCATTACGGGAATTATTGGTTTTTATTCTATTAAATTACCAATTCCTCCTCGTTTTTACCTAATTAATGAATTAGTTATTTTGGAATTAATTGTTCAATTCGTAGAAGCGATATTTTATATTTGGATGATATCTCAATTCAATACTATTAAAAACATAACACATTTTAGATACTATGATTGGGCAATTACAACGCCTACAATGTTAATCACCTTTATATTTTATTTAATGTTTTTGAGGGATAACGAGAATGGTATTATAAGTAAACCTTTATTGACCGAATTGAAACAACACTGGCCCCTTGTTCTTAAGGTTGCTATATTAGATTGGTTAATGTTATTGGCTGGATATTTAGGCGAGAAACATATTTTTTCATTTGTATCTACTACTATTGTTGGGTTCATTCCCTTCTTTTTAATGTTTTATTTAATTTATGTGAATTTTGCATCCTATAGTAAAACCGGCCGAACAATATTTTGGTATTTTTCTATTGTGTGGGCAATTTATGGTGTTGCGGCAGTTTTACCATACCATATTAAAAATACAATGTATAACATTTTAGATATATTTGCCAAGAACTTCTTTGGTATATTCCTTTCATATGTTCTTTACAAGGCAAGCAAGCAAATATAAATAAAAGTATATAATAAATATAATAAAATTGATTAGACATTATAATTTTATATCTATTTAAAATTAAAACTTACTATCTAGTAGCTAGATATGTCTCGCATTATTATTATTGTTAATTGGAGATTATCGCCGGAATCTATTATAACTGCTTGGATTCCCAAAGATTTACACAATTCTCAATCTTATACAAAAATCAAACCGTGTTATACCGGTCATACTACTGGCGAAATTATTGATAATCGTTTAGAAGTGCTATATGAATATATAATACCTGTCACAAATTTATCTAAAATAATAGATAATGAATTGGACAGATTTGATGTGTATTGGCAGGGATATTATAATAATCATTTATTAGCATTTGATTTCTGCACTAGAAATAAAAATAAAAAATATAATATTCAGACCATTGAAGAACTGGATGGAATTTTAAGTGCTTTATCAACATCTGCAGCTACCTTTACTTCTATACCTATAGAATCATTATCATCATCATCATGCACTGAGACAGAGACAACAACCACAATTACAACTTCAACTACATATATTCACAATGGTTCGTCGTCATTGCTCAATAATAATGAAAATCAGAAGCATCATCATTACCATAAATTCAAAGTGTCAGAAGGCATTGTATTGTGCGAACACTGTGGGTCTACACCAACGAATTTAATATATGATGTAGATGGTCGTTTACCTTCATGTATGGGATAAATTTAATTTATATTATAATAAAAAAAGAATAATAATAATCATAATCATAATAATAATAAAAAAAGAATCATATTTTTTTATTATTTCTATATTATTTATTTCTATATTAAGTCATAATACGTGGCGCAATATTCATTGAAATCAACTCTTGGAACATCAATTTGCACGCGTAAGGAATCTCCACATAATCAAAGTCCGTTCGGTTGTCACACGTTTTGCAAAGATGAATATGCATCTTATCGTTATAGGATGCAATCAAGCCACATTTTTTACAGACATGAACACGAAATGCATCGGAGGCGTCATACAAACGTTCTTTGGTAAACTTAGAAGCGCCGTGCGAACACATGCAATCACGCTCCATTTCCCCAAACCGCAAACCCCCATCTTTTGACCGACCTTCGGCCGGTTGCCGTGTTAAATTCACCATTGGCCCAATACTCCGACTATGATGTTTATCGGAGACCATATGCTTTAAGCGTTGATAAAACACTGGTCCCACAAAAATGGATGTCTCAATTTGTTCGCCAGTTAGACCGTTGTATAACAATTCATTGCCATTGGATTCATAACCCACTTTTTGCAATTCTTTACAAATATCTTTAATATCAAATTTGCCAAAACTGGTGCCATCCCCAAACAATCCTAATTCTAGTAAGGTCTTGCCTAACACCGTTTCTTTTAATTGAGCAATCGTCATACGAGATGGAATCGCATGTGGATTAATAATAATGTCTGGTTTTACGCCACTCGGTAGAAACGGCATATCACATTCAGGAATAATATTACCAATCGTGCCCTTTTGTCCATGACGACTACTGAACTTATCACCAATAATTGGTTTACGTATTGTCCTCAATCGAACCTTGCAAAAGTTATAACCATCGCCATTTCGTTCAATATAATTTTTATCAATATAGGTTTCTTCATTGGTTCGGTAAATACGACTTTGGTCTTCATATTTCACGCGTTTTGTATGGTCGTTTCGCGCATCTTTAATTGGCAACACTTTTGAAATTATAATATCGCGATTTTCTACTAAACTATTTTCAGGTATAACACCATTTGCATTCACCTTATCATAATTACCGAATTTCATACCTTTGGTCTTGCTCGGGTCTGGTTTACACCGAATTTCTTCGTCACCATGAATTTTTTTATCTTCATCTTTTTCCGTATGATAGATTGTTGCTTGGAATAATCCACGATCAATTGAACCCTTATTAAAGAGGATACTATCTTCTTGATTGTATCCTGAATGTGTCATAATGGCCACAATAACTTGACAGCCTGACGGAATTTTATTCAGTTCAATCATGTTCATCACGCGCGTTTCCACCAGCGGACGCATTGGGTAAGTTAATACATAAGCCGTCTTATCCATACGGTTATCATAATTTGTCACATACATTCCCATTGCTTGTTTTCCCATTGCACATTGGTAAGTATTACGCGGCGATTGGTTATGTTCAGGAAACGGAATACAAGATGCTAAAATTCCAAAAATAGTGCTTGGGTGAATTTCGCAATGAGTATATTTATATATAAATTGTTCGGTTTTAACCAAATGTGCTGGTTCCATTGCAATCATACTCATATTTTGTTCTGCCGCGTCAATATACTCCAAGACACTTTCAGGAATGCGGCAATCGGTAAATAAATCCTCCCAAATTAACTCCTTTTTCTTGAGTTTATCAATAATATCAGTTGTTATTAAAAGCTTATTATTGCGAACCTTTAAAAGTGGTCTTACTAATCTGCCGGAATCATTACATATACGGATTTCTTTACGGGTAATATCAAATATAATTGAGGTGTAAATGTTAATAATGCCCTTGTATTTTTGCATTTTTAACTTGTGATATAATTCCATTGGTTTTTCTACAATACCCAACCAAGAACCATTTACAAACATTTTTACACCATTAAACATTTCTTTCTCGGTTAAGCTCTCTACGGTTTTTACATAGGGTTGAACATAATCATAGAGCGAATTACTGTTACACGGAACTGTCACTCGGGCCAAATAACTTAAATTTTTAACTACACCTACGCTGCCACCTTCAGGCGTTTCGGCTGGACACAGATACCCCCACGAGGTCGGATGTAATTTACGCGGGGGGATCAACTTTCCATTCTTATCAATTGGCGTATTGACTCGTCGCAAATGACTTAAACTGGAAATGTAAGTTAATCGGTTTAATACTTGGGCTACACCGACCTTATTACTGTTCACCTGTTTTACACCAAAATCACCAGTTGCTAATGCCCGCTTCAAACCATTCTCAATGGTCGTGGGTTTTACAATTTTATAGATGTTTGTCATATTAATAATAGATTCATAATCATCGGTTGAACGCCACGAACCATTATTAATTTCGCGGATGGTTTGTTTTTGCATATCCTTTACCATTTTGTTAAAATAATTGCGGAACAAGTTGTTTAAGAGTGTGCCGGTAATATCTACGCGTTTATTTACAAATGAATCACGGTCACTAACCGGTTCAAAGCCCAAACTACATTTTAATAGGCAATTTGCCATATAGCCCAGAAAGTATATTTTTTGTTCCTTTGTTCTACAATGCGGGAACAAATCATTATTCAATACTTCTTGAGCAAAGTTTTGCTTAAGTTTTACACTGGTTTCTTTGTCAATGCCCGCGTGTGTCGTAAACATAATATTTGATACAACTTGTTTCATTGCGCATTCTTGTGTCAGCGTTTGATTCGCTTCAACAACTGACCCTTGAATACTGCGCATTAAGATGGTCGTGCGTTCACTGGTTGGGTCAAGCACAATCTTTTTACAGATGTCTTCATCGCTTAACACACCCAGAGCACGAAATACCACAAATAAGGGAAGAGGGTTTTTTAATCTAGGAATTTGTAACCACATTCCGTTGCCAAACCCGTTATTCTTGGTTGCAATTGTCAGTGACAACTGCTTCGGGGAAATGCATTTATAATCTGGCACGGATTTGATTTCTGCCAACCAACTCCATTTACTATTATTTTTAGAAATATTGAAACATTGAACGAGATTTTCGGCGGCTCGTTCTTGTCCAATCACTGTTTTTTCAGACCCATTCACAATGAAATACCCACCCGAATCCATCCGGCATTCACCGCTAATGTTATTTGGGATATGCTTGTAATGTTCTAAAATACAAATAGATGACTTTAACATAATTGGCATTTTTCCAATATGAATACTTGGCAATACCTTGTTAAAGGTGTGCGTTTGTTCCAACATTGGACCATTCCTTACTACAAATTTTATATTTAGATCAATTGTCATATCACCTGCATATGTGAAATTTCTATCACGCGCTTCTTGTGGAAACATATTTTTAGTGGCTCCGTTAATTTCATGAATTTGTGCACGGAAAATTTTAAAATTTTCACAGGTAACAAACATTTCCAAGCGGTATTTATTTACAACCTTGTCCAAATCTTGTTCGGAAGCGATATGAACTGGATTAAACATTGAAATTGTTCTTGGGACCTGATATTCAATAAAATCATTATACGATTCTATCTGATGTTCAGTCAAACGTTTTAAATGTCTTCCACGAAAACATGAATCAATAATAGTATGCGGTTCTTCAATATAGTTGTCAACGTCAATTTCGTTGGCAAACTCTTCGTTTTTAGTAGCATTCATAGTTTGATCCATTCTTGTGTCGGACATAGGTGGGTTACAATGAACCATATGCTAGTATTACATTTCAATTTATTTTTAAATAATAATACTATATTATTATATAATAATGTCTTTTGTAAATGGCGGTAGTGGTGTAAAAAAAACTAAAAAAAATAAACCAATTGCAAAAAAAGTGAAAAAAACACAAAGGTCCAAGACACAAAAGGTGAAAAAATCTATTAAGAAAAGCAGTAAAAACACAAAAACAAAGTCCAAAGTCAAAACTAGGTCCAAAGTCAAAACTAGGTCCAAAGCCAAGACTAGGTCCAAGGCCAAGACTAAGACAAAGTCCAAAGCCAAGACTAAGACAAAGTCCAAAGCCAAAACTAGGTCCAAAACTAGGTCCAAGACAAAGTCCAAGACAAGGTCCAAAGCCAAATCCAAGTCCAAAAGTAAAAAAAATAATAAGAAAAGGAAACATAAAAGAGTAGTTATTGGAAATAGTAAAAATACAAACGCTCAATTAAAACAATTAAATGAATTAGAAAATGATATTCTTAAGCGCCGTAATATTGAACAACAAATTTACAAAGACCAGATGCGTAGTAATATGAAATTAAATAAAAAACATACACCTCTTAAAATGACGAGTATAAAAAGAAAAAACAGTATTGTGCCTCTGGCGGTTCCTATGATAGCATCATCCATAAATAAAATTAGTATTGGCGATATTAGCAATATTGATAGTGAAATTCGCGCGTCAACATTACTTCCACCATCATCATATGATTCATTATCCCCCCCGCCCGCATACGAAATAGAAGATGCGGAACCTACGATTAAGCAAATGTCCATGATGGATGAGGATGATGAAGCAAATGCATTAAGTTATCGTAATGAAGATTTAAATTATCGCGATTAAATTAAAATTATCGCAATTAAATATCACTTTTATCAATCGTGACGCACTTGGATATTTTCCGAATAATTTTACTTTCACTCTCATTAAACTCGCCTTTGCCACCCATCGCTTGATTCATGATGCGCAAGTAGACGTCGTTTAACGGATGTTCTAGCTTCATGCATTGCGGATGCGCATCGCGCCAAGGAATCATCAAATCGCCATTCTTCTTGGTAATGTATTTGATCGCCTTCCGAAGTTTGTCATACAGTTCAGTTTCTTTTTCCCAGACATCGTTATCACGGACATACATGGTCTCCCGTTTTAAATCACTACAATGAATTGGACGTTTATACACATCCATCTCATTTAACTTTCTTACCATCTGGCGAGAGATGCCTTCCACATAACCAAGTTCACCGAGTTCTTCCAAATCCGAGAATTGCAGTGTCATAGAATTCACAAAATCGGTTAAATTCATTGCATCTTTACATTTTTCATTCAAAAACACTTGCATATTAAATGTCTTGTTATTACAATTATTCATATTATTCGTTGTATTATTGCTATTTTTACATACTTCTAACATTTGCTTATGTAAATCTGTATTGCTTTTTACCAATTCTAATATTAATGACTTTATATCACACTCATTTATAATTGTATTTTCATTTAGTGATTTTATATTGTTTTCATTGTCTTTATTTTCATCGCATTTTTGTTCATGATACCATAAACTATTGCGTGCTTTATATTCTTTATTACAGCTTTTACAATTATAGATACGGTTTTTATTTTTTACGCCTTTTTGTTGTTCTAAAATAGTCAAGTTTATTCTATTGGTGTGTTTTCGTGTCAGATTATGTCTATTCCAATCACTCTGTTTACAGCATACAAAGTTACACATTTTACAATTAAATTTGTCGGCGTTTTTCAGCGTAATAGTATCGGACATTTGTTCTATATTATTAGAACATATAAAAAACGCCTAAATACTTTTTTATAAAAATATAAAAATGAAAAAAATTAGCATCACAACTTTTTTCATCCGAAAATCAAAATGAGAGCATTTCAGTCACAACTCACTTTTTCGTGTTTTTTCTCTATATTAATGAGCGCTTTTGGAAAATGGACATTTATTTTTGTCCTTTTTGCAAAAAACTTTTCCAAACCCAAAAACATGTTTTTTATTGATTTTATAATTTTTGTATATTTTGTATATTTTGTATATTTTATTTTATGTTTTACCTGTAGATTTAGTTTCCAGTTGGCAGTGATGATTCAATATGTTTCGTGTCCCTTTAGATGTGTATTTGCCACCTTGAAAGAAGGATGCTTTTTTTTCCGAAGGATTTTTGCGTTTTTCTTTACGAGTTTTCGGTGTAGTATAATCATCTCCTTTACCCATTTTTAATAATTAGGTTGATTCTCTCTTGGTTCTTACTTTATTGCATATGAAAAAAATAATATTTCAATTTTTTTCATATATATTTTTAAATTAAAGGTCAGTTTAAAATGTTATATACCATACCATCGTGATACTATATATATATACTTATCTGTTGCGGTTCATTTTTTGATTGATTGCCATTCTAGGCATTTTGTTTTTTATTTTTAGTTTATTGCCAACAACCACGCGTTTAGATTGTTTGGGTTTTTTAACGCGGCGAATATCGGTTAACATGTAAATTTCGTAATCAAAATTGTAATCATCACCGTCCGTATTATTCTTTAACTCGTCGCGAACATCCTGTAAGGCATCTTCAACCGAATAACACCCGCTTTTTTGCATGGATACTAAACTATCGGCAAACACTTCTAGCAAGTAGGCATTAATATTGGTTGTTCGGCGACAATAGCAGCAGCGAAATACTGGTTCAGCATCCTCCTCCTCGTTTTCATCATAAAATGCATTCGCCGTTTGCTCAAAATGTTTTTCCAAACAACTCGGATGAAATAGTTTATTACACGGGCTGGAACAAATAAACAATTTCTTTTGAATCGGCTTGTAACAAATGGAACATTCGGGCGTCGTCGTATCAGAATCACTTGATGCTGCTGCGTGTGTTGTATTACACAATTGTTTAGTGTAATACATCATAATCTGTGTATTGGTATTGGTAGTGGTAGTAGTCGTCATTTTTGCTTTTTGCTTTTTGCTTTTTGCTTTTTAGTTACACTTGTAATTGTAACTGGGGTTGTCTATTCGTTTATCTCTCATAAGCATTTCAATTTTTTGAATTATTATTTTATTTTTTATATTTATTATTTTCTAAATATTTTTTCATAAACTCACACGTTAATAACTGTTCTTTTGTAATATGAGTTTGCCAATATAACACATTATTTATATAAATTTCTTCATCGTCTTCATCTTTTGCATATTTATTATCTGGCACTAATAGATATTCTACGCAAAAATCAGGCGTCAGTGTTTGCGTATGTAATATTCCCCATAACGAAAAATCATTAATATTTTCTTTCAAATAATCAATGGAATAAACATTTTTATTTTTATACAACTCATCGTCTCTTTTAAATTCTTCCATTTATACTTTATGGTATATGTATTATCATATACTATTATTTAATACTATTGTTATATACTATTCTTATTTTACATATTTTCTGTTAATACGATAGCCCGTGTGACATAATATTTCCAATGGAATTGTCTTTGCGAGTTTAGCGATATTATAAATAGTTTGAGGACAATCTTTCCCGTTTCCAAATATATATGCTTCATCATTTATTTTATCTTGATCTGTTGCTTCTACGATAATTTGATCCATACTGATTAGCCCTAATACTTTTCGTTTAGTGCCATTAATGTATACATATAATTTTAAAGAGGTGTTTCTCGGTAGTATGTCAGCGTAACCTATCGGTAATATACCTATTTTCATTTTACGTGGCGTTATGTATTTCCAATCATACCCAATACCTTCGCCTTTCGCGATCTCCTTTATTTGTATTATATACGATTTAACCGACATGGGTAACTTTAATTCTTTCGTTGGTTTAAAATTTGCGGTTATTCCATAAATGCCACTACCGGGGCGTGATAATGTAAAATCAGACACATCATAATTCATACAAGCGCCCGTGTTTGCAATATGAACCAATGGCGGTTTTATACCGATCTCTTCTAGTTGTTTTCTTAATTCTCTAAATTTACGCAACTGTTCGTTTACAATCGGACTATTTTTAATACCGGAACAAATTAAATGAGACATCATCCCTTCTATTATTATTTTTGGTTCTTTATTTAATACTTTAAATGCTTCTAATGCATTCTCATATTTTATACCTGCTCTATTGATACCAGTATCAACAAAAACCGTTACTTTGATTTTTTTATGAGGGGGTATAAGTTTAATAAATTTTGGTATGGTGGTTTCATCACCTATTGCAATATCAATATCCAAATGTAAAGCATCTTTTATTTCTTGCCCATCTATATCAAATAACCAGCCTAATACTCTTCCTTTATCGCCGCTTTTCCTTAATAAAATCGCTTCTCCTAGTGTGGCAACTCCAATATACTTTATGTGTAAATGCCGTAATATCTTTGCCATTTCAATTAATCCATGCCCATAGGCATCCGCTTTTAATACCGGCATTAAATCGGTTCCAGTTTTTTTCTTTAAAAAATCTATATTGGATTTAATCGCATTAATATCTATTGTGGCTGTAATGTCTTTATCTGCAGATGGGATATAATTTATTTTTTTAGAATAAATTTTACATGTATGATTTCTCTTTTTTACATTTTTTTTAGTAATACGCATAAAAGTATATTATATTATAACTATAAAAATTTTGTATAAAAAGTTTCCGTTTAAATAAAATTATAATAATGCTTCTATTAATTATATAATTAGTATAACCATTATGTCATTAAAAACAATTAAAGTAAATCCTGATTTATTATCCTTAGCTGGCAGTGGCAACAAATCAAGTAGTGCGAATACAAAAACACGTAAACAAAAACCAGCTGGTGTTTCTTTAACCCAATCAAATAATGTGAAAAAGAAATTAATTGCGCGTATTAAAAATTTCCAACAAAAACCATCGTCTTCGTTAGGTGGCGGCGGCACATCTTCTTCGTTAAATCAGAGTGAACGCACGGCAAGTAATTCTTTAACCGAATCGATTGACTTCTTGAATAATTTAGCAAGAGAGAAAGAAGGAAAGAAGAGAGAGAAAAAGGCAATAAGACGCGAAACCTTAAAACATAATAGACAACCAACTGATCCAAGCGCATATATGAGTATTGCAACCGAACTGCCACCCGAATTAAGCTTGGATACGATTAAACCGTATGTGCCTAGCGTATCGGCGCCTAATGTATATGTGCCAAATGCGCCAAATGCGCCTAACGTATCTGCGCCAAATGCGCCAAATGCGCCTAACGTATCTGCGCCTAACGTATCTCACATATCTGCGCCAAATGCATCAGCGCCTAACGTATCTGCGCCCGCTCCGCCTTACAGTAATTTAAAAAAAGGTGGTTCAAAACCGACTTACCGAACTTGGTTAAGGAATACCCAAAAAAATAAGCCGATGATTAATGTGCCTGCGGTATTGCCAACCCTTAGTATTTTAGATACTGAACCTGAAGCAAATAAAATTAATGAAAATAAAAATAATGAAAATAAAAATAATGAAAATAATGAAAATAAAAATGATGAAAATAAAAATGATGAAAATAAAAATGATGAAAATAAGGAAGAAAAGGAAGAAAATAAAATAATTGTTGCAGAGGGTGCTAATGCCCCGGCACAGTATAAACCATCGTTGGCGCCAAAACGCAAACGCATTACGCGCACCTTAAAATACAAACTCGGTAAGCATGCCAACGGCACTGTCTCGGTTTTAATAAAAAACTCGCAAACACGCCGAAAAATTCAAAATGAACAATCGCTCCTTAAACAAAAAAGTATTTTAGACATAAAAAATTATCTGCGTAAAAATAATTTATTAAAGGTTGGCACGCAAGCACCCAACGATGTTTTACGGCATCTCTATGAACAAAGTATTCTAGCAGGACAAGTAGAAAATAAATCAAAAGAAAATTTAATACATAATTATTTTAACGATGAGGTAAAATAAGAAATAGTATTTTTTAAAAATAATTATAGACAGAGAATATATAGTAATTATGCCAAATATGAGAAAGAGTAAAGATCCAGAATCAATATACGAAGTCCCAGTTCCTTATAGATCACCAGTATACGAAGAACCAGTTCCTTTACGACATATATACGAAAAACCAGATAAATGTAAACCAACTGATTATAAATGTAAGTTTAAATCTTGTGAAAAACAAAGAATACAAGAAAGACCGTTACCAGATATACCAATTATAAAAAAGGGAATGATGAGAAAGAGTAGTGGAGAATATGCTGAGATTGAGGATCATTATGATAATGTTGATGGTGATGAGGGACGTCGTATGCTTAACTTAAATAATGAGCTAGGTGAAACAACAACGGCCGGTGGGAAAAAAAGACGCTCTACTACTCGTCGTCGCCGCCGCAATTCAAAAACAAAATCAAAATCAAAATCAAGATCAAGGTCTAGTCGCAAAAAGCGCGGAAAGAAAACGCGTAAACATGGAAAATACATAAACAAAAAGATAATTGGTGGTGGAAATCGTTCAAGTAATGATATTATTGAAGATTTTAATAGTAAGAGTGATGATAAAAAATGTAATATACTAGCAAAAATACGTAAGCCTATTATTGACTGTAATAATGAGGTTAGCAATTTTGAGTTTAATAATCTTAATGATTTGCCAGACGAAGACCAATACGTTGATGTTGCTGGTGTAGCGGAGGATCCTGCGACGAAATGTAATCGTCAGCCTGATATGCAATGGTGCAAAAATAATCGTGGAGACAAGTGTATTTCAAAAAATATGCCATGCTTGAATCAGAGAGTATTAGCAGCCCCAAAAACGTTTCCTTCCAGGAGAACCGGATATTAATATAAATACAAAAATGTTTATTATATCATATATTTTCAATATACTCTCCCCAACACCAAAAATTATATATTAAATATTTAGGTAATATATAATAGAATAAATGGGGAAAACCAGGCAGCATACGCATAAGAAGATGAATAAGAAGGTGCGAACGCATAAGAAGCGGAATGGTAGACGCAACTATAAAAAACGCATAACGCGTAAACGTGGAAGAAAAGTAATGAGGGGGGGGTTGTGTTCTAGAGGTCAAAAAACCTGTGTAATAGATGGAAAAACCACTTGTATTTATAATGATGAAATGTGTGAAGGAGAAGAATATGCTGCTGTTGCTCCACGTATACCAGCACCACGTATACCACCACCACCTAGACCAGAAAAACCTGAAAATTTAACAGTGAATATGGAAGATGAAGACTTCTAAAAACACAACACCAAAAATTATATATTAAAATAGTTAGGTAATATATAATAGAATAAATGGGGAAAACCAGACGGCATACGCATAAGAAGTCAAAGGCGCATAGACATACAAAAAAACGCATTGGACGCAAGCACCGAAACCATACGAAAAAGATGAGTGGTGGGGGAATTAAAACCTTTTTTAGAAAGAGAAAAGAAAGGAAAGCAGCAAAAAAGGCACAGGAAGAGATATTAGCAAATTTGAAAAAAAATGCAAGACAACCTCTCGTATACAATGCATCTGGTGAATATAATCGTCGTAAAGATGCTAAAGGTAATGATATTATGATAAAAAAAAATGCATCTGGTGAATATAATCGTCGGGAAGATCTTAAAGTTGTTAAACCTGATAATTTAATTATAACAAAAAATGCTCGTAATAATTCCGGTTCATATGCTGTAGTTGGTCCTCAGGCCAGGCCCCCAAGTTATGCTAATATTGATATATATGAACCGGGATATGCTGCAGTTGGTCCAGCAGATAAACCCCCAAGTTATGCTAATGCTCGTAATAATTCCAGAGCCAGTGGTTATGCAAACGACAGTCCTAATTCTAAATCCCCAATTTATGATGAGGCTCGTAATTATCCTAAAGTTAATGAAGAAGACAAATATGCTGCAGTTGATAAGCGTACAAAGAGAAGAATAATATTAGTTAAAGAGGCGCCTCCAAGAAATACAAATCCGCCGTCCATACCATTGAGAACCGGATATTTTAATAGTGGCGATATAGCATTATAACTTGTAATCCCCATTTAATAGAGTTAATATTAATCCTTCAATAAAATCAACAACTTTTTATAATCGGTTTTAATTGAAAATTTATAAACAGTTGTATTGTAAACGCGTTCCTCCTCATTTTTGTCTGCAATTTCCTTTTCCACTCGTTGCCGAATAGGTTCTTTATTTTTCTGAAAATGGTCGTGCATAATATCACCAAATAAAGCAAACTCATGCATCGGGTCATTTTTCACGTGATCTAGCATCCCCAGCACTGCCACTTCAATATTCTTGTATTTAATGATTTCATTATAAACATCAAAATCCGGATTGGACCGATTTAACCCAGGTTCATTTAAAAGGGGCGCGTTATTTAGCACTGTGCAAATCGCCAATAACACGGAGGATAACGTTTGACAGCCGCTCCATTGATCGCCTTGCCATGTATTTAGAATAGATAAACATACTTTTCCACAACGGTATAAATTCGGATTAAATCGGGTGATGCCATCACTTGTGCAAAATTCCACTTTCGGCGGTGCGTGAGGGTAATTGGTGGGAAATTTAAGCTTAAAAAGATAAAAACCATCCGCATACGGCGTGTCCTTCGGTCCAATAATTAATGCTTTGCCGCACAACATATCGGTTTCGTCGTGTTCATAATAAATACCATGCTCGGCTAGTGAGTTTTTCCGGATGTCTTTAATATCGCTTATGATACGACGCAGTGTTTCTTTTGAAATAAATACTTGTGCATACGCGTTTGCATTTTGTATATTGTGCTTGTTTGTAGATGATGCCATTTTAATATCTATGGTATGCGTGTAATATAATATAGAATGTTATATTTTTAAATTTAAATAGGTTTATATATAGTTTATAATTAATGTAAAATATATAAACTATAGAGGTTACTCTTCTTTCGGCGTGTAATACTTTGTGCTTTTGCTGCGCTTTGTGCTTTTGCTGCGCTTTGTGCTTTTGCTGCGTTTTGTGCTTTTGCTACTTCTTGTGCTTTTGCTAATGCGCTTTGTGCAAATTTTACTGCACGACTTTATAAATGGCATTAATAAACACGATAATGGTTTTACAATAAATAATTTATATAAATTTGATTCCCAAAAAATAGTTCTAATGGTATGAATAATTGTGGTGCTATCAACAACACTATTTAATGCTTGATATCGCGAAGATACGTTATTTTCTAAATAATTAATCATGTGCTGTGTTATATTTTCTTCTATTGTATATAATTCGGGTGCTTTATTATAAATTACATATTGAACTGGTTGTGCTAACGAGTGACGTGCTTCATTGGGCGAAACATTATTTACCATATTATAGATAACAACACACCACGTTCCAATCGCAATTAAACTAATAATTGTATTACATGGTGTATCAAAGGTGCCTACCATTAGCTCAACGCCCCACCCTAAGCCGTGATGCATCCACTGTAAATATTTAGTTAAGGTTGGATATAAGGTTTCGCCAGACCCTCCTTGCTTTGCAAGTTTTTCACTACTTTTCTTTTTTTGATTCGCAGTAACACTAAAATATTCATCTAATGCATTATTTACATCTTTAGCTGACCATTTATTTTGTTTGGCAATTTCATTAAAACAAAAATGAACTGCTTTATGTAGTGTCCGAAACTGATTGTTTTTTTTGTTACTACTCTTATTTTGTTTAATTTTAATTCTAATAATCCCTCCTTTTTGTAAACGCATTTTATATAATAAGTATATATTATTGTTATTGTATAGAGTAATGATAATAGAGTAATGATAATAAACTAATGATATTACAATCATTAAATTAAAACTTACATTATTGTATTTTTAATTTAATATAAAATTGAAAAAGAGATAAAAACTTCTATCATATATATAACACCCATATACTTCCCTGATGGCTTCGTCCAAAAATGCAATTTTTGATAAATTTTTAAAAGAGCATAATGCGGTTAAGGGTGAAGGATTTACACATACCCGCATAGGCGATCAAACTCTGTCTATTTATGGCGGCAGCTACAATATTAATGAAAATGAATGGACGACCTTTATGCAACTCTATTACCAGCATGTGTTTGTAAATGGAAACAAAGAATACTTGACAGAAAAACAACTCATAGAGAATGGCCCTATTATGATTGATATTGATATGCGCTATGATTCATCCATCACGGAACGTCAACATTCAAAAGACCATATTATTGACGCAATGATGCTGTATGCTGAGAAAATTGTGCAATTATTAGATGTCAGTGATGGAACCAAACTTCCGGTGTATGTCATGGAGAAAAAAAATGTAAATAAGTTAGACAATAAAACCAAAGACGGCATTCATATGATTATCGGTATTCAAATGCACAAGGCACTTCAAGTGATGCTACGAGACCGCGTATTGCCTGAAATTAAAAACATTTGGGATGATTTGCCTATTACAAATGAATGGGAAGATGTCTTGGATGAAGGCGTAACCAAAGGATTTGTGAATTGGCAATTGTATGGTTCGTGTAAACCCGCCAACCAAACATATAACATTACCCATCATTTTGAGTTAGCATACCACAATAAAAATTGGGATATTACCGAATGTCCATTAGCAAAATTTTCCGTAGAAAAAAACATTCTTAAGTTGTCGGCACGTTATACTGACCATCCGTCGTTCCCCTTAAAAGACGGAATTGTGGATGATTTTGAGAGTGCCAAACAGCGTTTAAATAAAACGAATAAAAAACCTGCAGGAGGAGCGGAAGCAGGAGCAGGAGCAGGAGCAGACGGAAAGTCCAAGCATAAATTAAAAATGAAGCATTCCATTAATGCGCCCAAATCCAGCACATTTAGTGATATTTCAAGTGAAGCAATGCTGGACAATATGATTGAAGGCTATTTTGAAGACATTGGTCCGATGAATTATCGTTTAAAAGAAACGCATCAATATACAATGTGCTTGCCCTCTACGTATTATGGTCCGGGTAGTTACAATAAATGGATTAGAGTAGGTATGGCACTCTATAACACCTCGCCGGATTTGTTCTTATCTTGGCTCAAGTTGAGTTGTCAAGAAAATTGCCGGGACACCTTAAAAGGCAACAACGGCAAATTTGATTGGCGCCTTGTCCCTGAATTATATGAATTATGGAATGGCTTTTCACTGAACCCTGACGGTTTAACGTATCGTTCCATTTTGTATTGGGCAAAAAATGATGCAAAGGAAAAATACGAAGCTATTCGCGCGGAAACGATTGATTTCTCCGTCTCACAAACCATCCAAAATCCGACGGAATTTGATTTAGCCTCCGTGCTCCATAATATGTATAAGGAGAAGTTTGTCTGTGTTAGTATTAAGAACAAAGTATGGTATGAATATATTAATCACCGCTGGGTTGAGATAGATTCGGGTAATACGTTGCGCATGTCTATTTCCAAAGAAATGCATGCGATTTATTTTGACAAAACGTGTGAAATTACGAATCAAGCACATTTGGTTGGCGAACCAGGCACACCCGAACGCGATAAATTAATGAAAATTGCGCAAAAGTTAAATGAAATCTGCGCAATGCTGAAAAAGACACAATCCAAGCAAAATATTATGCGTGAAGCGTGTGAATTGTTCTATGATAAGGACTTTATTGAAAAGTTGGATATGAACCCTTACCTCTTATGTTTCAATAACGGTGTGGTTGATTTTAAGCAACGCATTCACCGCAAAGGCCAACCGGACGATTTTATTTCCAAGTGCACAAATATTGATTACGTTCCGCTGAATCCAACGAAGCAACAAACCACGATAAATGAAATTAAACTGTTTATGGAACAATTGTTTCCAGTGAAAGACCTAGAGAACTATATGTGGGAGCATTTGGCTTCGTGTTTAATTGGTATCAATACAAACCAAACCTTTCATATTTACAAAGGTTCGGGACGCAATGGCAAATCCGTCTTGACCTCTTTAATGGGCAAGTGCTTGGGGTCATATAAAGGCACCGTGCCCATTACCTTAATTACCGCCAAGCGCAATTCCATCGGTAGCACTTCATCGGAAGTTGCAATGTTAGTCGGTGTGCGGTATGCCGTTATGCAAGAACCTTCCAAGGGCGATAAAATTAACGAAGGCATCATGAAAGAGCTGACGGGTGGAACGGACCCTATTCAAGCAAGAGCGCTGTTTAAGGATACGATTACCTTTATCCCTCAGTTTAAAATAGTTGTATGCACAAATACGGACTTTGAAAATACAAGCGATGATGATGGGACGTGGCGTCGTATGCGTTACATTGATTTCGGTTCAAAGTTTTTAGAGAAACCGTATGAGGACGAAATCAAGTTTCCGCGCAGTGAATGCCCCTATCAATTTGAACTGGATAAGAAAATAGAAGAAAAGTTTGAACACTGGGCGCCGGTATTTATGGCCATGCTTGTTGCCCGAACGTATAATAACCTAGGATTGGTTAAGGATTGTCCGATTGTTATGTCTAACAGCGACAAACACCGGGAGAGTCAAGATTATTTGGCAGGCTTTGTCAAGGAGAATGTGCGGGAGAAAGAAGGGTCAGTCATTAAAAAGACCAATATGATGGAATCCTTTAAAGTATGGTATATTCAAAATTATGGCAAGGGGTCTTTACCCAAGGGTAAAGAAATCACGGAATACATGAACAAGCGTTTTGGTGTCTATAAAAACGGTTGGCATAATGTGGAAATTGTGAATGAAGCGGACGAGGACGACCCGTTAGATGAAATGTAAACAATAAACATATGAAATGAAGATACGAAATGATACTTTTTTTCTAAAAGTTCAATTATAGATCAGCATATACATCTTTGGTTGGTAAATCCGCAAACCAATAAGAAAATGCATCATACATAACAAACATCCATTTCACTGTTATATTTAAAATAATAGGCATAATGATTGCAATAAAAATGATCAACCATACTGTGTAATTTTTATATAATTGGTCTGGTATAAAATTACCAAATAAAATATAGCCAATCACTACACTATAGTAAATAAATAACATTAAGCGTCTATAAAGAAAAAGTGATTCTGAATTTTTATTTTCATATTCCACTTTTCGCTGGCTTGTTTGAAGTATTGATTCATATTTATTTATTTTTTTAATTAAATCTTTTTGCTCTTTCTTACGTGTATTTAATAATTCATTGCTTTGTTTTAAAAATATGACTTGTCCTTGATATTGTTTTAATGCTCGTGATAAATTACCCGCAAAATCTTGTTGTTTTTCAATTGAGTTTAATCTGAATTCTTTTGCAGTTTTTGCATAACGGTCAAAAATTAATGTTTGATATTTTGCTTCACCTCCATTTGCGCCTTTATTGTATTCATAATAATTTTTTTCAGCGCGACCAAGTTCCTTTTGTGGTATTTCTTCGTCCAATTGTTTTTTTTTATTAGCAAGCTCAATTGCCAAATAAAGATCACGTTGCTCTGCGTATTGTGGTCCCATTTTCACTCCATTTAACATATCCAACAACCCTTTTGGTAAAGCATCCATTAATTTTTTTTTAAATTCACTTACGATATCATTTATAGATGGTGCAGATTGAGTATCACTAGTCCCAGTTCCAGTAGCAGCAGCTTCAGGCATTTATGCTTATCTAATATATAATAATTTTTTAATATTATTATATAGTTGTCATTATTTATCTATTTTATAAGTTTATGTATTCTATAAGTTTATGTATTCTATAAGTTTATGTATTTTATAAGTTTATGTATTCTATAAGTTTATGTATTCTATAAGTTTATATACTAAGGAGCATTTGCAAAATTAGACATAGGTCCATAGGGCATAACACCATTTGAATCTCTTTCTTCGTCTCTGTTAATATTTGAAATTACCGAAGCATTTAATCCCTTCAAGCCATTGTATCCTTCAACGGTATCACTTGCCGCCGAGGTTGATCTATTAATGCTAGATGGCACTACACATTTCTGCTTTTTCTTATCAAAAAATAATCCATCGGAACAACAATCGTCTCCTATACAAATTCCTAAATTCTTTACTAAATTTTTAAAAGGATTTTCAACTTTCAAAAAATTCTTTTTGTTGTATTCCCATATACTGGGGGCATGATTAGATGGATCATCATATTTCCAATCATACTCGTCAAAATTCATATTGCTTTTAATGTGAATTTCCCATATATCGCGCATAACGTAAATAGACCCAATTGCAATTGTGATTCCCAGTAAATAATTTGATATTAATTCTGGTATTAACCCTTTCTTCTTTAATACAAATAATACAATTAAAGGTATACACACCATTATAATTTTTTTCATTACTTGTGCTTGAGATTCATACCGTTTTCCATAATAGGTATTTATTTGAACCAATCGCATTTTCGTATCATTGCGATTTTGTAAAGAAGATAATTTAGTTTTTACCTCATTTAGTTGTCCCTCAACAACTTTTAATAAGGTCATCTGACTAACTAAATCAACTCTGGATTCAGAAACGCCTTGCTGTAACATACCTAGTTTTCCAACAACAGAATTAAATAATGCTTCACGCGCTTCCGATATACTATTAATATCTGATAATAATTTTATAATGGTAGGATCATCTGGGCTAAACCCCGCAACACTGGATGCAATCTCTAATTCATCTATGAGTTGTTTCTCTTTAATTTGTAATTTATCAATTTGATTTAAGATTTCTTGTATGTTATCAACATTATTTGACATTTATTATATATATTCATTTGAGAAAATATATACCTATTAACCAATATACAAATAATATTAATGATTTTTGTGTATGATAATATTACATCATTATACTAAATTGTTTAAGAAGTTGATTGTTTTGTAAATCGTATTGTTGCTATAATAATAATAATTGCTAATATACTCCATAAAACATGTTTGTAATTTTGACTAATCATATCTGTATTTCTATCTTCATTCATTGCAATTAATTGTTCTAATTGTTCTCCTGTCCAGTCAGATAAATCGTTTCGGGTTCCATTAAGTTCATTGAATTTATTATTTAATGTCGTTTTTGTCTCCTTTAACTCATTTGAGAAAAAATTATAAGAACTATCTAATGCTTGTATTCGGTTCTTGGCATCAGAATTTAATGTCGCTTTTAAAACATTATAAGAAGCATCCATATTATTTCGCGTTGTTTCAGTATAATGTGCAAGACCGCATTTAGTATCGGGTGTCATATCAATATTATTTTTGCTAAAATCATACCAATCCGTTGTTGAGCCATAGGTGTAATCCTTAACATCACTTGGACAAGTAATATTATTATAAACACCCTTTGTTCTTAAATAAATTTTGTAGGTATCATCAATAATTCTTCTTCCATTATATATGTCATTACTTCTTAAATTACATTTTTTCTCAGTTTCATTAAAGACAATACCTGCACATAAATTAGACATTGACGAGCTTGAAGATACATTTTGGGTTCCTTCGCCAGTAAACAACCCCCCTCCTTCGCTAGAATTTGCATTGTATTCACTACACTTTGTTTGACAATCCGCAGCAGTGGAAATATTGCCAAATGTGCTTATATTGGTTCCTGTAATATTAAAACCACCTTTCCCACCTTCTGGCGAAACTTCTGTATAATGGTTAATATAATTTGTCATATTCGTTGGATAATTCTGTAATTGACCTTCACGATTAACGTATCCTATTTTTCCAAAATTATCTTTACGAGACATGGGAATTTGATATAAATTTGAAGCATCTGAATCAGGTCCGGTTGTTTCACTGCAAGCTAATCTATTATAAAATATTTGAAGTTTTCCACTTTGCATCATTAAACGATATTTTCCCGAAGGTGAGCCCATCCATTCACCTTCTGTTAAAAATTCACCACTTTTTAAATAGTTCCTTGCGTTTTTACCTTTATCTGCTTTATAATTATTGTTGGAATAGGATGGAAAGCTGGTATGTATATTTTGGCTTTCATTTGTCCATAATACACTTTCTATATCTTTCTCATCTGTTTTTAATAATGTTAAATGTCCATTGTCATCTAACTGTAATTTTAATGTATTACATAATTTATATTCATCCTGACAATCAAATTCTGCAATTTTCCCATTCGCTTCTTTGTTAATATTTATGTTTTTAACAACACTTGAACTACTGCCACATTTATATAATGCGGTAAACGCTTTTTCACAACCAACGGCTGGATCACGTCCATTATCTACTGTTATTTCATAGTTAAACAATCCGTTATCACCCTCTGAATTAACCATCATTATATTATCTGAATTTGTTGACATGGGTATATTTTTTGTCCAATTATTTGGTTCTACATAAAATGTCATTTATATAAAAGTAGATTATTTTATAGAATTAAATAACTATAATAATGGGTTATAACATTTATAATTATTAGTTATATGTGTTATATGTGTTATATGTGTTATATTGTTCAAAATTAAGTTGTTTTACTTTAAGTGGTGGTCGTAATAAATTCTTGTTTGGGATTACCATTTGTTACAAATGTTTTTGTTCGTGATGTATTTAAATTAGGTTCACTATCTGTATTATAGAGATTAATTAACATACCATTTGCTCTGTGTGAACAACAATCACTACGATTATAATAAATAACTTTAGTTATTGGATAAGATTTTCCTAGATCCAATAACCAATATTCATCATCACGTGTACTGCCACTATGAAATCCACCATTACTAAAATGCCGGGCCCCCAAAACTCCATCAACCGCGGAATCTAGATATGGCAAATTTCCAGCAACACTTCTAACATTTGTATATAACCCCGGACTATAATTACGATTCCACCATGTGCTCGTAGCTTTTACACTTCCTTGACCATTTCGGCCTTTTATAGCTAAATTAACCAGTTGCCCACCATCATAGCCTTGCACTTCTATCTGAGCAATTTGTAACCAACTGTCAGATTGTCCTTTTCTATTTTCTACCATAATATACCTCGCCATGAGAGGTTTTTGTGTAGTATTGCTACAGTTTCGCCCATAACTTGCTTGTATACTACTTGCTAAGATATTACCACCTATAAAGGGATCACATCTATTATAAGGAGAAAATAGTTCATCACTGTGACTATATCCACTAAAATATGTTTTTTTTCTATCAATTGTTGCAATATTTGTTTTTATAATTTTGTCATAATCTAATCTAGTATACGATAATGCCCAATTTTTTGAATAGTTCTCATTTGTTGTTGTTGATGAAAACACTTCATCCCATAAGCTTTCAGCCCGGTTATAAGTATATGCTTGACATTTTAAACCAGCACGACCGGTATATTCATATCCTAAAAATTCAAATACATTTAATCCAGGTTTGAGTGAAATGTATGCCCATTGCACACTGTTTCCACCAGTTCCCGCCAATCGTCCAATTGGTTGATTATTCAAGTTAGCTATTAATATTTTATCATTAATTATTATCGTAAACCATACCCATAGATCAACATCGGTTGGATTATAATGAAAATAATACATGTAACCTGACTCGGAATTAGGTTTATGTTGCCCCCATATCCATTCTGCTGATGTGAACCGTATCCATCTTGAATTTTTCCAATATTGGTCCAAATAATAAAACCACCATCCCCAGAAATGTTCTGCATCCGCATTTAATCTATTTATTTTTTCCTTTTTGTGTAAATTAAAAGTTAAATAGGACTGATCAATATCAAGTAAATGAAGTTCGGGTAAATCAGGAGTCACTAATACAGTTCGCGCAGGAGCATAAACCCCGATTAATCCATTTGAAAATAATCCACCGTGTGTCGCACTTGGACTTGTCGTTGATGTCCCGTCAACTAGATCATATGCTAATGTAGGTTTTGTATAAATGGGGTAATCAGCTTTGTCTTTTGTTCCAACGTGACATTGATAAACACTTGCTTTTGTTGATTCTATTGATGATTGCGATTTTGATATTGCAAACATAGGTTGATTTGAATCAACCGCCCAAGTTTTACATGCATATTTTGCCTTTTCAAAACTATCAAAATTTGGAGCATCTCCAACGGCTGGGTAGGTTGTATTAAATGCAGCATCATGTGGCATACTGGTATCTAAATTTTGAGTTGAAACACATTGTGAATAATTACTCGTTGTAGGATCATTTATATTAGGATTGGGTAAACTGTTTATAAAAATATTATAATTCCTTTTTCCGAAATTCGTAGTATCACCTAAATACTCTTTGGTTTTATCAGTTAAATTTTGTCTAGAAGTGTTATAGTGAGTTACATTACCAATTACTTTATTCTTTTTATCCTCTGTTTCTGCATCATCTTCATTAAGTTTATCATTCATTGCATCATTTGGACCTAATATACCTTCAAACCCTTCTCTAGTTGAACTAGGGATAATATTAGTTATTATTTTTTCCACCTTTTTAATTTTATTTTTTAAATAGTCAGAACCTTGATTTAAAATACTAGATTTTTTGTCATTTTTATATAAAAACTCTTCTCTATTAGACATCCTATTAGACATCGTATTATGCATCGTATTATGCATACTATTAGACATAGTATTAGACATAGTATTAATATATATATACATATTAATAATTTAATTCTATTTTCATTAAAAACTTTCTAATTTACGCTTATTTATATTTACGCTTATTTATATTTACGCTTATTTATATTTACGCTTATTTATATTTACGCTTAATATAATCGTATATATAATACATCAATATAAATAGAGCAAGCACTAACATAAACATATCTAAGCTGGTTTCTTCAGGATTAAGGTATATATATATGATACTTATAGTAATAAACACCGCAAAAATAAAATACATGCTATAGTTGAAAAACTGTGTATTTGTATCCAGTGTTGTATTTTGATATTTTCCTTCTAATATAGTAGGATCATAATCTGGATTATTTTCAATAAGTTCTTTTCTTTTGTTGTCAATATCAACAATAGATTGTTCAAGTGCATTCATTGTTTGAATTAGTTTGGTTGCATTACTTGTTATGGCACTTGCATAATTATCTCCACTTGGTAATAGGTTAATAACCAAATTTTTAATGTCATTTATTTCGGTAGTTAGATCATTTCTCATTTGCATAATTCCAGAAATGGTCGGTTTAATAATCCAAGATTGGTTATTAAAGATAGGATTGGAACTTTCTTGGGTCAAAAATTGAGATATAGGTCCTTCATTATCATTAGTAATTGTTGTATCATAACTAACATTTTCACCGCTACTAGTTAGAGAGGCAGTAATATCATTTATATTCAACAAATTTTCTACAGGAAGATATTCTAGGGTTTTTGTGGATGGGTAAATCTTTATTAATTTATAAGCATCATTTTGGTTTTCAATTGTCCATAGTGAGTTATCATCGTTACAATTTAACATTTTAATTTCATGGCTATTTGTTATAGATGTTCTATTATACGATAAACACATATTGTTTTTGTTGGATGTTATTGTGTATAGATTATCAACGTCTGTCTGTGTTTCTGATTTTTTAAAGTTCCATTCTTGAAATTGTGTAAATATGCTTGGTTTATTTTCTAAAATTAAATTATTATCTTCGTCATCTGCCATAGTTAGTATTTTCCCACTTGAAACATGCTGAATATAATAAGGTAACCCTAAATCTAACGATGTCATTGTGCTAATACCATCATTAAATACACTTTCATGTAAATTGTGAAACGTAGTTATTGATTCTCTAACACTATCTATTCTTTTTTTAATATCGTCACTTATTGGTTGATTGGCATTTATGCTAAAATTCATTCTATTATTACACTATTATATATTAATTAACATATTATTTAATATATTATTAGGACATCATTTTTGATATTAAAAATATTACAACAATACCACCAACTACAAATAATGCATTCATCACATCTGCATTTGGATTAACCATAATGTTAAATGTAAATGATAATAAAGTTATTGCTACAATAAAGTATACTAAATAAAAATAATAATTTGAAGTCATACTTAGATTAGTGGTTTCTAATTTTGCATGAGTGGTTGTCTCATCTATGTTTAAATCTTCAAAATCACGATACCCTTCTATTATACTGGCATTCTCATTTGCCGACGCATTAGCAGACACAATATCAGACGCATTAGCAGAAGCATTAGCAGAAGCATTAGCAGAAGCATTATTCAAATTGTTGTCTTTTAATAATTTAGCCATTTCATTTTTTATATTTTCAGCCAATAACTTTAATCTATTTTGTTTTCGTAATAGTTCTTTTTCTATATCTTTACGTTCTTCATCGGATAAAGATGAATTATTTTCAATAAAGCTGTTATACATTGTGGAATATTCACTTGATAATTTATTCATTTCATTTTCATGTTCAGATATAATGTTTGTTCGTTGTAAATCGTCATTGTTTTTTTGCACAGATTCAAAACTTTCCATTGCCTCTATAACCGATCCAAATCCAGAAGTTAATTGACTTAAAAAACTTCCTTTATTTTTAGTAACAGAATTATATTTGTCGGTATATTGATTAAATAAACTGCCTTGAATAATATGACTATTCATATTATTTTCAGAATATTTATTATAACCATGATAATTATTCATACCTAAATTAAAATTATTAACAGACATTGTTATATACATTACCTTCATAAAATATATTATTAAGCTTGTTGTATGATTTTCTTATAACCAATGTATCCTCCAGCCGAAATAGCTAAAAATAAAACCACATTTCCAAATAATAATTGATTTCTACTTAATTGGGCATCATCAAATAAACCTTCAGCAGAATAAGTAGAACTTTGTAAATCATTTAATTTGTCAAGCAATTCTTTATTTTTAATATCACTCGCTCTAATGGTAACATCTAACCCATTTACATATTTTAACATTTCATTTGTTTCATTTGTTACTAAATTATTAAACATAAAATATTCAGTTTGTAATTTCAACATTTCGCTTATTGAATAATCATACATTTGTTGATTTGTTTTTGAAGTATCATACTTTGATATCATGGATGGTTTTATTTTTGCATCAGGAAATATCTTAACAATTTCATTTAATAATAAAAAAAAACGATCATTTAGGTCTTTTGCTTTATTTGTTAATAATTCAGAATTAATAATATCACTCATTTCAAACTATACTTATATATAATGATAATAATAATTATATAAGTATTGTATTCACATATAACGATTGTATTCACATATAACCATTGTATTCACATATAACCATTGTATTCACATATAACCATTGTATTCACATATAACCATTGTATTCACATATATACTATTTGTTTAAACATACCCGATAAAAATCTGCCTTAATCGCTGTTTTGCTAGGGCGTTGAATTCGGCATAAATCTCCAGGCCGAATACCAATAATTTGCGATACAGGACTAAACCTAGATATATCAGGGACTTGACTATTGTTAGAAATGTTGTATTTTCGGCGCACTTCTTCCGACTCTTCATTGGTTAATACAATATGTTTTGGCACCAATTGATGATTCATAATATTGTATTGAAGACGCTTAATATTAATAATATTTACATAAAAACCATCTTGCTCCCAAATATCTACTTGGGTTTTGCGAATCGTATCATTGGGTTCATCTTTCATAATAATAATCAAATCGTCTTTTTTTTCTAAAACTTCGTCTAGTGTATACAAATCTTCAATATATTCATAAATAGTAATTGGTCTCATACTTTTCGCTAAACCAACCGAACTATTACTCATGTGATATTTGACATATGTTTTTTTTCCAGTTTTTCCATTTTCTACTAACATATCCATTTGCTTTGTTTCTAACAAGGTGTTCACATCATTAATACCGAAATTTTCATATTTGGATACATCAAAATCTTGTGCTTTCAATAAATCAATGATATTTTTACGCGATTGATAGATTTCTATCACTTGACTGCTTTGGATATTTTCTTGCGCCATTATGTCCTTATTTTATTATAATATATATAATTTATTTTTAATATGATTCAATTTTATATATTAAACTTTATTGTTTTTTTTTCATTGACACTCTTCTCTGCGGTTTCATCCGTGTTGTCTGGTCCGGTAGCTGTGACGGTATTTTCCTTTTTATCGGTATCAGGAATAAGTATGGATTCTCCGTTTTGTTCGTCCACTTGAACATTTACTTCTTCCAATGGTTGTTCATTTAATTCCGCAAGTTGTTTTTGTAATTCCGCATAAAGTTTTTCATCATCTTTCAACGTTGTTTCTTTATTCATTTGCGACATTTTTATTGTTTCTTTTTTATTATTTAAATTTTCATCACTGGGTATCACTATCAAGGGATTTTCATTTAACCATGCTTGTTGTGCTTGTTTTTCATAATTACTAACAATTTGTTTAATATCATTATGTTGATTAAATAAACGATAGGTAGTTGAGATTTCATTTAAGAATTCAATCTGTTGTTCTCCATACAACTCTTGAGCGGCCGCCAAAATATCCGCATCTACTTGTGCTAATAAATCAGGCAATAGAAGTGACCCCCATGTTGTTGGTAATTTATCAAGGGACCTGTATGCTTCACAGCGGTCTAATAATGCTCTTGCAAGATCACTGCTAATACCATTAAATCCTTTACCAACTAAATATATTTCCGAATTCGTAGGGCGACTTGTTTTCGGTTTGGTAATATAACATTCATCAAACAATGAAGCAACAATTGCAATTAAGGAACGACTAAATGGCGTCACAAAGGTAAACTGTTTTGTCACCAAGTGCCCACCAATTGCTAAGGACAAGAGACCAGCGATTACTTGTCCAAAATTTACAAAGGATGTTAATTCTTCTTGTTGGTTCAAGTTTTCTTGACTAATTTCTATACCCACGTCACTCGTGTATAAATTAGCTCCATCGTTATTTGAAAAACGTAAATGAGCGGTGTTTCCTAATGTATTTACAACAACTGGGTCAGTGACATCACCAGTTAAAGGTTCTTCGCCTTCAGGTAATCCATTTGGCGCAGGTCCCATTAGCCAATGTGTTCGGTTACGTTCATAAATTTTATAACGATCTTCCAAAATAGTGGTATTGCCGGCATTCATTGCAGCTTCGGGTAAATAAGAACTCGCAATCCAATCAAAATCACTGCTAATACATTTTGTTCGCATAAAATGATTAATTGCAATTATAAATGCACCGGGTAATTCTGCATTACAAAACACATTTACAATGGGTAAACAATCGCCATTTTTGTTACGTAACAATTCCATTTGATTTATTAATTCATACATTTTTAAGGCCGCATTTGTCGCATGTTCCATATTGTAGTTCTTTTGCACCACATTTCTTAATCTTGCATACATATCTAGTGTATTCATGATACTAGAAAACACAGTAGTGGGTATATCATCTAATTTCGTTTTTGCTACATCTAATTCATCGCGGAGTTTAAACCACTGATTTTCTTGTGATGGTTCTAGCGTAACAAACGCATTATTTGCTTCACTGGGTATTTCCGTTAAATCAGTTGCTTTAATTGCATTTATTTTACGAATAACCCATTTCTTGAAGGGCGGAGGCGGTAATTTAGTAAACCCTAATTCTGCCAAATTTTTCTTTTCGGTTCGCGTGATTCCTTTGATTGGAGGACCCCCTACGCCTTGACCCATGCCTTTTAAATCGGTAATATCGCCACCGGTCAATTTCTTTATATTATCTGAAAATGACATTGTCGTCATTTGATCAATGTTTGCTTCCGTGATAATTCGCAGTTGAACATTCATTGTTAACAATTCTTGCATTAGAAGTTTAAATGAATAAGGAACACGCACAATACTGAAGTCACGGCCATATTTGCTGACGGTTTGAATATTTAGCTCTTCTCCATTTTCGCCAATTGTGCCAGTAAATTGGATGGGTCCATCCGCCTGAGGACTCAAAAATAAATTTTTGCTCTCATTGTATATCGCAATTGCGCCCGTTTTGTTACACACTGCCATATAGTAATCATCACCTCTATCTAACATAGATTCTTGTAAAAATCCCGAAATACCATGCGCAATTAATCCATCGCGTTCCATTTCACCAATACGAAGACCACCGTCGTTTGAACGTCCTTGCACCGGCTGATGAGTTAAGGCCGTTCGCGGCCCTTGTGCTCGGTAATTGATCTTATCTTTCACCATGTGTTTTAATCGCATATAATAGGTCGGTCCCATATAAATCTCCGTTTCTATTTGTTCGCCAGTTTGCCCATTATATAAAATATCATTTCCACTGGAATGAAATCCATTCTCGGTTAATAAATTACCAAACACTTTGGGCATATCACTTTTATTGACAAACGCAGTACAATCGCCAAATGCGCCTTGGATGGAACATGCTTTCCCCATCAAGGATTCAATTAACTGCCCTATTGTCATCCGCGATGGAATCGCATGTGGGTTAATAATAATATCGGGTTTTAGTCCATTTGCCGTAAATGGCATATCTTCTTCGGGTATTAATAACCCAACCGTTCCTTTTTGACCACAGCGACTACAAAACTTATCGCCAATTGCCGGAATACGTTCACTTCTTACTCTCACTTTTGCAATCCGCGTGCCTTGCTCGCCTTCGGTCATAAATGATTTATCAACATAACCCGTTTGTCCTTTTTTAGGGAGCGATGAAGCATCTATAAAGGTATCTGGTTTTTCTATATTCGTCATCACTTTTCCAATGAGAACCGTTTTTTCATCTACTGGCATATTTTCTTTTACTAACCCATAGTCATCTAATTTTGAATAATCGCAGCCAGGTTTCATACCGACAACATTTCTACTTTCAATATTTGTAAACACTTTATCAACCGTGTTATTTCCAATTCGCTCGCTTTCTTCGCGATTTTCATATAAACTAAAATAGGTTGTGCGAAATAAACCACGTTTTACGGATCCTTCATTAAAAAGAATAGAATCTTCTACGTTATAGCCATTAAACGACATAATTGCTACAATTGTATTCTCTCCACACGGATGTTCTTCATTATTGATGTATTTTAAATAACGAGTTTTCACTAAGGGCGTTTGACCATTATTTAAGACAATACCGGTCTGATCTACTCGCACTGGATAGTTTGAATGATAGAGGGAAATTGCCTGTTTAGATTGCCCGCAGGCAAATAAATTACGTGGCAATTGATTGTTCTCGGGAAAAATAACTTGGTTTCCCAGAACACCTAGCATAAGCGACGGATGTATTTCAATATGCGTGTATGGTTTTTCGTGGGCTTTCATAATGTCATAATCCATGGCAATTAACGCACCTTCGGTTTCGGATGTATCCAAATAATCAATTAATCCCTTTGAGGCGGATAACTCTTTTAAATCCGTTGCATTATACAGATCAGCTACCGTATTGTATAACCTGCCACGTTTTAAATTAAAGTTCTCGTCCTTCTTTTTCGCAAATCCCGTAATTAGTTGTTCCCACGTAAAATCATTTTTATTAATTTTTTCTATGACCGATTCATTAGTGTAACTTGGTTTATGGGTTTTATTATCCACATAAAACACTGGGCGACAAATACGTCCGGCATCAGTGTAAATAAATAGTGTATTCTTTTTTACATTCCAGTAAATACTAGTAAAGGTCGGTATTACCGCAATACGACGCAAAGTTTTCATTCTCTCCTCTATTTCACGTGGTTCGGCAATAACACCGACCCATTGACCATTCACAATGACTTTGCACAAATTAGATAAAATGAGTGGGGTGCATTCGTTTAACAAAAGCATCGCGACATTTGCTCTTAACCATTTAATCATTGGTTTTGCCGAATACCCTTTGGTCACTGTTGCTGTAATTGTCATACTTTTATGCAACCCTACATTTCCGCCATCAGGTGTATCTATGGGATCAATAATACCCCACTGTGTGGCATGAGCCAGACGAGGCCCAACGATTTTTGCACTAGCATCCAACGGTAAATTCAATTTTCGCATATGAGAGATAAAAGAATTAAAGCTTAATCTATTGACACTCTGCACCACACCCTCCCGCTTGGTATGAGTTTCGGATCCCCAATTCCCTTTAAAGGCTTTACGAAAGCCGGCTTCCACTATCCGCTCTCCGAAAAACTCTTTATAATTTAATTCAATAAGCGATGTAAAGTTTTTTTTGTAAATGCCTTTATAATAATATTCTTTGTCAAACCGTTGAAATAGTTGTTTTTGTTCTATATTATAATACTCTTTAAATAAATCATACAAGAGAGAACCAGTTAATTCAATGCGTTTATAAGCAAAATTATCACGATCGGTGGCTTTCATTTCCTTAGTGTAAACCATTAAGAGTTGTTTTGTCATATACCCAATAAAATATGCTTTATCATTAAAATTCATCTCGCCAATATGCGGTAAAAGATAGTTGGTTAATATTTCTAATGCATGTGGAATTGTTTTGCCTTTTGTTAACATGGCAATATATTTTAATGCGATCTCTTGGTTAAATATTCTACCTGCATCGTGAATAGAAGGAATAAATAAATCAACATAATTTGAATATTTCTCTCTATCCAACAAACAATAATCTATAATATCACGGTCAGATTCAACACCAAGCGCACGCATCAGAATAAACAAAGGCACGGGTGAACGGACGTTAGGAATAATGACAACAATATTATTGTTTGATAACGTATTTGACGGCGACACAATTTTAATGGATAAGGTGCGAATTGGTTTTGATGCATCTTCCGAAACAGAACGTATTTCGGCCGAATGACTATAGGTGTCATTTGCTTTATCTCTTATATAAAGCATATTATCGCCGAATTTTTCTTGGCATACAATACATTTCTCTTTTCCATCAACAATAAAATAGCCTCCTTTATCGTTACGGCATTCGCCCATTTGAAAACGCACTTGTTTATCCAAACTATTTAAAATACATAAATCCGATTGTAACATAATTGGAAAGCGTCCTAAAAATATTTTTTCTAATAACATGGTGCTTGACTCCAGTTGCTGTGTTTCTTGGTTAAGAATGAAAAAATCAACTTCAACATCATAGTGAATCGTAATTCCATAGGTCATATTGCGAAGACGCGCTTCGTTTGGATACATAAAATGTTCGCGATTTTCATCATAAATAACTGGTTTTCCATAATATAAACGATCACCAGTTTTTCCACCTAAATACATTTCGCATTTTAAGCCAAATTCGTTTGTATCTGGATCTTGTTCTTTCATTATCCGAATCGGATTTTTTTCCTTAAAAATACGTTTAATGTCTTCGTTAAAAAACGAATTATACGAGTCCAAATGATGACTTACAAGATAATTGGGATTATCATTAAAATATTTTTTTATAATTAACCATGGAAATTGTTCTTCCATTTATATTATTATTATATTATTAGATTATTAGTATAATTTTATACCATATTTTATTAGATATAATATATGGTATAAACTATGGTATAAACTATGGTATAAACTATGGTATAAACTATGGTATAAACATTAGTTACATTCGTTCAACGCCTTGCATTACCATCATTCCGCCCATTAACACAAAAAATAATATAAATGGAAAGACAACTAAAAACCACGAAAATTGTTTGTATCCTGCTTTACAGATGGAATCTAACACAAAGGTCCAAAATGCAACATACAGAAATTCAATAAATAACACCGCGGATGTGCTTGGCACTTGGCATTCATAAGACCCAGCGCAATAAAAATGCTTATTTCCTCCATTCTGAAGTATTAATATAAAAAGTGTGATTGATGAAATAACTAAATAAACAAATGCAGGCGTGCATAACTTTTTAATATATTTAAAAGTCATTTGTATATATTTATAATTATAGAATAAAAAAATAAATATATAAAAAGTAAATATATAAAAGGATAAAAATTATAGTCCACTCACTCTATTATTTTCTTGTAAGTATATATTTCTAATATCAGACATTCCCATTGTGTTTGGGTTTATTAATGCTCCTCTACTGCTGCTATCATCTACGTGCGGTTGTTGTGTGGGATAAACCATTGAAGAAGGATGCGATAACTCGCCATTAAATTTATCAGCCAAATGCCCAAACGCTGAAGGAACTGAACGCCCTACATTTACTAATTCTTCAGGAAGAATACTTGTCATAAAACTGCTAATACTTCCGCCGCGTTGACCACGAGCACGCAGTTTGTGTTTACGTCCACCAGTTTGTGTAATATTATTTGAGGGCATTGGCGCGGCCTTTACGTTGGTATTATAAGCATAATGATTTCCGGTAAGGGTTCCTACATTCATACAAGCATTATTGCTATTACCTAAACTTCTTAATCCATTTGTAAAACTAGTAGTGGCATCTGGAATATGAGCATCGGGATACACTGCCATACCGCCACGCATGCTCATACGCCTATATTTGCGTGTTTGCCTGGTTTTACGCTTGTATTTACGCTTATTTGTTTTTTTCGTGGTTTTACGATGATGTGCACTATGCGGATGCCGGCGATGATGTGCACTATGCGGATGCCGGCGATGATGTGCACTATGCGGGTGTTTTTTTGCTCTTATTCCTCCTTTACGTTTAGTATACATTTATATATAATCAATATAAAAAATTATATATAAAAAAGACAAGAAATAGTTACTCTCTGTCAAGTCCGCAATAAACACGCGAAGAAGCCATTACTAAAATAAACGAACGCTACTTGGTCGGGCAACCCAATCAAATCCTAGTTAGGCCGTCAAATAATTATGTGAATGATACTGAGAATCAACTTAAACGCGTGAATCACTCACAACAATTATTTGGTCATCAACCTCTTCTGTTGGGTCATCAACCTCTTCTATTGGGTCAACAACAACCTTTTCTGTTGGGTTATCAACAACCTCTCTTATTGGGTCATTCATTGATTTTATCGGCACCACATAGTGCTTATTTAAAAATATCTCTAGAAATTTGTTTACTCTTCTTGTTAGCTTGGCATTGTCATCGGCATTGTTCATTAACTTTTTTTGATTAGATGGTGGTAGATCATTACCAAAGAAGTCAGTTTTTTGTATACGTTTTAATCCTGTCATAACATAGGGTTCATTATATAGATATTTATATAATGCTTGTTTAACATCATCTCGGTCTATCTTTTCGTCATATTTAAAATTGTCATTATTTAAATTTCTCGTTTCTTTTATTTTTTCCTCCATTATCGCTTTTATAGTATTAAGAGTTTTGCGATCAAAACAATCTGTTGACCATAGACATTTCCTCTCTTCTGTATGCCCCCCCCCCCTCATTACTTTTCTCCCACGTTTACGCGTTATGCGTTTTTTATAGTTGCGTCCACCATTCCGCTTCTTATGCGTTCGTCGCGCCTTTGACTTTTTATGCGGATGCCGGCGATGATGTGCACTATGCGGATGTTTTTTTGCTCTTATTCCTCCTTTACGTTTAGTATACATTTATATATAATCAATATAAAAATTATATATAAAAAAGACAAGAAATAGTTACTCTCGGTCAAGTCCGCAATAAACACGCGAAGAAGCCATTACTAAAATAAACGAACGCTACTTGGTCGGGCAACCCAATCAAATCCTAGTTAGGCCGTCAAATAATTATGTGAATGATACTGAGAACCAACTTAAGTGTGTGAATCACTCACAACAATTTCATTTGTAATTCTTGGAAGATCCTCAGTCAAATCATTAAAAGCATTATTATCATCGGTTGAGTGTATAGATTCTTCCTTTTTTTTTTGTATCATCTCTATGCGGCCTTTTATGATACCAATCATAGGTAACAACAAATTGTGCTCTATCTGGTCTTCTTTGGTAAAAACATAATCCTTCCATCCCATCATCCTATTCTTCTTTATATTACTAGTTTTTAATTCATCTTCCTTCTCTTTTAATTTTTCGTTTAAAATAGATTCATTTTCCTCATTCATTATCTCCTCCGTTTCCTTCTTAACATTTAAGGAGATAATGTGTTTTTTTATATATTGTATACGTCTGATTTTTTCAAAAAGTCTTTTATCTTGTATTGCTTTTGTTACTTGTGTTTTTATATACTCTTCTTCATCCGTTGTTAAATTATCTATATTTTGCATACGTGTTGTCATATCAGTTTCTATTTCATTGTTTTCGGTATTTTCTAATTCATCAATAGAATGCATTTTATTCACGAATTCTTCAATTATTTTTTCTAATTCAGAAATATCATCAATATTATTTATTTTCTCTTCAAATTCCATTTTATTTCCGATATACTGTTTCGCTTTTAATATTTCATATATTACGTTTTCTATTTTTTTTTTCCTCTCTGCTTCCTTTTCCTCTTCCTCTTTCCTCGCTCGCTCTTTCCTCGCATTAGACCACCACCACTTCGTTGTTTGTCCTCCTCGCCCAACATAATGTTTCTTAGTTGACGCTTTCTTTTTAGGTTTTGCGTTCCTTGTCGTGGTTGCTTTACGCCTGGTTGCTTTACGCCGTTTCATTGTTTTTCGTCTAAACACTTTTGTATAATTACACCGGGTGGTGGCTGCTTTATACCTTTTTGGCATAGGGTAAAGTATTTATATAATACAAGTATAGATAAATATATACAATTGATCAAAAATAAAATAAATACTTTAATGTATTCACTGTCATTAAAAAAATGAGTCAAAACGATTCATCCCAAACGACCTTCGCCTCGTATTGACCAATTTAATAGTTATACTAGGTGTCATATGCTATATAGAACCCGATATTATTCAATTTCAACATGGGTCAATATATGCCGACGACAACACATTTTCTTAATCATTAAACTATCTAATACTTCACCTTCGGCTGTTTTGTCTGTGTTCACCTTTGTTAAATAAACCACATCACTTATTCCTGCCGCTAGCTTCTTTTTACGCACTTCACGTTCATAAGTGCGGTAATAACTGCTGATTTCTTTACCACAAGTAAAACATTTCACCGGAATAAGCATGTTGTATACTTGTATATAGTTATATTTATATTAAAACCAAATAGAATTAGTTTAAATCAATTTTTTATATTTTAATTCTTATTTTTTCGTTCGTTTATACCCTATACCCTATACCCTATACCCTATACTCTATACATTATTTTGGCCATATCGTATCATCAAACCCGTAACATTTTTGTTTTGATTCTGTATCGTTGCCCTTAAAATAACCATCAAACTTCTTGATCATCGCCGATTTTGGTTCTAATTGATGTTCATCCACAAATGCTTGGTTTACAGTGCCTGTATAACTACAGCCAGATTCTTTAAATAAATGAGTTAAACAACGTTGAGATAAACCAAAACTGGTAGGCGTAGTTTCATAACAGGGTTCTGGCCATTTTGATTCATCTACACCATAACATTTATCAAGGTGAATTTCGTTTGTTGCAATATCTTTAATTTGTTCTTTTATTGCATTTCTACTATAATCATTCAACCCTGCAACTATTTCATCGGTAATATAATTTGGATTATTTCTATCTTCACCACATACGGTTTGTTTCCAATACCGATTTATACAATCCTTTGATATTGAGGTGGAATCTTCTTTATACACCGAGCAAGGATTGGATGACTGTGACATTCCATTTCCACAGCTACCATAACACGTATTTTTATGCGAATAATATGTATAATCTATATCATCACCAGTTACTGTATCAACTGTAATATTTGGTCCATCTTTACTACCTGCAACGCATTTTTCACCATTTAAAAAAACACAACAATCCGTTTGATTGCAATGTTCTGCGGTTAATTTATTGCATTGATCATCTAATCCAGGTTTAGATCCATAGGTCTCACAAAACCCATCACTAAATTTATCTCTTCCGCCTACCAAAAATGTTTTACCAGGATAAGTAGCCGGTAGTGTATTTATTAAATTGGCTGAAATATCATCAGATGCTTCTGCATACATACGGTCTAAATCATATATTCCACTGTCGGTATCTCCTAATTCAGCCTTTAATGAATTCATTAGGTCAAGTGTTTGTTTATTGTCGGATAAATTAATTCCAGCACCAGCAAAAACATCCGTTAGTCCAGTCAGAAGTTTCTTACCTTTTTCATTTTGTTCCTTACTTGCTTTTTCTCTTTCTCTTTGTTGTTTTTCAAAATCTGTTTCAGTGCCTTCTATAATATTAGCTTTTTTATACCACCAATAGACGCCTAAAACTATTAATAATGTCACTAATATAATAATAATAATCATGTTATTGGTTAAATTTACACTTTTAGTTAACCTTTTATATTTTTTTATGGTATTCATTTTCATAGTATTCATTTTCATTATAGATTTATTTATAATATAGCAAGAATTAATAATAGTATTAATAATAATAATAATAATAATAATAATAATAATAATAATAATAATAATAATAATAGTATTAATAATAATAGTATAAGTGTGAAATTATTATTTATAAGCTGTTATAGTGTAGTTGATTAAGATGATTTACAAAAAAGAGCATCCTTTACTTTTAAATAAGCAAATGCAATTGTTACATTGATTTTTCATGAATTTGTTAGTGCGGTATATGTGCTTTACATATGTTTTGCATGGACCTGTTATTCCTTTACGGCAGTTGCAATATTGTTTACACAGTTTTTTACCACCACTAACAAGACCACTAACAGAACCAGGTATAGAAATAGGAACAGATTGACGAACAGTGTTAACAACAGAACTGGGAACTGCCTTACGAAGCTTCTTAAAAAAGCCCCCTTCTATAATAGTTTGTTTATACCACCAATAGACGCCTAATAATATAAATAACGCAACTAATATAATAATACTAATAATCATGTTATTGGTTAAATTTACATTTTTAGTTAACCTTTTATAGATTTTTGTAATATTCATTTTAATGATAGATTTATTTATAATATAATCATTTATAATAATTTAAAAAAACTTGTTCTAGTCCGATCTGATTCTGAGTTTGTAATATATCCATAATTTCTTGTTCTGAGGTAGTTGGTTCCAATGATGTATTAAACATTCTATACTTTTCAATAACATATGGTCTTCCTTTACACTTAATAATATTATCTAAGTTATACCTATCGTTTGCCAAATTACCAATTTCGGTTTTTATATGGTTTTCTACGTATGCTTTTGATGATAAACTGTATTTTTTTATCATCGCATCATTAATAAAATAATCAGGATCTGGGTTAGAACAACCAAAGTGATTAAACATTTGTAACATACATTCCTTAGAAATACCGACACTATTATTAAGGTATTTATCGCATTTTTCTAATGGATTTGCACTTGTATCACATTTTCCGTAACATCTTTGTTTATTATAATAAAATGAAAAATCTATATCTTTACCTTTATCCGTTAAAAATAGTGGACCATGTATATTTCCCGCACGGCATTGTTTACCATTCAATAAAACACAACAACTCGGTATTTTACAATTGGTGACTGATAAACTTTTACATTTTTCATCTAATTCTCTTGGTTTTCTCCCATATTTTGTGCACATATCGTCCTTGTATTCGCTGTATAAAAACCCTTTAGTGCTGCAACTATCATTTATAATAGTTGATGTATCGGGTAATTCTTTATAAATGTCTGTTTCCCCCATTTCACCATCACCATAAAAATCGCGCCACTGAGGTGGTATTTCTTTCTTTCCTCTAAGATAATCTATAACAGAATCTAAGCCAGATGACACTTTATCATCTAAATAATCTACTTTATCCATTCCATAATTACTAGCACTTTCTACCAGACCTGCAGCGGAGTCAGACGTTGCATTTGTATTATCATCATCTACAGGTAACGCCCCACCTATTGCTTTACCGGTGTTAACCCGTAAAGCACGACCGAAGGGATTCCCCAGTCCTTCTTTATAGTGTGGTTTTAATAGTTTACTATATATTATACTATACATTATACTATACATTATACTATAGAGCAGATATATGATAAATGGTATTAATAAAACTATCAAGAGTAGGTATACTTCTTTCCCACCATTTTTAATTGCCGTGAACTTGTTTAATCTTTTATTTAATGTATTTATTCTAAAGGATGATAATGATAATTTCATTTCTAATTTATAATCTATTATAAAGAGAGAATTAATTATTCTATAAAGGCATAATTCTATAAAGGCACAATTCTATAAAGGCATAATTTTATAAAGGCACAATTTTATAGCCACTCGTCGTTTTTACGACCTTATGTTCTTGATTTGTTTTATGAATTTCCTTATGACAATGTTCGCAAATATTTACCAAATTTGCCACGTGGTTTTTATGGAAACTTTGTTTTCCTTTATTTGTAATGTAGTTATTATCCGGACTGGCATTTTTCTGATGTTGCAAGTGGTGCACTTCACTTGCTTTATGTTTATTGCATATTTCACATTGAGAAACAATTTTTTTAGCATTAAAATGCGTCGGCATAAGTGCTAACATATTTTTACTATTTGGATTATACTTCATCCGAATGTCGTGTGCTCGTTCCAGAAATTCTTCAGGCAAATTAAGGGATTTACACACTTCTAAACCATACATACTTTCGCCCGGACCATCGCGCAGTTTTCGGTCATACACTAAGGTATTTAATTCTTTATTATAATGAACTGCCATGTGCATCATTTTTAATTTATCCAGTGCAGTAATTTCCTCGTAATGCACAATTTCATGAAAATGGGTCGCAAACAAAAAAGTGCTTTCTTTCTTGTGTAATATTTCCAATCCGGCAGTAAAAATACTTAAGGCCGAATCACTTTCGGTGCCTGAACACAGCTCATCACCAAGCACTAAACTACTCTCATTGGCCATGGTTAAAATCGTCCGCAACTCGGTCATTTCCACTGCAAATGTGGATAACCCTTTAAACAAATTATCATTGCCTAAAATTCGTGTGAAAATAGTTTGATACGGTTTATATATAAATGTTTCAGAAGGGACATAGAGTCCTGCTTGGGCCATAACGACCGCAATCCCAACGGATTTAATAAAACTTGTTTTCCCCACCGCATTTGTTCCATACAGCAGGATCCCATGTGTATCTAAGCCCAGGGTCATATCGTTGGTCACATATAATTCATTGGTTTGTAAATGCTCAATCAAGGGATGGCGGATGCCGGTGAAGGATAAAAAAGAGTTGTTTTGCCCACATCCATTCGCCGATGCATTATCCGATGTATTATTAGTTGATTGTATTTCTGGTTTACAATAATTGTATTTGGTGGCAATATAATATTTACATTGTAAAATATCCATCTCAGTTGTAAAATGAATCATTTTCTGTAGTTCCTTTTCAAATTTGGAGAATTCGGTAATATAGTTATAAAACAATAGCTGGGTTTCACGCATTAATTTTACGCGTGATTCCTCTGTATCATTAATCATTTTTCGTATTTCTTTACTTGTCACCACCATATCTGTTTTACTGCCACTTCCAGTGGTGTATTCAATCTCGTCAATCGTTAGTGTAAACTCTTCAGTTGTATTACTGTATTTGGAATAATAAGAGAGATTAACTGTTGGTGATGTAGATGATACTGTTTTGTCCTTTGCCTTTGCTTCTTTTGCCTTTGCTTCTTTTGCCTTTGCTTCCTTTGCAATAGCAGTTTTTAACAACCCAACACGTCTGCTTGTGCCAATTAAAGACGGATTGTTTTTGGCGGTTTCATGAATTTTAATATAAGAAGGTAATGGCGTCTTTTTAGTAGACGTTTTCTCGTATTGTTGAACAAGTCCAGAAAAATAATGACATAGTGCTTCCAGCTTCTCTCTTCCATCCATACTTTTCTTGGCTAAGTCATCAATCAAAGGAGAGATGCCTTTATTAATAATTGTAGTTGAATCACTTGAATTTAAATCGGTCAAGTGGCGACATTCTTCCAAATTAAATACCCGAGAAATATCATTCATGATAGTTTGGCAATAGGTCTTAATAATTGGATAATCACCGGATCCAATTAAGGTGAGTGACGCTAGATACGACGAAAGTATTGCATCTTCTTGGGTGAAGGTGTTTAGTTGTTCTATATTTGTTAAATCATCCACTAAGGCCGAGAGATTTTTTGGTGTTATTTTTTGTGTTACCATCTTACGCATAAATTTTTCAAGATCACTAATTGGGCCTAATTTAGTCCGAACAAATTGATGTCCTTCCTCGCCTTTTCTAATTAAATGCTCGGTAATAGTATAAGAGGATTGTAGTGTAGGTTCATGAGTAATGGGGTAGTGGAGATTATAAAGGAATTGCCGTTTTCCCATGGTGGTCACACAATGATTCAACAAACTACTTACTGACCGTAATTTACCCGTATGTCTGGTATCATCAATTATATTTAATTGATTTAATGTATGATTGGATAAGATTAACCGATCCGTGTAATTTTCAAATATAGGTTCTGCCAACTTTTTTGCCAAATTAGGGCTATGGCGATAGACAAAGTCCAATAAATAGCAAAAGGATTGAATGGCAATATAATGGGTAGGAAACATTTCATGGAATGAAGAGAGATGCGGATAAAAACGTTTCAAAATTTCTACTTGGTATATTTGTTTTTCAACCTTTTTTAATGTTTCGCTGGTGGTTGTGGTTGTATCCGAATTATCCGAGGTATCCATCTTATGCTTATCCGATGTATCCATCTTATGAATTTTCGCATTCTCCAGACCAACAAAACTAACAATATCATTCATTAAACGTTCTGGCAAATTCGCAATAAAAATGCATTCGCTCGGTCTATACGCCGAAATATAACGCTCCAGTTCATCATACGTGGACGGACTGTGATTGTAATTTGCCGTAAACTGAAATAATGCGGTTTTACCCGTGAAAATATCAATGTTCGCAATCCCTATTGTAGCCTGTGCTGGCATTTTCCTTGCAGCGTTTGTTTTATGTAACCAAATACACATCACGTTATTTGATAACTGTTCTGTTTCGGTGGGGAAAAAAGTGCCCGGCGAGATGATTTCGGCTAAACTTCGCGTGGTGTTTTTGCCATTAATGTCTTGGTTGTAAATAACAATAGTATACTCATGCTCTTGTAAACGCTGGATGTATTTATCCGAATAGGCGGTGCCGAAACCTGCCATTGCGACCGGAAGTTTTCCAACGCAGATGTTTTTCTTGGCAATCACCATATCATTCATTTTTGCAAAATCTTCAATATTACTGCCCGTATAACTACCATCTGGATTTATAAGCGCATACACCTCGTAAAAACTGCCAACTTCCATTAATAAGATGGTTTTCTCTCCATACTCGGTTTTGTAGTGTGCCGTTAATTTTAAATAGTCTTCCACGATTGTCATTTTCTATGGTCTTGTCTTGTCTTACTATAACTACGTGCGATCGCTTTAATATAGTGTCATTAATATTTATATATTTATACATATGTATATATATATGTGGTTTAATTCCAAAGATTTAAAATTTAAAAAAATAATAAAATTACCCGACTTACACGGATATGTATTACCTCACGCTGGCACAGAATTTACCGGGACTATAATCTCTCATACCTTACGCTTTAGACCAATCAATAAAATTAAAAAAGTTATTATTTTCTATTATCCTGCAAATAGCATACCAACGATAGAATTTAATTCACAACTGTATTTTCACGAATATTATGTTCCGTGGCAATCAATGAAAACACTCTTTCGCGACGATACGATTAGATATGAAGGAATTAATGTCGGCACGCTTGATGTAACTGTAAAAATACCAAATTTAGATGAAAATGGGACAATGACGGTCGTATCTGCCGATTTTTCGCATTTTATACCCTTTCAAAAAGCAATGGATTTGGAAAATAAAGCCGCCCATGCGCTTATGTTCAGAGAATTAACCGTTTCTCCGCCTATAAAGGTGATTGATGATGTAAAAACATTCAATATAGTCTATCATTCTATCCCAACGGATTGGTTTTTACAATGGGTTGGTCGTGACAGAAGTAGTGGACTTAAAGCAGTGGGGTATTTAAGTTTTTTATTGAGAGAACAACCCTACCCCACTAAAAAAATGCCAGATGGAATGTTTATTACGGTTTATTCAAAAGATATGGTTGCGCACGAATGTTTGGGTGAATGGTTTAATAAGAAACACTATTGGACCAAAGAGATTGAAACACAGTTAAAAGAAAAAGTGATTTACTTGGGGGGAACGACGAGTCGTTTAACTGGCGGACAAGCACTTGAAACGCCATTAACGCATTATACGATAACCTATCTCTACAAAGATAAAATGAAACCTTTTATTCGTGGTTGGCACGGTATTCGTCGTAATGCTTTTTATTTACCAGAGGTGTTTCTTGAAAATACATTTAATAATGGGTTGTGGATTAATTCTGCTGACACTGAGTGGAGGAAAAAACCCAAGGATGTATTTAATTTAAATGAAACATTTAAAAAATTAACTATTAAATCATCTCTCTCTAATAACCGGGTTACACGTAAAAAAGAGAATAAAAATTATTCACTCTACCATAGTAGTGTTGTTCATTATAGCATTTAATATAGCATTTAATATAGCATTTAATATAGCATTTAATCGGTGTTTTTAATTATATAGTATAACCTATATAGTATAACCTATAAACTATAACATATAAATATAAAATTGAATTAAAAATAAAAGATGTTATTATATATTACATACACCATTCAAAGATGAAGTTTTGTTCGGAATGCCACAACATGTATTATTTAAAAATTAGTGATATTGAAGGTGAAATTAGCAATACACTGATTTATTATTGCCGCAATTGTGGGCATGAGGATGCAACCATTGGTGAAGAATCTATTTGCGTATCGGACATTCAGTTGAAACGTAGCGAACAAAAATTCACACATATGGTGAATGAATATACAAAATATGATCCGACCTTACCGCGTATTAACAGTATTAAATGCCCGAATCAAGAATGCGCAAGTAATACAATGAGTGGTGGTGGTGGCAGTGTCAGTGGCAGTGGCAAGAAAGCCGCAACTGCGAAATCCTTGAAAAAATACGTTGACAGCGCAAATAAAAGTGCAGCGGATGCAAAGGCAAGTGCACAAGAAGCAGAAAAAACCCTGAAAGCAATTGAAGAAGAAGAAAAAGCAATTGAAGAAGAAGAAAAAGAAGAAGAACAAAAACAGAAAAAATCTAGTTTAGCAGATAATAAAATAGTGGATTATGCTATTACAAAAGAAAATCGCGAAGTATTGTATATTCGTTATGATGATATAAATATGAAATATGTCTATGTCTGTGTTCATTGTAATACGACATGGAAAACCGATAATAGCTAATTTATTATAGTATAACAATTATAGTATATTTTATATTATAAAATTGAAAAGATTTAAAAATTTTTTATTATATATACATAAACGTCAAAAATGAGTAAATCAATGATCAAGAATAAGGCAACTACAACTACTGTCGGTAATGTTAATTCAAAATTATTAAAAAATAAGAGTGTTAAAAGCGATGTTGGCGTTAAGAGTGTTATTGGTTTGGAAGAGGCAAGCGACGCAGAAGCAGAAGCAGAAGCAGAAGGAGATGAATTAGAAGCAAGCGAAGCAGAAGATGAAAGCGAAGCAGAAGCAAGCGAAGTAGAAGGAGATGAAGCAGAAGGAGATGAAGCAGAAGCAGAAGCAGAAGCAAGCGAAGCAGAAGCAGAAGCAAGCGAAGCAGAAGCAAGCGAAGCAGAAGCAAGCGAAGCAGAAGATGAAAGCGAAGCAGAAGCAAGCGAAGCAGAAGCAAGCGAAGCAGAAGCAAGCGAAGCAGACGCAGACGGTGATGATGATGTTGGAAATAAAACATCAAAGTTGAACAAAAAAACCAAGAAAACTTCAAAAACAAAAGGAAAAGTGAATAGTATTAGTGGTATTGAAATGTTAAAAACGACAAAAAAAACAGCACCAATTACGATTGAGGATGATGACGAAGCGGGGGATAGTGATGCCTATGATGACGATGATATGAATGAACTTTATTTACAAAAATTTGATAGTGAATTGCGTGAAAATTATATTGTAGAAAATCACGCTGAATCAAAAGCACATAATTATGAAGAGATTAAAGCATTGTCGCGTGTTGTGCGTGACGGACGTGGTATTATTGTTGATCCATTACATAAAACAAACCCGATTTTAACCAAATATGAAATGACGCGTATTCTTGGTCAACGCGCAAAACAACTAGATTCAGGCGCAAAAGCATTTGTGAAAATACCTTTAAATGTAATTGATGGGTATTTTATTGCAATGATTGAATTAGAACAAAAAAAAATGCCGTTTATTATCAAACGTCCGCTACCGAATGGCGGCGTTGAGTATTGGAATGTGAGTGATTTAGAAATTCTTATTTAATTTAATATATATATATTACAATACATTACACTACAATACATTTTACACTATATAAAAAAGTCATATTCCTTTTTTTATATATTTTATTTTTATATATTTTATTTTTATATATTTTATACCTTTCTATCCTTAGAATTTATTTCTAGGTGGTTCCTCATAAGTTCTATTAATGTTTGTTCCCGAATTTGCAATATAACGCATCCGCCCGATTTGACGACTACTACTATTCACTATGGCCGAATAGCGCATCGCCCTAGTATTAAATGTTCCTATTTCACGCGGAAGAATCACGTGTTGGGGGCAAGGATAACAATAGATTGTTATTGATATGGGTATAGTTACGGTTGGATTCCTTGAACCAGTTATATTACATGTTAGAGTAATAGATGCATATCCTCTGGTATCAACATTTTTTACAATTCCGCTGATTGTTCCTGAAGTTGAATTTAAACTTAAACCATTAGGTAATGCAGGTGCTACTGTAAAATTTGAATAGCCATCATTTTTATACAATTTAATAGTTATTGGTCTATCAAGATAGACATTCACAATTGGCTCAGAACCATCTTCCGTATAATTAAACCCATCAACCTTTATACTTATTTCTAAGGTTTTTGTGTAATCATTATAGGTTGTTGCGGTTAATACATAATTACTTTCGTCTACTGCACCATTTGGTATACCAGTTATAAAACCATCTTCTAACCCAATGCTTAGATTTGTCGGTAAAGGCGGATTAAATAAAAGTGATTTAAATACTGGCGAATAAATAGTTGGTTCTATAGGAGATCCTCTTTTATTTTCAGGTAAGTATAAAAATTCTTGATTTTGCAAGTATACATAGTTCAATACATTATAACTAATATCGGAAACACTGATATGAAAAACAAGAGGCGATGATGTATAATTGCTGCTTGTGGTCAGCGTTAGTGTGTAGGGCGTTTCGGCTTGGTTATATAATGGCGTCCCGCTAATATCGCCATTAATAGGGTTTAATGCTAGGCCGGACGGTAAAACAGGGTTCATGGAAAAATCCGGATGTGTATCATATAAATTTACACAACTTATATCGCGGATGACCAAGTCCTTTAAAAAGGCATAACTCAGAT
>Ga0114974_10000211_pt1 | contig 51896 bp, 78 predicted proteins | sample S_130206_EF_Meta_FD_87318 | JGI IMG/M metagenome (GOLD analysis project Ga0114974, IMG submission 87318) | Freshwater microbial communities from Lake Simoncouche, Canada to study carbon cycling - S_130206_EF_MetaG | ecosystem: Environmental > Aquatic > Freshwater > Lake | place: Lake...
ATGGTAGACGTAATGAGATATATTAAATCTGATGTAGCAACTATCAACACTGGTATGGCTGCTTCAATGGGTTCTATCTTACTATCATCAGGTACAAAAGGTAAACGTTCTTCATTGAACTTTTCTAAAGTAATGATTCACCAAGTTAGTTCTGGTGCATCTGGACACGTTCAAGATAATCGTATCTCACAAATGGAGTCTGAAAAGTATAACTACATTTTGTTTAAGATGTTGGCCGAGAACTCTGGGAAATCATTTGATGAAGTTTTGGAAAGTGCTCGTAGAGACAAGTGGTTAAATTCACAAGAAGCATTAGAGTTTGGATTTATTGATGAAATTATCCTTAGTGATAAGACATCTTCAATCACAACTCTGATGGATGGTTTCGATGATTACTACACAAAAGAAATCTTACAACTACCTGATTTATCAAGTGGTTCAAGTGTAACTAAGAAGTCTACGAAAAAATAATTCTTTTCGTTAGAAATTAAAACCCATCAAGTAATTGGTGGGTTTTTTGTTTATTGTAATTTATTTACTATCTTTGTATTATGAAGAAAGAATTTATAATGAGAGGTAAGTCTGACATAGACAATCTATTTGAAAAAGGTAAGTACCTTTCAGATGGTTTTGTTATGATCAAATTTGTAGACTCTGATTCTAAAAAATTCTTATTCGCTGTTTCATCTAAGAAGTTCAAAAGAGCTGTTGATAGAAACAAAATCAAAAGATTAATGAAAGAAGTTGTTAGAAACATAGAAGTTTCTAATAAAAACATTGCCATTGTTTACACTGGTGTTGGTATTCCTAATTTATCTGATATGACTAGAAGTATCACTAACCTTTTAAATAAAATATGAAGATAACCTACGACTTAATTAAAAAGAATTTATCAACTTACGCAGAAGCAAAAGAATCACTTCCGGTTATCTCTGACTATGAAAGAGGTGAGGTTAATATGAATGTTATGCGAAGTCTTGGTCTACAAGAGTTTGCTGAGTTCTATGACTTCTTAAAAAGAGGTGAGAATCCTATTGACGAGGAAATTACTTGGCGTAAATTAAAACTAATGATTGCTGAGAAAACACCTAGTGTTCGCTTGAAGAAGTTCTTTATGAATCGAACTCAGAGACAATTCAGTGAAATTTTAATGGATGGTCCTCAGTTTGACCGTTTGATAAATGGTCGTTGGGTTTCTAAACCTTCTTTAACAAGAAGAGGTCGTATGAGTTATGGACGTAGAGGTGATTTGAGTATCGAAGGTTTGAAAACATGTATTGTTCCACTTTTGAATTATATCATTCAAAGTAATATTGATGTTTATGAAGATTCAAAGGAATATTTTTATAAGAAATTTATCCAACAAGATTCGATTGTTTATTTCACTCGTTGGTATACTACAATGGAATTAAATTTTGATAGTGTTCCTAAAAGAGAGATTGATGTTACAAGAAAGTTATTAAATACTTTTGTAGAGATTATGGAAGAAACTAAAATTGACTTTCGCAAATTAAATTCAGAGTATATAATTTCATCTATTTCAAACAAGATTAAAAACTCAATGAGTGTTCCTTCTGGTACTATGTTGAAGTGTTTGAAGGATGTTCCTTATGGTAATAAAATTGCTTTGGTTGCTAACAATTCATATGGGGTTAAGAGTAGTGGTTTAAATAATAATGGATATTTACAGGTTTGGATTACGGATGAATTGGGTCGTTCCAATTATTACCCTTATTCATATTTTGAGGATATGGCTTTCCATCGTGATGATTTATTAAGTAGTTTATTTGGATAATGAGATTTGTAGTAAATAGTAGAGGAGAATATTATCATATCATTGAAGAACTTGTTTGTCCTTTCAATGAAAAGAAAGATTACATCATCTTAAAAGATGGTGAGATTATTTATTGGCAGAATGCTAATGACTATTATCATGATATGAAGTTAGACATTGAAATGACTAAAGAACATATTAGTAAAATTGAATTGACTAAGTATAGAAGTGAGACAAGAAAGCAAAAGACTTTAGGTTTCTTGAGAGAAACTTTAAGTAAGATGATTGCTTATAAAAGAGAAATTAAAATTGAAGAAGTGTTAAATAAAATACCAAAAGAAGACGAATATAAATATTGGGTATGTTAAACTTAGAAAAAATATGGAAGTCAGCTCAAACAGAAGCTGAATGGTTAAATTCAGAACATACCCAACAATTCAAATTAGAGATCCTTATAGAGATTTATCAACCTGGGAATAAAAAATGATAACTAAAGTTATATGTGTTAGCACTGGCGGAGTTCCTGAATTAACTCTACATAAAATTTATGATGCGTTTATATTTCAACCACTCCACCCTAATAGTAGAATTCAGGTTGTTAATGATAAAAATAAAGTAACAACATATAAAGGGAAGAGATTTATGGAATTAGATGAATTTCGAGAAAATAAATTAAAAGAATTAGGAATATGAGTACAAGTGGATTAAAAGGTTATATTAATAATGGTGAGTATCGAGCACAATATGTGAGTCATGATTCTTATCCATCTGGATTAGGATGGGATTTTTACAAAGATTGTAAATCTGGATTTATTGATTTAATTGAAGAGAATAAAATAGAATTTATTAAGAACTCTTTATTCTGTGAGTGGGCTTACTTCTATGACACAGCGACTAAAGTATTTGAGATATGGAAAGGATTTCAAAAATATCCAGATGTTAAAAACCCATTTGGATTTGAATGTGATGAAGATGGATACTATCCTTGTAAAAGAATATTCAAAGGTGATATCAATACAATCAATGAGAATGTTTTACTTGATAAGAGTATTGAATCTGTATTAAAAACAATTGAAAGAGATAATGCGTTAAATTTAATACTAAATGAGAAAGATACACTTATCTAAATTTCCAGAAAGACCACTTGTTCTTAAAGCATCTTTAATGTTTGTTGAAGATAATAAGATATGTGATGGTTGTGACGAAAGAGTAAAATGTGCTTCTATACGCACATTAGGTGATGGAGTTTCAATCCTTTGTCAAGATTGTATTGAAGGAATTTTAGAGAGTTTAGATCCATCAGCAGTAAGAGATATTAAAATAGATAAGATATTACAATGATTATTATAAGAAGAAGTAAAATTAATTCACTAATTAAACTTAGAGAGTTAAAAAATTTGAGACAATTACATCCAGAAATGAATAAGAGTGCTGGTTGGTTACTTGAACATGCTGATAATTTAATAAATGTTAGACAGGAACTCATTGTAAATGATTCCTTTACATCAGAAGAATATTCTAATACTAATAGATATATTGACTTATTAACAGATGAAAAATACGAGGAAATTACTAAATTAAATTTTGAAATAGAAGAAGATTTATAAAATGATACCAACATTAGAAACAATAATTAAAGCATCTGGAATACACCCAAGTCGTGTGTTCAATGTTTATATCTTCGGTTCTGCCGTATATGGTACTTCCAACTCTGATTCAGATTGGGATATCATTATGGTTGCTAATAACTCTGTTGAGGCAATTGAAATTAAGAATGGTTTATTTAATATTCACGTTTATACTCCAGATAAGTTTAAGGCTGATTTAGAATGGCATCGTATAAACAATTTAGAGTGTATTTGGGCACCTGATTGGGCTAAGTTGAAAGAGACTATCAAATACGATTTAAAGTTGAACCTGGCGAAGTTAAGACACGCCACATCACATGTTAGTTCTAATAGCTGGGTAAAGTCGAAGAAAAAGTTAGAACAAGATGATTATTACATCGGAGTTAAATCTTTATTTCACTCTTTAAGAATTCCTATGTTTGCTACTCAAATAGCAACCTCTGGTAGAATTACAGACTTTTCTTGTTCCAACTTTATCTGGAATAAAATTAGAAGTAAAAGATGGACTTGGGAAGAATTGGATGATGAGTTCAGAGAACTAAGAAATGAAATATTAACTGACTTTAGAAAAGTAGCTGAGAAGTGAATTGGACTAATTACATAGGTGATAAGATAGATAGTGTTTATACAAGACGTGTTAAACGAATTGTTAGGACATCTAAAAGAAAAGAAGTTATTAAAAGATTATTTAATTTATGAAAGAAGAAGAAATAGAAAAAATGTTGAAAGAGTTATCTGATTTGAGAAAGACTCAAAGAAGTAAAACTTTAACATCTATTAGACCAACCGGATCAGCATCTATAACAAATATAAGTGGTGGTTTGAGTATGGACTTTGCTTCTCTTTATCCATCAACAATGACTATGAAGTTTCCTTCTAAACAAAGTAGAAGAAAGAAAAAAATTAAAAACATCTTTAATGATTGATAATAGTTTAATAGAGAAAATAGTTTATAACACGGTCACTAATGATAAGTGGTTAGATAAACATTTTACAATATTCAAACCTAAATTAGATGAATATAAAATCGATATTAGAGTAAGAAGATGTTATGAAATAGAAGATATTATACATGTTAATTTTCACATTAAACTAATAAATTATAAAAACGTAGATGATATTATAATGAACAAATATGATTCTTTAAGCATCGATAAAAACATTTACAAACAATTTATGAGAGAAGAAAAATTAAAAGGTTTAGCAGTTACACCAGAAGATAAGATTAGACAATCATTATCAGAGTATTTAGAATTTGATTCAGATGAATTATTCAAAAGTAAGTTCAACTTAGTTAGAGTATTTGGTGGTGCAATCAGAGATACAATAGCAGAACAAACAATACACGATGTTGATATTCTTTGTGGTTCTAAAGCAATGAGATATATTGAAATGATTCTTGAACAAAATGGTTATCAATATATGGAAATGTTGAACGGTAAAGACCTACAAGAAATGTATTCTGAGATTCATATTATCAACGAACCACATACTTGGGTTAAAGGTAAAAAGATTGTTCAGTTAATTAGACCAGCATTAGGACTTGCTGGTGGTGATGAAAGTATTTATAAAAAAGGATTCAAAGATTTAATATCTAATGTTGATTTAAGTTGTTGTGGGGTTAGCTATGATGGTGAAACATTATATGAAGATTATCCAAATGCTATTATTCATTGTCAAAGTAAAGTTTATTCTGTTAATAATTTAGCTAAAATGTATTCTCGTAAAAGAATACATCATAGAACGGCTAAGTTAATAGAGAGAGGTTGGAAACTAACTGAAAATGTAACCAATGTGAATAGAGATATGAAAATTGAAAGAATATTTGGTTATGATTTATCATAGAACATAATCACTTTTTGTTATATAAATTAACTATGATAGGCCATTGTATAAACTTACTAAATCAGAAAGAAAGATTCTTAGAAACAAAGAATGAGTTATTTAAGATAGGAATTGACTTGGTGAGATTTGGAGTTGATATTCAACTTACACCAGGAATTAAAAAACTCAATATAAATCCGGGTGCTTTGTCTAATAGCATTTTAAATTCACATTTAAAATTATACAATCACTTAAAATCAATAAATAAAAACTATCATTTAATTTTAGAAGATGATGTTATTGTACTAAATAACTTCGATATAGAAAATATAATCGAGTCAGCTCCTTCTGATTGGGATGTTATTTATTTAGGTGGAGTTAATCATTTTTTCAAACCTGAGGTTCATAGTAGTAAATTTTACAAATGTAAATACACATTTAATCCACACGCTTATATCGTAAAATCTGATTTCTTAGAAACTCTAATCAACAGAGTTGAGGTAAGAGATTTTGAATTAGATGTTATCTTTGCTAAGATGCAATCTAATGAAATTGGAAATTGGTATTGCACAACTAAAGATTATCTTATTCAACATGGTAAGTATTCAGATACAACTATAACAACATTCGGTGATGATTATTTGAGAATAAAAGAGTTGGGTGGTAGAATAAATCTTAAAGAAGTTGGTCCCAAAATAAGAAGAAAGTTAAAAAATTTATCTAAAATAGATATCTTCCAAGATATCTGTAGAAAGAAATTGAAATTTATAGAAGAAAAATATCCTATAATTGATAAAAGTTCAAAATTAAAATCATTAATAGTTGAAAGTAGATCAGGTAAATATATTGAATTCACAATTAAAAATACAATTCAAAAGTTAGGTGATGGTTGGGGTCATATTATTGTTTGTACCGACGCAAATTATAATGATATGATAAAAATATCATCTGGTATTAGTAATGAGATAGAGATTATTAACTTAGGGGATTTTAAAATTACTCGAAATTCATATAATAATCTTTGTTTAGATATTAATTTCTGGAATCAAATAAATTGTGAAAAAGTTTTCATATATCAATCTGATACTTATATTTTTAAAGAATTTGATAAAGACTTTTTAAAATGGGATTACATTGGAGCACCTTGGGGAAATAATCATGGAACATTCCTTAAAGAAAAATATAACTTAGAAAAAATTATAACACTCGGTAATGGTGGTTTGTGTTTAAGAACTATTGAAGCTATGAAGTGGGTTCTACAAAATCACATACCCTTGGAAAATCATGAAGAGTCAATGGATTATATTTTTGAGGATTTGTATTTTTCTTATCACATAGAAATGTCTGATAAATGGAAATTAGCAGATTTAGAATCCGCCAAAAAGTTTTCGTTTGAGCATATATTCTATGAAGATACATTTGCATGTCACCAACCTTATTGTAATAGTTTTCATCAAGATGATTTATTTGAAAGATTTTTGGATAAAATTAATGGAGTTAATGTATTAGGTTTTGGTAATTACATACTAGGGTTAGGTCATAATATGAGGCAAATAGTTTCTGGAATTAATGATTCGAAAATTATCTGTAACATAAATGAATTAAAATGTGGATCTACAAGAATTGATTACTTTGAAACAGATGAGTCAAATTATTTTAATACTAATTTAATTTTATGTAATCCTGATTATGACTTTCTAAGTGTAGTTGGTGATAACTATATCAAAGGTAAAAAAAACATAGTCCTTTGGGCTTGGGAGTTAGATACTTTACCAGAAAAATGGATTAATATATCAAGTATCTTTGATGAGATATGGTGTCAATCAGAATTCTGTAAAAAATCTTTTCAAAAATATTTACCTAATAAAGAAATCAAATTAGTTAATATACCAGGTGAGTTCAGAGAACTAAGACCAAAAGACGAATCTAAAAGAAAATTAGATTTAGAAAATAAATTTGTAGTTACTTTTATTTTTGATGGAAATAGTGATAGGATTAGAAAAAATCCAGAAGGTGTTATACTAGCTTTTAATAAATATTTATCTAAATTAGAAGATTGTGTTTTAATTTTAAAATGTCATAATCTTCGTGATAAAGATATACAAATACTTATATCACTTTGCACAAAAAATAAAATATTAATCAATGAAGCTTGGACTGAGGACCAGATGGTAGATTTGATTAGTAGTACCGATATCTATACATCATTACACAGAAGTGAAGGATCTGGATTTACAATAATGGAATCAATTTATTTAGGAATACCAACTATAACAACCAACTGGTCTGGAAATTTAGATTTTTGTAAACCAGAATTTTGTGAGTTAGTTGATTATGAGTTAATCGGATTGAGTGAAGAAAGTGATTACTATAAAGAGAATAAAAACTCTGTTTGGGCTAATCCATCTGTTGATCAAGCAGCTCAAAAAATGTTAGATATTTATAATGATTATGATTATTATAAATCGAAAGCTCTTAAAGGAAAGGAATTTATTGATAGTAAATTTAATATTGATAATATTTCTAAATTTATTAAGTCCAACTTAATATAATTCATCCATATCTAATCCTTCATCTGACAACATTTCTTTATAATCTTTGATAATAGAATCAAAAATTATATCTAACATTTCTTCAGAACAATCAAAACATCCATCTATTATAGAAACTATTTTAATGTGATTTAGTTCTAAAACTTCTTCATAAGTTGTATCTGGTGAATACTTTTGAAACCACTGATAATGAATATCAGCCATCTCACATAACATATCTAATTGTCTATCTGATAAACTTGTCATAGTAAAATCAATTTTCTAATACCTTTGTTGATAAATAAGTAATCAACACTAATATCATATATATTTGACTTTTTATTTAGATAAATCTCATCTAAACAGATACAGGTTGTAGAATCAATACTCCCTGTTAAAATTAAGTTCTTATCTATTTCATTTGTAGAAAAGACATTAACGTTTTTAATGATTCCAACTAATTTTGGATTAGATGTATCATCTTCTACTTTTACAAAATCTTTTGACTTTGATAATTCTCTAACAATATCTCCAGATGTTATAACCCAATCACAATACTCTCCTATATTATCAATTAAAATATTAGTATCTCTTTTCTTAAAGAATCTTTTAATACCTTTAATATAATACGGAATGTTTTCTTCATTACCTTGATTAGACAATGATGATAAATAAAAATTATTAAACTTATTGATGAATAGGTTTATTATACCTTCTTTTGTTGGATTTTCGATTGAGGTAGTAAAGTGTTCAAGTTTATATGTGGTTTCCTCTTTTACTTTTGAAACTACAGAATCAACTTTCATTACTTTTATCATTTCAATCTTTGCAGGATTTTCATTGACAAATAAAATCTCGTTTATTAATTGTTTGTTTGAAACAACAGAATTTAATAAAACATCATTGATTAAATTAATTTGAATAGAACTCATAAGAGTTTTATCCATTATAACCTAATTGTTGTGCTCTATTTCTAAATTTTTCAGATATCTGTTGAAAAACTTGTTTAGGATATTTACCCTCATTTGACATATATTCAGCTGTAAGTGATCTTAAATAAGCTTTATCCATATCATTAATCTTCTTACAAGACTCTTCAACCATATTCATCAACATTTCTTCATCAGTTCCATATGAATTGAATAAAGATTTTAGTTTATTTCTATGTGGAGTCATTTTATCTTTTGACTTTATTTCTTCAATCTTTTTATTAGCTTCTTCAATCTTTGTATCAATTGCTTCCCAATCCTTAACAGATGACTTCAAAGATTCTAATATCTTTGTTTCTTGAGTAAGATCCTTATCTTTCAATAAATCCATAAGAGCTTCTAGAAATAATTCTTTACCAGATATTTTAATTGTACTTGCATTAAAGTATCTTTGAATAGGTCCATAGGTTCTAATTGTTAGAAGATCATCAAGTAAACTATTAACTTTACCTTTGAAAATATCTTCTTCATTTATCTTAGTTTCTACTTTAGGTTCTTGATAAACCTTTGTTCCTGTTATGTTACTGAATTTTTTCATCTTCTCTAATTTTTTATTGATACTATATATATTAAAACATTAAACCTACTTTTTAATATAAGTAAATATGAGACTATTTTTAGCTATTTTATTGTGTTTTGTTACATCTCACAATATGAAAGAACAATCAGAACTTGAATCTATTACTAAGAATGAGGTAAAAGAAGAAGTAAAAGTAAGTGAGGAAGTAAAGGTTAAAGTTGATTCACCAACACCACAAGTTACTAAAGTAGTAGAGGATATAAATACAGCAACTTGGTATAATTTACATGGTAACAGAACTGCTTCAGGTGAAAGGTTTCACCAAGATTCTTTAACAGCCGCTTATAACTTTTGTGAATTGGGAACTTATCTTAGAGTGACTAATATATCAAACAATGAATCAGTTATTGTAAAAGTAAATGATAGAATGGGTTATAAAGGAAGAAACCATATCGATTTAAGTAAATGTGCTTTTGATTCTATCGGAAATATAGGCAGTGGTAGAATTAAAGTTAAAATTGAGATATTTTAAGTGTTTCATTAATACTTCTAATATTGATATCCGAATTGGAAGAGGCTATAAATATCATCTATTTCATATTCTAAATCTTTCCTATCAATTATTTTAATAATATCACCACTTGGACAAATTGTGTAACCATAAAGTTCAAGTTCTGTAACAAAATCTACTTTCTTTTCAATAGATAGACCTTTAAACTTATTAAATAGTTTATGAACCTGAGGAAGCAATTCTTTACAAACCTCATCATATTCTTCTCTTATTCTCATAGGTCTAACACCTCTTACTTTTATTTCTTCAGCAATCTCTTTGTTAGACAATTTACCAACTCTAGCTGGTATTCTTGTCATCTTATGTAACATAGCATAAAGTGACCAACTCTTTTCAGCACTTGCCTTAATCGAATCTGTAATTCTTGGACTTTTAGATATCCATGACTCAACACCAAGCATTGAATTAGCTGAACTAAGATTCAATATGTATTTATCATTGTCTTCAATAGCAGACTCAAATAATTTATAACTTATAATTCTTTTCATAATTTATATATTAATAATTGGTAATAAAAAAAAGTCGAGATAAATCTCGACTTTCAAATATTTAGTTCTCTATTAGATTTTACCTTTATAGTCTTGAACATCATTTCTGATTTCTTGTGAAAACTTTTTTAACTCTTGCATCACTCTTCTTACACGAGTTCCAGCTGTTTTGTTCCCTTTGACAAAAAACTTCTCAAAGTCTTCTTTTAGATTAAAGTTTTTTCCCTCAATTTCAAATTCTTCAGTAAGTAACTTAACTAACTTATCGTACTTGTCTAAGTATTCCATATTATTTTTATTATTTTTATAGTTTATATATTATAAAAATAACTCTCTTTAGTAATTTGTGATTATAACTTCGATAGTTTCTTTATCTCCTTTTCTTGAAACTTTATTATAATCAAAGGATAATGGCTTACAATTAAATCCATCTTGTATAAGTTTGTCTAACATCCAACAAGTTTTACCATCATGTTTCAGAACTCCAGATACCATAAAAGAAGCACCTTCTTTATTTATACTATGAATAAAGTCATACAATTTTAAATCATCATCTTCTTTCCAAAATGCGTTATACCCAGCTTCTGATATTTGTTTTCTACCAATTGAACCATCTTCATTTTTTACTCTACCATAAGGAGGGTCTAAATAATACATTGCATTTTTATTAATGTATAATTCATTAAATGTTACTGATGTGAATTTGATACTATCTTTATACTTTCTTATGTGATTTGTGAAAGATTCTACTTTTTTATCAGTATTAGGATTCCAACCTCTATCACCATAGGTTTGATTATACTTAAACTTTTGATTAAACCTCATCATATTATTAGTAGAAGATAACATCAATGACCACAATTTAGCAGGAGTTGGAGATTGATTATAAGAATCTCTTAATTCAGCAAATCCTGATGGATTTTTTTTACCTGGACATAGTTCTTTAGTTTCTGAGATAATATCGTCTCCTAGAATCAAACTATTGTGTATACCGATTAAATCAGAAATAACATCATTGACCAATACTTTTCTATACTTATCTAAAATATTTGTATAAACAGATCCACCACCCGCAAATACATCAACAAAGAATGGTTTCGTATAATCAAAAACAGGAACTAATTGTTCAAGTAGTTTGAATTTTGAACCGGTATAATTGAATGGTGTTTCTATCATAGTGTAAATTTAGTAATTTTATTTATTAAGTAAATGGTCTAATTTAATTTCTCTTTCCTCTAATAGTAATTTGAAATACTTTTCTACTAGATTTAAGTGACATGCTAAATTGGTTTCTATAAAGGAGATAGCGTTTACCTCACACATAGTAACCTCATCAATGTAATATGATTGGTCCAATATAGATGATATAGTATATCTATTACCAGCTACTAATCCACCATCTAAGAAAGTATCTCCTCCTAAATAAATTAAAATATCCCCTTTATTTAATTTCATATTATTATAATTAAATATTGGTATAAGTTTATAAAAAAACCCATCTTAAAGATGGGTTTCAATTTATTCGATATTAAAGTTCTTTCTCAGAACCTCAAAGGATAAATCTCTTTGTTTGTTAATATATCTTGTAGAACCACTGGTCTTTATAATACCAAGACCATTCATTACTTTTAAGAAGTCAGTAATGTCTCTTGGCAAGACAATGATATCATTTACTTTACACATATCAATGATTGCTTTATTACCTGGTAACTTTTGATTCATCTTAGCATCTTCTGTGTAGATAATATCAAGAACTTGGTTATACAACATCCACTTTTGATAGTTAGGATCTTTTTCAATCTTATCTCTAAACTCTCTATAAGAACGGAATTTATAATATTCATTGAAGTAAACACCCGCTAAGATTATCAACTCAATTAAGGTAGATATTAAAATAAAAGCCAATGAGTTAGAACTATTGTCTTTTTTCTTATCTTCTGTGTCTGTAGAAATTTCATCTTCATGTTCTTTGATTTTAGTACTAAGTTCTTGTTTAGTAGAATTAACATCACCTTCTAATTTAGTAATATCTTCTCTAAGAACGGTCTTCTCATCTTTTAAGTCTTTGATTCTTTGTTTAGCAGAACGAGTTGGTGGTTGAATTGATTCTAAGTCAGTTTGTTCTTTATCTTTAACATCAATCTTGTCTTTATCTGTTTTAATCTCTGCTTCAATTTCAGAAATTTTAACATTATAAACATTAGTTAGACTATCATTATATTGAACTAAGATTTCTTTTTTATTACTATCAATTGCATCTTCTTTAGAAGAGAATTCTTTAGCACCGTGTATTGAAGCATAAAAAGAAACACCAATTATTGTTACACTTAGTAAGAATAAAGGTAAGACATCTTTTGTGAATGCTTTTACTTTTAAGTATTGAACTGAAAATTTATCAAAGATATCTCTTTTCAATAACTCTAAACCACTCAACATAACCACAGAAGCTATAAATACAACGACTGGATTGTTTTCAATAACACCACCTAATACTTTTGATAAAGCAAAGTAAGCTAAGAATATAGAGGCAAAGTGACCGAATATAGATAATAGTAACATTACTACATTAATGGTTTTATAACCTTTGTTAAAGTTTTGACCATTTATCTTTTCTTCTAATTTTTTAAATTCGTTAATCTTCATTTTCTTTTAATATAATTTTTCCTGACCATCTTTCTTTAAGAGTGAGTTTTCTATTTCTCATAGAGTCTATAATATTTTGTCTTTCTGCAATTTGAGATAATAATAAATTTGATTCATTTTTTAGTGAATTAATCTCATTCTCTAAAAGTTTAATATTACCCTCAGCGTCTATCTTAGTTCTTTCGAATTTACCTTGATGCAATCTATAAAAATATCTCCATTTTATTAAAAGATATTTTAATTCTTCAGGTGAATAACTATCCTCGAAGTCTGAAGTCATTAAAAATTCTAATATCTCATCATCTGCTAGTTCCGAAATCATACTACTATATATATTTTTTTAAAGACCAATCTCAAATACTTCTTTGATCTTATTGTTTTTTATTATATCTAAAACTCTTGATTTGTTTTTATACTTCCTATTATGTCCTAGATGTTCAGATAATTCAGTTGATTCATTACTAGATAACTCATCAAATTCAATCACTCTTAATAGATTATTACAATCTAATAGTGTGTGGTCTATTTCATCTTCATCTTCTACATTGAAAATAGTAACAACACTAACTTGTAAATTGTCTGATAAGAAACCATCAACCATTTGTAGTAAATTATTTGAAACTATATTTGATCTAGTATAAACTTCACCTAATAACATTTCACAATCATCGATTACTATAACAGGTCTATCATACCTTTTAAGAAACTTCCTGAACTCTGGGTTATTTATAGTATGTTCTATCATATTATTTGGAATGAAGATAACAATTCTATCTAATTTACTTGCTATGTAATTAATAACCGATGTTTTACCATATCCTCTATCACCATAAAGAACACTTAAACCTTTGTTAGTTTTCTTCATATCCTTAACAAGTTTATTAATATCTTTAAGAGTCGATTTTGAATAGAATAATCCAAAGTTATCTAAATCTAATTCACACTCAATTGGTTCTAATTCTAATCCATTTTGTGTAACTGATATAGTGTTCAAATTATTAACATCACCATCATCGAAATTAACTAAACAAGAATTTAATTCTTCAATGATATCCTGAACTTTTTCAGCCTCTTCTTCACTTGCGTAAAAGAAGGTAAGTTCATTAACCATAGAGTTCTCAGAGTTCTTATCAATTACGATATAAGAACAATAGATTTTAGACTCTTCTATTGAAATAAACGACTTCATATTAACTATGAGGTCATCTTCACCACTTAAAACTTCAATAAAGTTAGTACTCTGTGTTTTATACTTTGAAACAACTTCTTCAAATAAAGAAGAGGAGTAACTATTATGAATTAATATTTTATTTGGTCTAGTTGAAAATACTTGCCAACAATATAGAAAGTCATTTAACTCAGGATCATCTTCATTGATATTTAAGTTAAATGTTGGATTTTGATTTATGTTTTTATTTTTCAAAATTAAAAAAATGATTTTTATTTTTTATATATAATCTATTAAAATTTTATGATATGAAACAAGATGTAGATTCTATCCTTCTCGCTAATTACTACTTTATAAAGTGTAAAGTAGAAAATCCATTATGTCATAAAACTGAGTTAGCGAGAAAGTATCTAGTCGCTAAAATAAAAGGAGCTTTGTCTGATAGACAATCTAAATTAGAAAATCAACCAAACAAAGAACTCGCTAATATTAAATAGAAGGTCCTTCTATTTGAGTTGAATCTGTTTGAATTGCATCAATTGGACTTACAATTGGATTAACATCTTGATTATTCTCAAACAAACCTTTTTCTTGTTCTTGTTTAATTAGATTCATGATGAACTCTCTTTGCATTTTCTGAGCTCTAGCTTTATCTTGTTTAATTTTATTGTTTCTTGCTTCAACTCTTTTTCTGTGTTCTTTTGCTGCTTTTCCCATTATATTATTTTTAAGTTTTTATTTATATATTGAGTAATGTCAAATGTTTACTAGAATTTATAATTATATCCAATATCTTGATTGTCTGATATGAACTTCTGAAGTTGTTCATAATTTAAATCTTTAACAAGAGTTCCATCATCTAAGGTAACATCATAAATGAATCCATCCTCTGCTGGGCCACTAGAATTTACTAAACCTGGTGAAATTGGTACCAACTCACCAGTCTCTCTATTTACTTCAAACTTAGCCTCACCACTTGGTGTATCACCATTTAACAATTTATTAAGTTCATCCGCATCCATTTGACCAGGGTCTTTAGACTTACTACAAAGTTTTATATGTGGTGGTGGTATTATAGCTTCTATTCCAAGTGTTGACCATATAAAATCAATTATACCATTTATAATCTTCTCTATCATACAAATGAATGGCCAAAATAACTTAAATGGTCTATCAGGCATTTCTCTAAATTGTCTTGCTGTATATGTCGGTAGTTTTGGCATAAACGGCATACTTAGAAACTCATCAAGATTAGCCAAATCAAAATCATCAGGTATTGAAAATTTACCTTTTGGCACCGCATCTTTATACTCTTGGTCAGTTGGTAGGTCTTTCCCATTTGGAATACTTGGAGTATCTGGTATATCTGTTGGTGGTTTTGGATTTGGGATAGTTGCTTTTGACAACCATTCTGTTATCTTGTCTGGATTAAATTTTATACCAGCCAACTCAAGAATACCTTTTGGTGTAAAGAACTTCATTATCCAACTAAATGATAGAAACTCAGCCATCTTTGCAGGTAAAGTCATTGGGTTGGTTAAACTCTTAAAGAAATCCATAAGCCATTCAATAATACCTGCTATTATTTTTATAGGTAGAGTTACTAATCCTAATAACATTTTCAATAGTGGTTGTGAACTATCATTCATAGCCGCTAATTTCTTTTTCAAATCTTTTTTCTTAGATTTAAGTGCTTCATTAGTAGGATCGTTCTTTATAGCATTATTTAACTTTTCAAGTGCAACTTGCGCATCTAAACTAGTCATTAAATCTGGGTTAGTCGCAATAATATCATCAACACTTTTTAATAGATTTTCAGTTTCTAAATCAATGTATATGTAATTATAATTAACACCATTTATAAATGATCCTGTTGAATATTTAACATCTATTATCTCATAAGGACTTTCATCATTAGGATTTAATTTACCATCACCAGGATAACTTTTATCTAAGTCTTGTGGCTTAGCTGAATCTTTTAAATCAGATACCGAAAGTGGTGCTATACCATCTGATCCAGGACCTTTGTAATCTTTTAAAGAACCTTTTAAGAATTGTTGCATATTCTTTGCTTTTGAATTTGGTAAATCAGCTGAGAATATTAATTTTATAGGTGGTTTTGATTCAGCGATTCCAGCAAAGTTCATTTCCATTCCAAAAGGTATTTTCTTACCTAAAATCTCAAGTGGTAACATAGCAACACCATCAAGTAAGAATTTAAATCTACCTTTAGTATCTACAAAAACATGATTATGTAATGGTGAATTCTTGAATATGTCTTTTAATTGACTTGATAACTCAGATGCTTTCATACTTGCTGAACCAGCGGCATCTTTTGCTGAACTAGTGGTATCTCCTACAACTGGCGGAACTCCTCCACCTCCTGTAATAGGACCAGGTCCTCCTTTTGATTTTGCAATTTTACCAGCTGCTTCAAAAGTCCCAAATGATTCTTTTGAAAAAATTGTAAACCCTTCACCCATTTTTTCTTTTATAATCTCAACAACAAAGCTAGCTGGATTTTTAAATAATTCCAATAGTTTCTTTATGGCTGGTATTAATTTTGAAAATATATCAACCAATATTGATACAAACACTTTTATAGCACCAATAGCATGTGGTAATCTGTAATAACCACCACCTGAGCCACTTGCTGGTGGATTTTGATTAGCACTTCCTCCCGGTGTGTTATTTCCAGATTGTGTATTTTTATCTGTTAAAACACCTTCAATGATATAATAAGATTCAGTATCTAAATCTGTAAGCATATATCTTTTTATAATATCAATCTCTTGTGGATTATCAGCATCACCGGAACCATATTTACCAGTAGAAAATAACTCTGGTTTTTTCAAAAAGTCATTTGTTACTTTACCTGGGTCAATTACTTTTCCATATGGGAAATCCCCAGATGTTATATTTATTCTAAACTTTGGAATAACCACATCAGTTACTACAATTGGTAAACTACCTCCTACATTACCATAAGTATCTGTTGGTTCTGTAGTACTTGGAACACCATTTTGTGTTATAGAAATTGTTCTCTCTGTGTTAAATGCTGGTAAGTTATCTGTGTTATAAGATTTATCTAAATAAATCCATCTTTCTATTTTACCATTAGTAACTATCACTCTTGAATTATCACTTAATAAAACTATTGGATTTGATGGAATACTAATTGTTCTTCTATTTTCAAATAAAACTTTTAATTTTATACCAATTGTAGATGTAGCACCACTAGAAGGATTAGTATATGTATATGTATATAAAGCTTCATTATTTGCTAAATAAGTTTTGAATAAAGTATCTATATTAAATGCTGATAAATTCGATAAAACATAATCATAAGCATTAAATGTAGTTGACGCAGTTCCTGATGCGGTACCTGATGTTGTAGTTGTGGCAGCAGTTGTAGCAGTAACAGATAATCCATTAGATGTCCAACTATCTGATGTTTGATTGCCATTAAATGAAAATTCTCTATAAGTAAATTCTAATCCAGTCTTTACTACCTCAGCATATTTACCGGTTGAAACACTATATATCTCAGAGCTTATTGTAGAATAATGAACACTTGGTAACTTACTATTTATTTTTACTTTATAAACATTATTATTTTGAATAGAAGGTTCTTCATTAGGGTCTGTTAAGTTAGCCTTATAATAGTTCCAGTTATCAAGTGTGTAATACGGAGCATCATTAATTACTATCGGTGCTTCTGAATTTTTCTGTATCTCTATATCAAATAAAGAATTATCGGATATTTTGAATATTGTTTTATTTTTTATAAACGATTTTATATCTGACTTTATTTCAGGTTCGCTCTTACCTTCTTCATATTCAATTTTAGTAGTTGGATCAACTCTAATAATTTTTACTTCATAATCTGATTCAGGCTCTATCCAAATATATCCTGGTTGTTTACCTTGTGATATAGCATATGCTTTTAACTTTTCATCATTGGCAGCTTGTTCATCAAATATTTGATAAGGCTTTAATGATTTTTTCATTGCTTCTGGAAAAGCAGAATTACCATTCACAGGTTTATAAACAGATGTCTTTGATTGACCATATAAAAATACATTCTCTAAATGTGATGGTACATCAAGTTTAGAGAGTATCATAGAAGTTGATTCATTCTTTTCTTCTTGAGTTAAACCATCAGCTTGATTCATTCTAAATCTTGTCAAGTCACCCATAAAGTTTTGATACTCAGTAACTTCAACTGCATCAAATCCTACTATGTAAAGATCTCCTTCTAAGGCATCTTGACCATTCAAAATATTTTTATCTCCTTTTTTATATGTCTTATGTGACCAAGATTCCTCTCCTTCACCACTTACTGGTTTTGTTTTACTATCTCGTGTATTGTTCTCATTGCCACCTTTCTTCCATCTATAGATAGGGGTTCCAAAACTTGGCCAAGTATAAACTCCAGATGGGAACCTCCACTTAGGTGATTCTAAAATCCAACTTGCTGCTTTATATGTTGTGTTTTCTTTTTCTGGTGTGCCATCATTTTTTAATCCAAGACTTTGTAATAATTTTTCCGGGTTTAGTGGAACTCCTTTACTATCAAATATACCAAATATTATATTTTGAGGTTTATACTTTGAGTAAGGATCTCCATCATCATCTAATCCTAAATCAACTGGAGTATCTTTTGGGTCTTCATAAGCTGGTAGATCAATATATTTATATTTATAACTAAGTTGAGGTATGAAAACACCGGTTGAGTATACGGTTGATATTACTTCCCATAATTTATTACCATCAGCATCTTGATTAGTTCCATCAGCACCCACACTCGCTGTTGCTCCAGCATTGTCTTTATTATTACCATTGTTATTTCCGGTATCTCTTGTTGCCACACCAGTTGCACTAATATCTACTTTAGCTCCTTTTTTTGCAATACCATTTAGTTTACCAAGAGCATCTTTAATTTCTTTACCGCTTTGATACCCAATGGCTTTAGCATTATCTCTACCCTCAGTTTTTCCACTATTCCCGATTGGTTTTTCGGATTGTGTTGTTAATGGACTAGGTGATAAAAGTGGCATTACTCTAGCAATAATATCTTCTATCTTTGCAATATTTCCTATAACAAGTTTAGCTATTTCAAAGTAAGGTTTTTGTGTTTCAAATATTGATGTTAATACGGTTTTTTCAAAACCATTAAATCCGATACCATCCATTTTAGGAACTTTAATATCATCTTTTGGCATTTTTAATTTACCATCCTTCTTATATTTCTTCACATCAGTAACTTCTGATCCAGATACTTCAGAAAACTTTTTAAATACTTTCTCATCTTTACTAGCAATTGGATGATTAAAGTTCTTTAATAAAGATTCTTGCATCATTTTATTTGCAATACCTATATCACCTTTAATAAAACTTTGAAGAAAATCAATATTTGGAACTAATAGTGGATAAGAAGCGGTAACACCAACAACTTTAGAAATCTCTGAATCTTGTTTTGTTAATGGTGGAAATGCTAAAGAAACATGAAATTTACCACCCTTAGGATAAAGTGGAAAACCAGCAGGAAAACCCATAAATTATTAAATTTTAAGATATATATTATGTGATAGTATATCCCTAAATTTATTCTATCTCACCTGATTGTTTTTTAGTGATTATATAATTAAAGTTATCAGCTAACTCAAATTTATATTTTGAAGATAGTTTACCTGACATCTCACCACTAGAGAACTTAATTATAATAAACATCTCAATAAGAGTTTTATCATCTAACTCAAGTTTTATCTTGAACTTGAAGTCATTATTTTCTTCTTCTTCACTTACATTAAAGTTTACGTGGTAATCAAATTTAATATTAAGGTCATCATAGTTTTCTCTAAAGAATTCTCTTGAAGGAACCATATGGAAAACATCACCTCTATTACCTAAGAAATAGATTGGTCTTTCTAAACAACCCATTTTCTCAACTATTGTTTTAAATATTTTCATCTTAACAGTACCACCTGCCAATTTCCAATCATCTTCTACTTTTTTAATATCTTCAACGTGATTTGATTTTAATGAAGTAGTAAATAAATTTTCAAGTATCTTAGAATTTAAGATGACAACTTTAGTTTCCATCCATTCCTTGAAAACTCTTTGAGTATCCATAAAACAATTATCTTTACTCTTCCATATCTCAGTCATTAAGTCAGCAAACTTAAGTATGTTTTTATCAAACTCTTTAATAAATTCTCCTAGATATTTAAATTTCGGATCTTTGTGTCTTATATCAAAGTATTCAAAATATCCAATATCATCAATTCTTCTCGGATCGATAAACTTTTCTATATGTTGTTGAATATTCTTATTTGCATTTTCATAGATTGTCTTTATCCATTGTTGAGTTAACTTATCCCATTTAGGTAAGTATTCTTCTTTGTATAACTTATCAATATCAGCGCCAATTAAATCATCAGCAAATAAATTGAAAGAAGCTGTTTTCTGAGTTGATAGATTTTTATTTAAATAAAAACTAAATTGTCTACCATCATTTAACTCAATTACTATATCTTCTTGATGATCACTATCTTTATTTGGACCAATCCAATAAATACTTCTTATTAAATCAGATTCAAGTTTTTGGTCTGGTAAAAGTTTATCTATAATGTTTCTAGCTGTTAGTCTAGAATTGGATAGTTTATCCCAATTCTTTTCAATATCAAACTCAATTGATTCAAAAGCTAAATTAACTTTAGATAGTTCATCATCAGCAACACATTTATCTCCTTCGAATCTACCAAGATTCAATCTATTTTTTGCTAAAATAAGATTCTTTAAGTCTGTTATAAATATATCAGAATTTTCAGAGTATCTTGCTTTTAGACCTCTATCTAATATATTATCAAGAAACTCGTTGTTTAATAATACCATACAAGTACATATTTCTCCTACTAAATTTTTGTAAGATACTTTCTCTTGTCTGGATTCTTTGAATAATTTATAACCTCTTAACCATTTCATTGGATTTGTGTTGTAGTATTTTAATATATATATTAAATTAATTAATTCTTTTTTAATGAGAGTGATAAAAAAATACCAAGAGTTCAAAGAATCTATATTTATAGACTTAGGAATGCTATCTGTTGATATCTTAGAATCAATGAATATATGGCATGATGTACTACTTTCAGCTATATCAGCTGAAGAAAAAGATATGTTTGATACTCTTAAACTTACTAAAGATTTTTATAATGGAAGATTGTCTCTTGACTTCTTATCAGATAATATTGAGTTTATAAATTCTTTATCATCTATAGCACTTAAAAAATCTCAAATTCAAAACACGGATGATTTTCAAACATTTGTAAATAAACCTTGTAAATTTATGTTTATTTACAATAGCGAAAGTAATGAATTGGAAAATCCTGTTTATATTTTATTCCAAACTTGGAATGAAACATTAAAAGAATGGGATGATGTTAAATTATTTAAGATTAATGATGATGTTAAGAAGTTCTATGATAAATTAGCAAGTAAGGTCATTGAAGTTACTGATGGTGATGAAAACTATATCTATCAAACATCTAATGGTAATGATTGGGAACTTCAAAACCTAGACAAAGAAAATGATATTTATAAAAGATTCTTTAGAAAAGATGAATTACAAAAACTTCTTTCTGATAGAAAAGTTAGTGTTAGTATTATTTAACTATCTAATTGCATCTTTATATAAGATAAAACTATTTGTTCTTTTTCCTTTTCATTATTACTATGATACCATCTCCAAGTTAGCGTTGATTCCATAAATGATATTCTATTCTTCAAATTATTAATTTTATCAGTAATCATTTCATTATCTCTATCATCAATCTCATAAGTTATACCTAACTCATCACAGATATAGTATATTCCAGTTATATCACTATTTTTATAGAACTTTGTTGACTTTAAATATAAATCATTTAGTTTTTCACTTGCAATTTTATCTGGATGTGTTAGTTTAGCTATATCTCTATAAAGTTTTCTCATTTTAATTTCTTTAGGATCAACCTCATTAAAAACAACCTCTTCATTGATAAACTCTTCCACAAGGATATCTTCTTCTACCTCTACTTCTTTTTCTACTTCTTTTTCTAAAGCTTCTTTAATTTTTTCAGTAAATATTGATTCAGTTCTTTTATTATTCTTTTTATCAATAACATCTTTTAACATAGGATGTTTATCTAATAAATCATTAACACTTTTAATAAAATTGATATCTGCTTCAAAAACTATTTCATTTTTGTAATTGAAATCAGATTCTATGAAGTCAAGTTCTTTTAATAATTTTTTTACTTCTAGTTGTTTTAACTTACTCATTGAGATTTTCTAATTTTAATAAATTATATATAATCTAAACACATATTTGTTCGTAAAAAATTATGAGTGGTGATAGGATAAAAAAATTCGGGGATTTTATGTCAAGTTCAAAAGTTAGAAGATTTATGGACCATATGGTTATTAAAGGAAGTCATAAGACTTGGATCCTTGGTAAATCAAAAGATTTTGAACTACACATTTATTATACACCGGTTAAGAAAAGCATAATCGATATGAAAATATATCCGGATATGAATACAGATGAACTAAAATTAACATTCAGAGTAGGTGATAAAATTGATTTGGTTAGAGATTGGGTAGAAAAGAATAAATATGAAATAACAGCCGAGATAACCAGATTTAATTAATAATATATACAATATGAAAGAAATGTCATTATATCAATTGTACTCTATAAAAGAGAAAATGGAACAAGAAAATGATTCCAATAGTAAAAACTATATTAGACTTTGTGAAGAAATATCTAATATAGAAAAAATAATGGAAGATACTTCAGCTACTGGTGGGCCTGCTGGTTCAGTTGGTGGAATGGGAGCTGTTGTTTCAGCACAACCTTCAGGATTAGCTGGTCAAACAATTGGTACTAGTTGGGCATCAGGTGGTGGTACAGTTGGTTCAGGTGATATATCTGTTCCTTACAATCCAAGTGGTTCTAATAGAATGCAACAAAAGATTCCTGTAATGGGTTCTAATCACGGAGCTAGAACTGGTAAGAAATCAAGAGAAAAGAAATTAGATATAAAAGCACTTAGAGATGTTTTTGCTAGAAGACAGGATTTCACCGGAGGTCAAACTAGAAGTGGTGAAAAGAAAGTAATGAGCTTTGATAACTTCAAAAAAGATGATGTAAATAAAATTAAAAAAGAATCACTTAATGAGTCACTTAACAACATAGTTATGGTAGATGTTAATTTTGGAGCACCGATAATAGCTTTTCAAAAAGATGTTGATAATGATAAATTATCTTTAATGGATGGTTATTTTAGTGGAACTGCTATAATTGGAAGTGATAAGTCAGAAGATAGAGGTTCTGTGGATTTCAGTTCTCCATTTCATAAAGGTCAAGTTTTACACGATGATGAAGATGAAATGGTTGAAGAATTAGATTTCAAATTTCATAATCAAATATCAAAATCTATTATTAGAGAATACTTAGATAAATATGTTAGTAAACACTACAACCCTGGATTCAAAATAGTTAAAATTTATTATCACTAATGAAACATTTAAAGAAATTTAATGAGTCAGATTCATATATTGTTTTACCAGGAACTTTACAAGTATCTGCTCAAAAAAGATATAGACCTATAAAAAAAGATAAATTGATGTAATATGAAAAACTTAAAAACTTTTGAATCGTTCGGTATGTACCGAGATAAATGTGATAGATGTGGTGAATCAACCAACGGATCTACAACGATGTCTATTTTTAATGAAGATGTTATTTGTATGGATTGTAAAAAAGAGGAAAAGAACGATCCAGAATATGATGCGGCTGTTAAAGCTGAATATGAAGAAACTATGAAAGGTAATAGAAACTTCACAGGAGCAATTCCTAATTATACTCCAATTAAAAGAAAATAAACTTTTTAACAATTTCCTTTTATAATAAGAAAATATTATTATATTAATGTCCAATATTAAAAAGGAAAAACTAATAATCTTAGCAAAGTCTGGAGGGGGTAAAGATTTCTTAATGAGAAAGCTTGTTGAGAAAGGTTTAATACCTTGTCTTAAATGGACTACTAGACCACCTAGAAAGTTTGAAAAACAAGGTATAACTTATAACTTTGTTAATGAATCTCTTTTTACAGAATCAATTAATAATAATGAATTTTTAGTTTATCAAACCTTCGAGGTAACACCTGAAGGTAAAGATTCAGAAACTTGGTACTATGGAGTAACTAATGAAGAGTTTCAAAGAGCTCAAGTATTCATAATGACACCTGGTGAATTTTCTAATATAAATCCTGAATTAAGAAAAAGTTGTTTCGTTGTTTATTTAGATATTGATAGAAGTGTTAGAGAGTCTAGATTATTCAAAAGACAAGATAAGAATGATTCTATCACAAGAAGATTAGATGCTGATGAAGAAGACTTCAAAGACTTCAAAGATTATGACTTAAAGATAACTGATCCTGAGTTTACAGCAGATGATGTTTATGATTTAATGGATTAATATACCTTATATACGATTAAATATAAATGATCATAAGTATCAAAGTGTAATTCGTAATCAACATACATTTTATTAATCTCTTCTAAAAATTCTTTACTTAACGTTGATGTAGAATATATTTGAGATTTTATTTCAATTTTCTCAACATCTTCATGATTATCCGAATATCTTTCTGTATCAGAACCAATATATCCGTGTCTTATCTCATACTTATCAAATAAAGATTTAATCTCGGATTCTGATTCGCTTTTGAATGATTCTAAATCACTATTAAATGTTTGTCTAGATGATTTACCAGTTCCATCACAATCATCACACTCATATCTACCCATATCACCAAACATATTAATCTCTTTATCTACTTCACCGGTTCCGTTACAAGTAGTACAGACATTATCACTTTCGTAAATCTTATATGTTTTTAAGTGTTTCATTGTCTAAATTCTAAACTTAGTGAATAACAAACTTTATATCCGTTTGTTTTATCATCCCATCTTAAAGTTAAAGCATTATATTTACTAATACTTATTTTTAATTCGTCTTTAGTTTTTATAGTAGGTCTTTCTTTAATAGATTCTATTTCTTTCTTATCATCTATACTTAATGAATATCCTTCAGTTCCTAAGTAATCTATTAATCTTTCTATTACTTCCATAATATCATCTGGATATATGTAATCTACTTCACAATTAAATTGTTTATCATATTCACTTTTACCATAGATACAGATTCTAATAGAATTTCTTCTATCATCTTGAGACCACCAACTACTTTCAACATGTGAAAGATATCCTATATCTGTTATCTCTTGTAATATATCACCAAGATTGTTAGTATCAATCATTGATTTTCCTTCAAATATTCTTTTTAAGTGTTTCATAATCTTCTAATAAATTATACTTTCAATATACCTAATGACTTTAGATACTCACATATTTCAATTGCTATATTCTCAGCGTATGTTATTGCCTTCTCTTCCAGGTCACCATCTTGTAGATTAGTTCCGTTTATTTCTAGTGATAGATGCATTGATTCATGCATTATTAACAAAACATCTTTATAGCTTCTTCCAATTCGGATATTGTTGATGAATAAAAAATGTTTTTCTGGATCATTAGGAAATTGATTACATAGACCAGCAATATAAGCACTATCAGGTCCATCATAACACTCTGACTTTTTAAGACCATGCATCTCTTCAACACCAAAGTAATCAAAGATATCAGAGCTTTTACCAACGATGAGTAAATAATCATCATATTGTTTACTTATGATATCTTCTGATATTGATTCATTATATTTTTTTAAGTGTTTCATTACGGTTCTATATGTGTTTTATCACCATCTGAAAATTTTAGACCTTTCAATGCGCCATTAATAGAGTTACAAGTTGGTTCAGAATTAGAAATTGTATTTTCTAATACAGATAATAAGATATTAAGAATAGAATAAACTTTCAAGAAGTTATTTTCAGAGTCATAAAACTGAGAATTACAAATACCTTCAATTAAATCAAATGTTAATGTGATAGTATCATTGTTTTTAGCTTTCATCTTATCAATAACAATTTTAGGAATACCAGCATCACTCATTTCTTTTTCATAGTCAAAAACTATTTGATTAATTAAATCCATTAAAGCTTTCCAAACTTTTGGATGATCCATTGATTGATAATCTTTACTTGTAACAAACTCTTGAATTTTTCTTTTATATGATTTTAAGTAAATTGTAAGATACTTTCTAAAAACAGCTGTTCTATATTCAGTTGAGAATTGAATTGTTGGAACTTTAGAATAGGTCCAAAAATCTATATAATTAAATATGTCATGATTTGTGATATCAGAATCAGTTATCATCTTAACTGAGTTAGTATCTTTAGTTTTATTTCTCATAAATCTTTCAACAAACTTATCAGAGAATTTAGTAAGTAATCCACTAAACCAAGTACTTTTTAGTATAGTATACATAAAAAGAAGAATAACCATAAATATGGTACCCTTTATACCATATTTTTCAAATATTGACGCTAAATCGCTTAGTCCCATTTTTAAATAATATTTTTATTATGTTATATATTTAGTAATGAAAGCACAAAATTAAAATATGTCTAATTTATAGAAGTGGTAAAGATATTTTAATATATAAAATAAATTATTCGTAATAATGGATCTAAAATATAACATAAACAAAATTCATGGTGATTTAATATCACAATTTCACAAAGGTGAAGTTAAAATAGAAGAGAAATCAAATTTGAAATTTGGTAACTACATCGAGATATCTGTTATCAATGAAGGTAAAGAGGTTAAGATGATAATGGCTAAAAAAGATTTAGAAGGTTATAAATTTAATTGGTCTTATTTTGAAAACCCAATTGATGAAAACTCATCTCTTGTTGAAAGAAATTCAAGTATTGATGATTTATCTTCAGATGTTAAAGAAATTTTTGAAAAAAACAGATTTAGTCAAGAATACTTAAATAATATTAAATAAAATAATCTAATATGGCTTTTAACTTTGTAGAAATAACGTATAGTAATATTAAGAACTCGGTTGAGTACTATCTTAGAAGTGAGCATAATAAAGGAAATTTATTATTTAGCCCAGCTTCTCCCTATGGTCAGATATTATCTGTACTGGAGAACTTACATCAAATGTCTTTCCTATATTTGAAGAACTCAATAATGCAATTTGACATCGGTGATCCTACTCAGAATAATGAGAGAGTTGTTAAAAATGCTGCTTTGTTAGCTGGTCACGTACCAGGTAGAGCTATAAGTTCAACAGGAACTCTTAAATTCACATTAAAAACTAATATAGATTTAGATAAAGAGGTACCAGGTGGTAGAATAACATTTACAAATAAAATTGGTATTAAAAATAATACAAATGGATTAGACTACGCTTTTAATTTAGGAGTGGAAACACAAACTCATAAGATAACACCAAATTATCAATTTTATGTACCTATTATTCAAGGTAAATGGTTAGCCGCTAGTAGAACTGGAACAGGTCTTCCACTACAAACATATTCAGTGCAAGGTCAAGGAAATTCTGATATAGAAAACTTTAATATTGAAGTTCTTGTAAATGGTGAGTATTGGAGTCTAAAAAAGCATATTTATGAAATGTTACCGGACGAAAAAGCATGTGTTGCTAGAACTGGTTTCAATGGTGGTTTAGATGTTATATTTGGTAATGGTGGGTTTGGAGCAATTCCAGAGATATCTTCAAGAATATCAATATATTATGTACAAAGTGACGGATCTGAAGGTAATATTTATAGAAGAACCAGAGATGATTGGAAAATTATTGATGATGTTTTAGATGGTAATGGAGATACGATAGACTTAACTAAAGTATTCACAATAGATATCTATACAGATATTAATTTTGGAGCCGATAAAGAAAGTATAGATTTCACAAAAAGTATATTACCTATTTCAAGTAATAATTTTGTATTAGGATTACCTCAACAATACGCATATGAAATTAAAAAATTAGGTGTTTTCTCACATGTTAATGCTTATGAGAAGACCGGTACTGTATTTATAGTTGCTACTCCTAATATAAAACTATTCAAAAATACTGATTCTAACTACTTCACAATTGATTTAAGAGCATTTAGCTTAGATGATTATGAGAAGTCAAAGATTGATAAATATTTAAGAATTGGTGGTAACTTACAACTAACAAGAAAATATAGAGTAGTTTCTCCTGTATTATCATTTTATGTTATGAATGTTTATGTTATAACATATTCTGATGCGTCTGATGATTCAGTAAATGCTCAAATTTTAGATAAGATTTCAGATTACTTTCTTAACTTATCAAGAATTGACATCATACCTAAATTAGATTTAATAAGAACTTTATCTAGTCTTACAGATGTTCACTCTATTGATATTCAATTTATCGCTAAGAAAAATGAAGATTATCATAAAAAAGCTAAACAAGATGCTGAAAATAAAATGAATCAGTATAATACAAGCTTTCAAACAAATATATCAGTCACTGATATAATACCTGAATATGTTCCAACTGAGACTAAAGGAATTGATCCTTTTATGGGAGATATTCTTTTTGAACCAAATGAGATTCCTATTATTAGAGGTGGTTGGTATGATAGAAATGGTATTTATTACTCTGATGATATAGATGGTAGTGGATTAAAGTCGGTTAACATAATTAAAAAAGGAACGGTTGACTCAAAAAATAAAATTATATAATGTTATACGAAAGAAAAGATTTACCGGAAATACACCACATGAGACATTTACACGATGATATGGCTGATTTTGTTTCATATGAACAAATGATTTTAGATAAGACACTTTCACCACATATGTATGAAAACAATGTAATGAATAATTGGTTAAAGCAAATGCAGCCTTTAGTAGCTATCTTATTCGATCAAATGAATATAATGAAAAATTTCAAAAACTATATGGTCGATAAGTATTATTATCAACAGAAATAAAATTATCAAAATCAAAAAACTAAATAATTTATTTAATATATAATAGACAAAACCTAATAAAATCAAATGGCAGAAAATAATAAAATAGTTGGATTTAAAAAGTTCACCGATATCAAATCGAAATCTAAAGTTGAGGAAGTGGATCCATCTATTAGTGCTCAGCCGATGACTGACTCTGATAGACCTATGAATCCAAATATGCCTGGTAAGTCTAATAAAATTGAGAAACCCGCATCAAGAAAAAACTTGATGCCAAAAGATCAAGATATTAATTTACCTTCTGATGAAGATGAGTTTGAAAATGATATTGAAGAGACTGGTGAGAAAACTCACGAAGGTAATGTAGAAACTTTTGGTAAAGTTGCTAAGTTCCCTAAGAATACTAAAGCGTCTAAAGCTTACAACTTCCTTGAGAATGTTAAAGTTTCTAAGAAGTCTATTTGGTACATTATGGTTGAGAAACAAGATAATGAACTTCAAATGGTTAAATACAATACTAAAGAAGGTGTTGATTTAGGAAAGTTTGTAAATGAATTAAAATCATATTATAAAAAGAAATATTCTAAAGAACCTAAAATTTGTAGTTTAATTGAATCTATAAAAGTTGATGGTAATGATAAATATTCAATGGTTCAAAATATTCCTTTGATATCAGTTGATGGTAAAAAGATGATTACAATAATCACTGAAGACTTAATTAAGTTACTAAGTAAATAATAAAAACCTCCACTTATAAAGAAATTTATAAGCTCCCTCTATTCTCCGGTTTAGAGGGTTTTTTGTGCTTATTAATTTTATATATACATTATGAAAAATATCCAAAACTGGGAAAAATTCAACGAATCATATAATCAAGAAATGATTAATGAAGGACTAATTGGTGATATAATCAAATTACCATTCAAAATCCTTGGCTTCTTATTGAAACCATTGGTACCTATTTTACTAAAAATAGTTGGTAAAAGTATTTCTATTGAAAATAAATGGAAGGTTGTTGAAGCAGTCTTAGATAACGTGGTTAAGTTAGCACTCGATATCGAAGAAGCTAAAAAGAAATTAGATAAAGAAAATTCTGATTTAACTCCAAATGAGAGAAGAGAATTAGAAAAGAAAGTTGATAAATTCAAAAAACAATACCCTAATGGATTTAAGTTTAGTGTTGTTAAAAAGAAACTAGTTGAAGGAGTTGAGAAAAATTTTGCCAAAGCAACTGACGATAAAAAGAAAGAAGATTTAGAATGGCTATTGAAAAAGATATCTGACTATAAAGTTTCCAAATCAATTGGTAAATATAATATAGAAATATTAGATGATTTAATTGTTGAGTCTATAAAAAATAATTTAAAAAAATGAAACACTTAAAAAATTTCAATGAGTTAAACGAGGGAAAAACAGCAAAAGCTGCTAAAAAACCTTTTGAAAAAGAAGTTTGGGATGTTGATAAAAAAGAAACATTCAGAACATCTATAAAAGACTACTTAAAAGGAAAAGATTGTAAAGTTAAACAAGTTGGTGATGACTTTGAAGTTCATTGTGATGATAAACATCTTGCACAGGTGATGTTTAGAAAAGATTTAGTTACGGTTAAAAAAGTAGGAACTAAATTTGGTAAAGACTTCAAATATACCGAACTTGGTAAAATTAAATCTGAGATTTCTTCTATTATAAAATCAGGTAAATAATAATGAAATATCTTAAAAAATTCAACCAGATATTTGAATCTGGTATTCCATCAAGAGAAACAAGAGAACTTGAGATGTCTATTAAAGGTATAATATCAAGTCTTAATTATAAACCACATATTAGAAATACAAAGGGTTTGTACCCAGATTCAATTCGAAAAGTTTATAACACTCCTTTTTCGGATAATGATTACTATTTAGAAACTGAAGAAGGAGTTCGTGAGTTTTTCATTGGAGTATCTGGTAATCAATCAAAATATGGTTTAGTTGTTGAAGTTTCTTTTTCACTAGACCATCCAGTTGGTTATGATGAAATTAATTCAGAATTCAAACAAGGAACTCTTGTGTTAGAAATAAGTGATTCAATATCACAAATAATGAATAAAAGTGTAACATTATATGGATTTGATTTCTTTGGTAATAAAGTAATGGGTCAGAAAGATGGAAGAACTTTGCAAGTTGAAGATGTTCTTACTAAGTTTGATGAAGTAGTAGAACAACTTGATTCCACAGATAAAATATCTGATAGTAATCAACCTATTAAATTTTGGTTTTTGGTAAAATAATAGAACCCCTCTTGGGATAGAATCCCTTGACTGACCCATTCAGAAATGAATGGGTTTCTTATTTTAAAATAGTTTTGATTATGTGATTAACACGGTCTTTCATATGGACATTTGTTAAATCTTCATGTGTAATATTCTCTAGTTCCAAATAAGATTTAATTAACACACCAAGTCTTTTTATCTCGTCTTCCTGATGAAATCTAATACCATCATTAGTATCTGTTTCAATAGGTGGTACATAGAACACCATATCGATTGTATTGATGTGTTTTAAAATTTCTTTTTGAATGTGATTGATAGAAGCAATATCTTTATTAGATAATTCTGTTCCAAATAAAGATCTAAAGTAAAAGTAATTAAGAATAGAACTAGAGTCGCAGATAATATAATCTTTTGATTCTAAGAACATCTTCTCTCTATTCAATTGTTTATAGAAAATAACCATTTGGTCTGATGGTGAGTTAGGAACTCCATACTCAGCAATATAATCTGTGGCAGCTTCACTGACGAAAGCAGAGTTAATACCTTTCTTCTTTAGTTCTGTGTGAACTTCAGCAGCCAATGTTGACTTACCACTAGCAGGTGGGCCCATCACCATAATTAATTTACCTTTCTTAGAATTCATATCTGTCGTATTCTATAAATGAATAGTTGTATTCGTTTTTCTCATCAGCATCAAAATCACTACAAGATGTTTTAATCCAATCTTTATCTAACTCAGGAAATGTTGTATCTCCCTCAAATTCTTTATGAACTAGGGTTAGATAGATTCTATCAGATATCTTTAATGATTGTTTATAGATTTCACCACCACCAATAATAAAACAATCACTACCTGTTAAAAGTAAAGCCTCTTCCAAAGAAGAAACAATCTCACAATCATCAACTTCATATTCTAAGTTTCTTGTTATGATTATGTTTCTTCTATTAGGAAGAGGTCTACCAATTGATTCATAAGTCTTTCTACCCATAACAACTGGGTTATTTGTAGTTAACTCTTTGAATCGTTTAAGATCAGATGATAGTTTCCATATCAATTCATTATTGTTACCAATAACTCTATTTTCAGACATTGCAACTATTATCTTAATCATTTTCTAACTATCATATTTTATTTATTATTGTTTATTGAAGAACTGTCCGTTCATCTCAATTTTTTTCAAATCCTCTGGTGTGAAGTATTGACCTTGAGTTTTTGATAGGTTTAATATTTCATTGAATGTTGCTCTTGCTTCATCCATTCTTCCTGTATAGAAACAAGCGGCCGCATGAGCTTCAGAGAATTTCCAAACATAAAGAGCTTCATCAACAAAAAGTAATCTTGTTGGATAAGGATTTTTACCGTGAAAGTTTACTTTTGCAAACTTAGTATAAAGATAAGCCATATTCCACTCACCAACTTGTAGGTAATAATCAATGATTGTTTTAATTGATTCACCTCTCATTGGATCCATGTTATAAGCTTTCAAACATTCTTGATGTGTTAAGTTCCAAGGCTCTTCGAGAGTTCTCATTATTGTACCAATTCTATATTGAGAGTAATAAATCTCTTCAGCATATCCATCTGGTCTACCAACTCTTTCTCTGTAATATTTCAGAGCTCTTCTTAGTCTTTCTTCGTTTTCTTCTTTATTATCAGGAATTGAAGCAGAGTCATTATAAGATTGAGCTGTATAGAAAATCCAACGAGGGTCTTGTCTATTAGCGTCGATATACTTTTCTAATACAAAAGCGTGGTTCTTATATTTAGTTGGGATATCACCTTGCCAAGAAGCTCCAGTCATTTTAACATCAACATGAATATTCTCAGCTAATCCTGATGAGATGTTTTTCTCATCACAAACAATAAACTCGTGAATTGGACCATACCATCTAAATGGTTTAGAAACTTTGAAGAAAGTGTTACGAGTATATTTCATCTGACCAATATAAGTGTTAATCATATAAAGGTCATTTTTGAATTGTGACTTATCGAATTTAGGATCAATAATTAGAGTCTCATCGCAATCAAACCAAAAACCGTGAACTTTGTTAGGATCCCAACCTAACTCACCAACAACATCACGAAGTTTTTGCATTGCGTGATTTCTACTTTTTTCAAAGTCATCGAAGGGTCTTTCAAAAACATAGGTTGGTATGTTATTATCAGCTCCGAATTTTTTAATTATATCTTGTGTACCATCTGTTGATCCTGTATCATTTACTACTATTAAATCAACTATATTTTTAGCCGACTCAAGCATTTTACCAATTACGTGTGATTCATCTTTACAGATGAAGTTTAAGGCAAGTTTTCCCATTTATTCTTATTTTTCTTTTTATTTATATTAGATTTGTTAAATTTGTTTCTTCTAATATTAAATTTAGTTTAATATCTCTTAGAGTATTTTTATTCATCATATATGTTTTGTGAACTCTTATAGGAGCTAACCAACCTACTCCATCTGTTGAGTGTTTAGCCACGAATAAAGAATCAGAATCTATATTTCGAATAAAGTATTCTTCATTGTCTTTTAAGGCTCTAGGGTGTCCATTTTTCTTTCTACGGAAAACATAAACAGAATCATCTTTTTGAAAAGAAATGATTCCTCTTTTTATCATATCAATTAATTTCCACTCAGCAGCTTCTGTCATTTAATAAATCATTTAATTTTCTATCTCTTATAACCGGTGTGCTATTATTATATAAATTCAAAATCCAATCTTTTGAATCAAACCCTGTTTGAAGTTGATAATCTTGAATATTCTCTCTTGTTATTCCTAAATTAACTCCTTTGTATATAACCTCATGTTTATCATTGAAGATAATATCTTTTTCATCAATCATTTATTTATATAATTTTTTAGAAGCATCAATGGATGAATTAACATCTTTCTCACAATATGTTTTAATATCTTCAACTCTACCTTTCCAATAATATTCATGAACTTGAGATCCATTAATAATATCTTTCGGTGACTGAACTCCTAATTCATAACACATTTCATCGAAGCTAAAGGCCCAAGCAAACTTTCCTTTCCAATCATCAGACATATCAACAACTCTTAAGTCCCAAGGTTTCTTATCATATAAATAAATCATATTGGCAGGTTCAATACCATACTTATGTAGTTTATGTAAAACCCAAGGAATATCAAAATGATTAATTCTAAATCCACAAAGATTAAAACTTTTAGTTTCTATCTTTTTAAGAAGATTATTAAATGAGGTAACAATCTCTTCTTCATTATCACCATAATAAGATGAGATTTTATTATTACCTTCATTGTCAATAAATCCAAATGAGATACAAACGATTCTACCATATGTAGAAATGATACCAGCATTTTCAAGATAAGCTTCATTGATATCAGTGTATTTTTCCGACCAATTCATTTTCTCATACTTACCCATAAAAAGTCTAGCACCTCTTTCATCAGAGTCTAAAAATGTGTCGTAGTCCTTATGCTCACCGCATGTTTCGATATCAAAGTAAAATAGCTCCATAAATATTATAATAAAAATTATTAATATGTTTATTTTAATATATACTTTATGAAACACCTAAAGTCATTTAAATTATTTGAATCACTTACAGAAACAAATCAAATTTCTATAGACCAGTTCTTAATAGAAATAAGAATTCCTGAAAATAACAGACAACAAATAGTTGAATGGTGGAATCAAAATAGAACCAATATTAAAATTTATTATTTTCCATTTAGTTCACCACAACCAATTGCTGGTGTATTTTTAGGAACTGATACAATTGCTATCAATTCAAAACTTCCTATGCCACCACATGTTAAATTATTTTTGGCTTTACATGAAAGCAGACATTGTGACCAACACACTCAAGGTATATTTATGGAAGGTTATTATAATACAGTTGTAAATGGAGATAAAGATTCATTTTTACAATCTTATAGAGAGTTGGAAAAAGATGCTAATGACTTCGCTATTAATTCAATGAGAGCAATTGGTTTTGAAAGAGAGATGAATATGGAGGAAATGAGATTAAGAGGAAATGAAGGAGCTGGTAATATGGTTTATCAAATGATGACTAATGATATTAATAGATTAAATCCAACAGACTTTATTGATTTATTAAAAAAACAAATATTATAAATAAAATTAAAAGTATAATTATCTTAACATCCAGTCACCACCTTTTATCTCTTCAAATTTAGAGACATCATATTTGTATTGGTATACCCAACACTCAACATCAGTTGATGTTCTTACTTTTACACGAGTATATTCATCACCTTCGTATTCATCCATTTGAGGAAAATTAGAAGGGTCAATCAAATAAACATCACCCCAAACTTTAGAATTTTTACCAAATATAAATCCTGGATAAAATTCATTAACCTGATATAATTTACCATTAATAAAAGCTTTTCCACAATATGTGCATTCTCCTAAAATCCTTTTACCAGAGTCTCTGAACAGACCATAAACAAATAAATATTCCATCTATTATATATTAATTAGATAATATCCATTTTGCATCGTGTGTGACATTTGTATCATACACAGCGTATTCAACTTCTACTTTTTCAAATTCAAATCCTTCTTCTTTTAGTAAATGTTTGATACCTTCAACTTCTAATTTGAACTTAGGTGAACCACACATATTACTTCTGTAGGTTAACATATTAACAAACTTACTACCATCTTTAGATTTCTTAAAGAAGTTTTGAGATAACTTAGCAGTTCCACTTAACTCAATTAAACTACCGTTTGTTAAAGTTGATTTAACAAAATCATTTAATTCATCTTTCTGACCAGGATAAATAGTAACACCAATATGTGACTCAAAGTAGCAACCATTTGGAATTTCTTTACCAGTTGAAATAACTGGAGCTGATGGATGCCACGGTATACTTTCTATCTTATTTCTTAGAACTTTAAATCCTTGTAGTTCTAACTCTCTACAAATTCTTTTTGATTCTTCATAAGCAGTTCTGTTATCACCAAAGTGCTTAGAAGAAGTCATAACATCTTTAATAACTGATCCATCATTAATCTCTAAGTCAATTACAATTGGTTTGACTTCAATTGAAGAACAAGATTTTTTGAATTTATCAATAGAACTAGGAGATTCAATTGTTACATGAATCTCAAACGGTAAAGGAAACTCAGCCTTTTCTTCACTTGCTTGTAACTGAGACCACTTCTGTGATTTTTTAATTAACATATCTTGAAACTCTTCATCAGTGAATCCTAATGAATGAGCAATTGAAATGTTAGTTAAATAAACATCTACTACTTCTTCAAGAATAGCTTCTCTGTCAATAAAACGGTGGTTAGTTCCATGAGCAGAATCATAAGGTAAAATAACTCTTGCTAGCTCACCTATTTCCTCTACAAGTTTAAGACCTTTTTGAGAAAGTGTCTTCTTATCTTTAATTGATAAGCTTTTAATGTATTCGTTTATATTCATTTTAATATTTTTTATTCTAATATCTCTTGTAATTTTTCTTCTCTACGTTTTTGTAAACGATTATCATACCATTTACGAATTTCTGTATAAAGTTTATCACCTTCATAAACATAACGAGTTCCTTGTGAAGTACTATTATATCCATATCTATCAGTTCCGTTTACTTTCACGCAATTGGATTCCACCTGTAACATCGGAGCTCCAACATAAGCTCTTTTTGATGTCATTTGTTTTGAAAATTGGATATGGTTTACTTTTATATAAGTAGACCTATGTGTATCAAACTCATTCATAATCTTACAAACTTGTTCTGACTCTTCATCGTTACAAAATAACTTACTCATTGATAAAGTTTTTCATCTTCCACGCCTCATAAGTATTTAGAATCAATCCAGATATAGTCATTGGTCCAACACCACCCGGCACTGGGGTAACCCAACTTGCTTTCTCAGCAATAGCACCAAAGTCACAATCACCAACTAACTTACCAGTATCTAATTTATTGATACCAACATCAATCACAACCACTCCTTCCTTAACCATATCAGCAGTTAATAAACAAGGTTTACCAACAGCAACAATAACGATATCAGCTTTCTTAGTTTCTTCAATTAGAAGTTCTTTAGGAGTGTTAATATCACAAGATGTAACGGTAGCTCTTCCAATACTAAAGTCGTTGCCTAACATAATAGAAATAGGTTTACCGACTATATTTGATCGACCAATAACAACAACGTGTTTACCCTTTGTATCAATATTATAATATTCAATTAGTTTAAGAATACCATAAGCTGTAGCCGGTCTCATAGACTTTTGACCTAAAGCCATTTTACCAAAGTTAAGTGGATGAAACCCATCAATATCTTTGTAAGCACTTATCTCATTAATAATAGGATCGGGCTTAATATGTGGTGGTAAAGGAAGTTGTACAATGAAACCATCAAAGTGTGATTTGTTTAGTTTCTTAACTTCTTCAAGTAAATCAAATGTGGATACGTTTTCATCAAATCTAATTAGATGATGATTGATACCGGCTTTCTCACAAGCTTTTAACTTACCTTTAACATAAGATTCGGAAGCAGGATTGTTACCAACAAGAACGATAGCCATACTTGGCTTAGAAATTGTATATCCTAATCTTTCTTTAGATTCATTAATATGTTTATCTATCTTTTCTTTAACTCCTGTGAGTATGTGATTAGATACTAATTTACCATCTAATATATTTGCTAATCCGGTTGTTTCCATTTTAAACTATTAAATTTTATAATCATTTCCTTCATATCAGAAATGTGTTTATGATATTGTTCATCTATAACTCCGCCTCTACCAGTTATTTTACTATGTAAATCGTTAGTCATTCCAATCTTTTGAGAAATTGAATAACCAAAGTTAGCAATTCTAACACCATCAATCTCAGTATAATCTGGTAGTTCTTCTTTTACAATTAACTGAACATCAACTGGTCCAACTCTATAAGAATCTTGATAAGATGGGTGAGCCCATCTTCTTTCATTCTTAATACTTATTACACCATCGATTTGAGGAATTTCTTCAATTCCCATATCATCACAAATCTTAAAAGCCATATCAAGAGTGACAATAAAATCCCAATCATCTACTCTTCTTTCAAGAATTGGTTTACCATCAATTGTGAAGCAACGTATGGCTCTAGAACCAACTAAAACACCACCAATATTGGTGGTGTATTTAATAAGCTTACGACTTGGGTAAAAAATTCTAAACTTATTATAGTATCTTTTAGAAATATCAATCTTGACATCCTGGCAATTCATTAGGATATCAAGATTAATATCTCTCATATAAGCTTTTATTTCATTTAAGTAACTCATTAATCTCCAAAGGTTAAAATTTTCTTATTCACTTCTTTAAGGTCTCCCCATACTGAGTTGTATGTGATACCTCTTACTTTTCTATTATCAACCCAAACGTATTCATCATCTGGATTCAAACATCTTGGCTTATTCATTATCAACCCATGATACTTAAATTTATTATCATCTAACCATTTGATTGTAACTTCTCTATCTTTTTCTTCACGGGCAGTAAAGAAAGTAATGTGATTACCTTCATCATACCACTTGTTAATTTGTTCAAGTGATCCTTCAATCACTTTAGCTGTAGAATATAAATGAGAATCCTCATTCATTATATCATCACAACAAGTTCCGTCTATGTCTACTAAAAACACTTTCATTCTAATATATCATTAATTTTTTTATCTCTTAAAAATTGTTTAAGAGCTGATTTGAAAACCTCATCATTTTTTATAGAAGATGTGATCTGTTCTTTCGCAAATTCACCTGGTATTTCTGATATACCACTAATCTTTAACTTAACACCATTATAACTAAAAATAACTGAGTCATATTCTGAACTAATGTGATTATATAAAAATGACAATTCTAACATCATCTTTAATTGCTCTTTATCAAATTTATCATCAAACTTACCATCAATGATATTTTGAAGATTATCTTTTATATAATTATCCGTATCGTCTAACATTAGATTGCGTTTAATTCGTGGATACTTTGTTTGTTAACCAATCCCCAAATAGACTTACCAATAATTCTATCACAAGAGATAACTTTCAATTTAGGTGAAGCCTTTGCTTGAATTGTATCAGAAACTAATAACTCAGTCATTGCTGAACTTTCTAAGTTTTCAAATGCTTTACCACTTAGAATACCATGAGTAGCAATACATCTAACAGACTTAGCGCCTTTCTCTATAAGTAACTCAGCAGCTTTACACATAGTTCCTAAAGTATCAGCCATATCATCAACAATAACAACATTACGACCAGTAACATCACCAACAAGTTCCATTGAATGAATCTCATTTGGTTTAATTCTTTTCTTATTAATCATTGCGAATGTTGACTCTGGAAAAGCTTTACAGAAGTCAGAAGCTCTTTTAACAGCACCTTGGTCAGGAGCTACGATTGTTAAATCCTCAATAGCATTTTCTCTAATGTAGTCAATAAATATTTTGTTACCATTTAAGTGGATAACAGGAACATTATAAAAACCTTGAATAGCAGAAGCGTGAAGATCAATTGTAATAATTCTATTCATACCAGCTGCAGTAAGAACATCAGCCAACATTTTAGAACCAATTGAAGAACGAAGGTGGTCGGTTTTATCTTGACGTGAGTAAGATTGAAAAGGAGCAACTAAAGTAAATGATTTACATCCTGCTCTCTTAGCGGCATCAATAACTAAAAGTGTTTCCATTATGTTATCGGAACTATTTGTTGTTTGAACAAAGAAAACATCTTCGTCTCTAACCGATTCTTGAAATAGTGGTAAAATTTCACCATCTGAGAATTTGTCAATTTTTAATTTACCTGGAGTAATATCTTCATCAACAATTCCCATTGAAGAGAATTTAAGTTGTTGTTTGTTTAAGATTACACAGATTTGTTCTGTGAGTTTTTGACTTGATGATCCGCTGAAAATTTTCATAATAGACTTTTTTAGTTATTTTTTATTTAGTAGTAAATCAATTGTTGCTTGTCTAACATTGGAAATGTTAGGTGTAAACATTCTTGAATGTTTTCTTTCTTGAATAAAATATTTTAGATTAGGTGGATAATTTGTAATCTCTACCCATTTGGTTGTTCTTCTCCAACTACTATCAAGTTGTAGTCTTCTAACAAATGTTTTTTCGGGTATAGTTAATTTGTTATTTTTCTTTTCTTTTTTCCATTGAAATAGCAAGTCAAATTGTTTAGTCTTACTCAGAGAGTCAAACCAAACAATATTTTGTCCCATTTTATTACGAAAAGATTTCAACTCTTTCTCATGTTGCCTTTTCTTCTTCTCCTTTACCGAAATCATACTACAAATATATGGATTTATTTTAAATTAATAAGTTATTATATTCTATTTTTATGCCATTTCCAAGCACTTGAAACCATCTCTTTAACACCTCTTTTTGGCACCCAACCAATTTCTCTAGCCTTGGTTGAGTTGGAGTATATTTTTTCAACATCACCTTCTCTTCTTCCACTAATTTTGTAGTTAACTTTAACTTCATTAACTTCTTCAAATGATTTAATTATCTCAAGAACCGTTAGTCCTTCTTTTTCAAATCTATTACCACTTCCGAGTCCAAGATTGAAAACATCATAACTCTTTGACTTATCACTAAATAAATGGTCTACTGACAAAACATGAGCATTTGCAATATCAGAAACATGAACATAATCTCTAATACAAGATCCATCTCTAGTATCATAATCATCTCCAAAAACCAACATCTCCTCTCCCGTTTCAGCAGAATTACAAATTACTGGTAAGATATTATTTGGTTTATTAATTGGCGATTCTCCAATTAATCCAGACTCGTGAGCTCCAACTGGATTAAAATATCTTAAAGCTATTATTTTAATATCTGGGTTTACCTTTGAGAAGTCTTGTAGAATTCTTTCTCCTACTAACTTTGTATAAGCATAAGGTGATTCCGGTTCAGACAAGGGAGATTCTTCGGTTGCTGGCAATTCTTTTAGATTACCATATAATGAACAAGAAGAAGAGAATACAAAGTTTTTGATACCAAAGTATTTAGCAGTGTCTAACATATTTAATAATGAATTAACATTATTATCATAGTATTGAATTGGATTCTCAACAGATTCACCAACTGCTTTATAAGCTGCGAAGTGAATAATACTATCTACTTTATGTTCAGATAGAATATCATCCATCTGTTCTCTACAATCTCTATGATATATTTTAATAGGTTTACCTGTGAGTTCATACAACCTATTTACGATAAGTGGATTTGAATTTGAAAAGTTATCAATTATAATAACATCATACTCTGGATTTTTTAGCAGTTCTACAACCGTGTGAGTTCCGATATATCCGGCTCCTCCTGTTATTAAAATTGTTTTCATAGTTTAGTTATTATGTCAGATAGATATTCGCCTTTATTCAACTCAACTTTATTACAACCCGATTGTTCTTCTAATTCAGTCATCCAATTATCCCAATTATTTTTGAGTAATTCTACAAACTTACCATCATTACCTCTATCAATATATCTTTGAATATATTCATCTTTGATATCTCTTTTAGGATAAACTAATGTGAAGTTAATTCCTTCATTTTGTAAAGCATCTCTCACTTCTTTGTGAGAAGAAACTAAGATAATATCAACATCACCTACATTTGACTTAATATGTTTGATGTAGTTTTCTGGAAAATGAGACTTATCAAATGTAGAAGAATCACTGTCTAGTATTTTTTTATCACCTTTATTTCTAAACAGGTGTGACTTTCCACAACCAGGAAAAGCAGATAAAACTAAAGTATCTATAGAGTTGTGTTCGTTAAACTTCTTGACTTTCATTTTTAATAATTTTTTTTAATTCAGCTGGTGAGTAGTTTATAGATTTAAGAACTTTATCATCTGAAGCTCTGTAAACCAGCCACTTACCATTGTTTTCTTTATAATATCCCTCAGTTCCGTCTTTTTGTTTATAATGAGATAATGTCATCAAAGCTTCTTGTTGGGTATTACAAGCTTTAGACATATTACTTCTTTGAACCTCGTTGAATAGTTCTACAAATCTATCTCCTAATCCAAATTCTAAAACAGCTCCAGAAAGAACATATTGTAAATCACAAAGAGCGTCAGCTATTTCTACCAAGTCACCATCTTTTATTGCTTGTGATAATTCATCTAATTCTTCTTGTAATAAAGATACACGAAGTTCACATCTTTGCTCGGATGGAATTTGTGGAGTTTCCAATACAGGCGCGTTAAATGTTTTATGAAATTCAGATACTTGATTTAATGAGTTAATTTTTTCCATGTTAATTATATTTTGTTATTGCTTATATGTTTGTTTTTCAACTTGGTTGAAAAAAGAATTCTATTTTTTAATATATAAAAAAATAAATAAAAACTTTATATGAAATACGTTAAATCATTTGAGTCACATAGAACATCTAAATTATCTAAACCAGTTAATGAAGAGTTATTTGGTGGTATTATCAACTTCTTCAAGAATATGTGGAATAAAGCTATGGAAGAGTTAAAAAAATTAGGAGAAGATCCTGATACAACAGAAGTTAAAGATTGGATTGCTGATAATCCTTTTAACCCGACTGATAACAATTACTTATTCAAGAACGTTATGGATGAGTTTAAAAAGAAACCTGAAGCAAATGATCAAGACGCACTAACACTTGTTGATAGTATTTTAAATCCAGAGACTGGAGTTTTAGGTAAACAAGGATTAGCTCCTTTATATGAAAATTTGAAGAAAGCTTTCCCACCATTAGAAGGTGAACCAGCGAGTTCTCAATATGCAACATTTGAATATGTATTCAATACAATTAGAAATAAGGCAATTATTCAATATAAATTCGCAGCATCAACAGATGGTAAAGTAGATCCTAAGAAAATCAATATTGATTTGAAAGATATGACTCACTTACCAGATGTTAAAAAGTTATTAACTGCTGCTAAAGATGGTAAAAAGAAAAAAGAGGTAATTGTTACTTGGTGTGAGAAAACACTTTTTCCTCAACTTGATAAATTTGCCGATGCTATTACAGAAGATGAGGTTAATAAATATTTAGAGACAAAGAAAATACCTGTCCCAGAGGCTGGACCAGAAGGTGGTTATAAAGTAGGTGATAACGTAGTTTATAAAAGAGAAAAGTTTGACCAAGCTAAGTGGGATGCTTTAACAGATGATGATAAGAAGAAACCAAATGAAGGAAAGATGAAAGAACTTCAAGCTGAATCAATTGGTATTAAAAAGATTTCTAAAATAGAAGGAGATAAGGTATCATTTGAAGGAGCTGACTTTACTAAGACAATGGCTGACATACTTATGAAGACTGAAGAAGTAAAAGCTGAAGGTCAAGAGGATTTAGTTAAAAAGCTTAGTGATATGAAAACTAAAAAACCAGAAGATATTAAAAAAGTAGGAACTTTCGTTGACTTTATTTCAGATGAAGCTAACAAAGATAAAGTTGCTGAAATTGATAAAATAATTGGAGGTGGTGAAGAAGCAGCAGGAGCGTAATATACTAGACTTCAAAACATTTGAATCTAAAGAAGAACATCTAAGTGTAGAAGATATAAATGAGATATTTATTGAAGTATTTGACTTAGGGTATGTTGCTAAATTTTATAATAAAGATAGTAGAAAAGGGATATATTACTTTGATTTGAAAAAAGAACCTCAAAGATCATTTGGTTGGATGACCGCTGGTCATAGTTGGGGTTGTACTGATATGAAAGCAATGAGTAAAGAAATGTCTGATTTATTTTCATTATTAGATGATATTAAAGAAAGACTAAACTCAATGGGATATACCATAGGATTTGAACCAGAGTTTTCATTTGCAGAATCTTCTATGTTTTCAATTGTTTGTCATATGCAACACTCTAGTCAGGATGAGGAAGAAGATGACTATGAAGTTGGTGGTGATGATTACTTCAATTAGTGACTGAACTTTTTAATATATAAAGTATGAGTTCAGATATCAGAAAAAAACTTGAAAAGTATTACTATAAGATTGACAAGCTTGCTGTAAAAGGTAAAGAAAAAATCTTTGATTATTATAAATTAGTAGACGAGTTTATAGATAAAGGAGAGTTTGATAGTTTTAATCAAACTTTATACTATTACTATGAAATCAATACGTCTATTTACAATGGAGATATTGCTAAGTTAAAAACTAAAACTTGGGATTCAATATTATTTCAAACTAATAGTTCTTTTCAAAAGAAGTTGAAAAACTTATATGATTCTAAAAATGTTTATCAACAAGGATTCGATATTTATAGCGACTCTGTTCAGACTATGGGGTTTCAATTATCTTCACCATTATCAGTAACATATTCAGTAACAACAAGTACTCAATCAGTTACACCTTTTAGATATAATGATAACATTTATTTCACTATAAGTGATGATATTTATCATATGGAGTTATTTAAGTGTGAGTGGATTGTAATAGATGGAATTGAACAACCATTTCAAAAAACATTTGAATTATTTCAAAGATTTAGAATAAGTGCTAGTTACTCTACATATTTATCAGAAATGTCTACAACTCATGGTCGTCAGTATTTAGTAAGAACATATTCTAGAAATCAAAATGTTGATTTTACTAGATTGAATTATAAGTTAGATGTTTCTAGAAATTCTTTACTTGGTCAAATAATGGAAATTGATACTTTCTCACCTCAATCAAATTACTATTTACAAAGTAAAGGATTCGCAACTAAAATGGGACTTGGTAAAACTCTTATTGATGTAACTAAAGTCGGAACATATAGTGTTCTTATTGATACTAACAATGATTCTTTATCAGAAGAAGCAAACCTACTAAACAGATATAGAATAGCGATTGATTATCTATTATCTTAAAACATTTAATTTTCTTTTAGTATAATATAAAAAAACTATACAAAATGAAATTAAGAGCAGTAGACTTTGACACTCTAACAAGAGGTTTTCAACCATACATAGACGGATACCTTAATATTGAGGCAGAAAAGAGATCATTAGTTGAGAGTATTCAACCTCAGAAAAAAGAAATTGAAGCAATCATTGCTTCTTCATCATCAGGTTTAATCGTTGATGAAATGACTCAAAAAAGAAATGTAGAAAGATTTAGAGTTTTACAAGAAGAGTTAATGAAAAAAGACCAAGAGTTTAAGATAAGATTGAAAGATATGAAGGATGAATTAAATACTTCTGTTTATGATCAACTTGCTGAAATTATTACAGAATGGTCTAAAGAAAATTCAATCGATATGGTTATTGGTAAAATGGAAGTCGTTTATTGTAATGATGAATGTGATGTAACTGATGAAATCGTTGAGATTTTAAGAACTAAAGGTCTTTATCAAGAAGAGAATAAAGAAGAATATCAACAATAATTAAGAGGGAGTTTTTAACTCCCTTTTTTTATGATCTGTTCTATTTTAATATCTCTTTCGTATTGAGTTTTGAATTGTGAAATTGAATTTTTTATCTCATCTTGATAACTTGGTACATGAGCATATGTATATTGTAAATCTTTATCTGGCATAATTTGTAAAATTGAAGAACCATCTATAAAAAAGAATATAGACAAGTCATGCTTTTTGAATCCAATATTGACATTATAGTTTACTTTTTTTGATATTAAATCTTCTAATATATCACAGAATTGATCTATTAATTCATCACTATTGTTCAATTTCTGGTATAGATCCATTTAGAAATAATTTTAGATTTTCTCTCATATCAACAACAGAATGAATCGACGCATCTTCATCACCTGGTCCAATATGAACGATATAAGCACCACCCACTTCAAATCCCCATTCTTCTAATATTAAAGAATACATTGATAATTGTATAGAGTATTCATTATGATGATTCTTGTAAAAATCTTGGAATGGAGCCAGTAACTTTTCATAAGTTCCTTTTTGATGTTTATCATCAGTGAATTCTTTATTCGTTTTCCAGTCTAATATGTAAATTTTACCTCTGTATAAAAATAAAGAATCTATCATACCTGCTATTTTCCATTTCTTAGAAAATACTCTAACTTCAAATTTAAGTGGTTCTAATTTATGAAGTTGTGTTGCGTGAATTTTATTGAATTTATTTATGCGATGAATAACATCTAAGTTACTTGGAAGTGGTTTCCAAATTTGATTAAAGTAATCCTCAATCCATTGGTGAGTATCTGTACCAACCTCATTCGCATAATCATTTAATTTTTTCCACTCTCTTAATATTTCTTCCTGTTCAACTCCTCTTTCTTCAGCCTTTTTCTTTGCCCAATAATCTTGTTCAAATGGTTTATGAAATTGTTGTATGAATCTTGTTACAGAAATAAAAGGTTTATCTTCGTATGTATATCTGTGTAGTTTTGGATCAAATTGAAACTGAACATCATCAAAACAATCTAGTTGATTGCGTAGTAAATCTATCATTTACATATTTTATTTTTTGCAGTTGTTACTTTTATATATAATAAAAAGATAAAGTTTATGTTAGAATTACTACATTTCTTAGATAGTATATTACCAATATTCGTTATATTAACTTTTACTAAAGCAACTTACGAGTATATAAAAGGACAGAAGTGGAAAAAATCAGAGTTTCTTTCAAAAGAAATAAAAGAATTTTTTGAAGACGAAGATATAAAATTAGTTTGTTCTTTATTAGATTGGAACTCTAGAAAAGTAAAAATCGATGATAAAACAATATTAATAACTGATGAACTTTTAATAAGTTCCTTAACAACACATAATATTAAATCACAATTTACTAAAGATGAGGCAAATATAAGAGATTTATTTGATAATTTCTTTGATAAAATGTCCTACTTCAATATCCACATAAAAAATAGATTAGTCGATGAAAAAGAAGTATTAAACTATCTAACATATTATATTGATATATTACACACACCTGGTAGAAAATCAATTGAACTTGTTAAGATTTTTGAAAAATATATTGAATACTATGGTTATAGTAATATAATCGAATTAGTAAATCGACATAAAAAATATAAAAGGACTTAGACCAATCCATCTAAGTTCTTTCTTCTACGATATTTTTGTTTTGATTTTTCCGTCTCATTAGCACTCAAATCACCATATCCCATATAGTTTCCATAATAAAGAAGTGTAGCATCTTCTAAATTCACTTTGATACAATCATCACAGATAGCAATAATAAATTGATCTCCATCGTGTACTGATCCATAACCAGCGTCAATAATATGAATGATACCATTATCAATCATTTCATTATTGACATTGACTAAACTACCATCCGGCCTTTTGGAATCTTTCCAAAGAATATCTTCTTCTTGGATATCTTCTTCCATACCTATTTTTATAGCCAGTTTTTTACTCTCTTTAGTATAAGAGAATGTCTCAGGAACTACGGTATTTTTCTTACAACAGATACAGTACATAATTATTGTATTTCTGTTTCTATCAAGTACGGATTAATTGTAAGGTCTGTGACACTAGCTGGTGAATTATCTGAAAGAGCTCTGATAATTCTTTGTATATCAGGTGAGTTCAAATCCATGTCACTTAACATACTATCAAAGTAAGAAGATGATCTAGTTCTACTTTTTCTATTAGCCAATTGTTTTTTTCTCTCTTCGATTCTCTCTGTACTATTAAGATTCTCATATTCACCAATGAAAACACTATCATCTAAGTCTTCATCATACTTACAATCTCTATTTAAGATATATTGATCATTTACATCTGACCAACTTGTATTATTTTGGCTAGTCCAAATATTAAGATAGTCAAGAAAAACAGCATCATTTCTATATCTAAAAACTTTATCAATAGAATCAAATTTTAGATAATCTGAATCGTGTCTTGAACCATCTGAGGAGCATAGTATTCTGAAAGAAACACCTTCTGGTATATAGTTATAAAGTTCACCAGAGTCAACATCAATGAACTTGAAAGTATCCATATAAGGATATGTTCTATATCCATTGAATTTCAACTTTATTTTAAGTTTTAACTCTTGTTTTTTTTGACCAACTTGTTCAAAAAATAATGTATTGAACCAATTTTGATCCGACTTATGTAAGTAGCAATTCTCACTTGCCCATTTCTTAAAATGAAAAGTCAATTCTTCATCAGATGATGTATAGATTCTATCCATTACTTTATAAGATTCAAAATCCCAAAGTAAAGCTCTACCCATTAACCCACCAAACTCGTTTAACATCACAAGCATTTTTACAGTGTCTCTGTTATCAACATAAATGTTTAGATAGTCCTGACAAGAGCTATGTTTCATACAAGACACACCAAGACTTCCTCTCTCATTAGCATAGGACTCGTAATGGTAATATTCACGAATAGACTCACCACAAACTACCTTAAAGGTGAATTTAGGTTTGTTAACATGAGACCTATATAAATTAGAAAACTTTTCTACTTCTTTAGCAGGGATGTTCTTGAAAATCTTACCGATGAAAGCTCCTGGCTTTGCTTGAAACCTACGAGAAGATGTCCAGTATTCATCTGGATTAACAATAGACATTCTATCTTGAGTCATATAGGATATCTTTGTCACATCATCACTTGATATAGAAATGAAACTTATTGGATTGTCAACCAAGTCTTCTTTATCGTGTCTTTTTTTAAGAAGTAGACTGGCTACAACAGAATCTGATTCAAATTCTGATAGAACTGATTTAAGTTTATCAGATAATAGTACATCGTGAGTTTTTCTTTCGTATGGCATTTGCTTTTAATTTTTTGTAAAAGTAAGGAATTATTTCTTATCTAAATATTATTAAATGTTAAAATTCTTACTTCTTTATTATTATGTAATTTTTTAATTGAGTAATATAATTTTCTACCTTCATTTGTTAAATCTCTAAATGATGCTGTCCAATTTCCAATATTATCTCTGATCTCATATGAATAATCAGACCAACCAACGCAAATAACACTAGTCATTGGTATAGACATTATCTTTTTTAGATTGTCTTCACTTCTAGAATTTGGAAAGTAAAGACTATCATACTCATTATCCTTTAGAGTTCCTTTAATCAGTTCATCAATACTAATTTTAAATTGTTGAGACCTTTGTCTCATATTGATATCATCTGAAACAAACTCACCAGGCATAAGTAATCTTAGGTTTGATAATAAATATGCACTATTTGACATATCAACAGAGTCAAATGCGACAATGTAGACAAAAGTTTTACCTGTCTCCATTCTTGTTATAATTTTCCCAGGTGTTGGAAAATGCACAAACCCCGAATTATCTTCTATTAACATATTCATTAGATACCAAGTGCCTCCAACACCGAATTACGAACAGCCCATTGTGTCATTTTCATAATTCTATCTGTCTCATTCTTAATGATATGAGAGTCTTGCTTATTAAATAATCTCAAGTAAACTTGGAATGCCCAAAAAGCATCAATGTAAAAATCATGTTGAATTGTAGTTATTTTTTCAGACTCAGTAAATAACTGATGTCTTTGGTCATTTGTGATTTTAATAAGACCATCTGATGCCGCAAATCGAATAGAGTTCTTAAATGCATCAAACTTACGGTGATTGATTTGAGGTACATCTTCCTTATCACCAAGGATTACTTGACGCAATTTTGATAATTGAATACGGTGTCCAACTAATGATTTTAGAGATTCGATTTGCTCATCGAATGATTCACCATTTAGTCCTTCTGAAGCATCTTCAGCGGCTTGCGTAACACCAGTAAGGTGTTTCTTAGTCAAACCAACATTGTTTGCTCCAATCATATAAAAGTTAGATGAATGAGAGTAAAGACCTACATTGAAAGAAAGTCGTCTTGATTTGTCTGTTGAGTTTAGAATATAAAATGATTTGTGGAATTCAACTCCACCAACCTCAACCTTATCTGAAATAAGTTGAAGGTATTGTTGACCGTTAGTAATTTTCAGTTGATATTTACTAATAGTAAAGTTTTTCTCAATTATTTCAATTTTATCTTTTAGATACTTAACAATGTCAAATATCTCATAACGATTCGAGACGTTAGTAATGTTAATAACTCTTCCACCAAATTTAGTTATAATTTGGTTTTGTTCATTTTTTTCAATCGAAATTTGATCGATGGTTTTGAAGATTTCCTCTTTGTTATAATTTCTAAAGTTTCTCATGTGGGTTTTTTTATTTATACAAATATAGTAATCTTTTATCGAAGAACAAAGTGATTTCAAAAAATTAATATATAATTTATAATAAAAATTTTAACAATTTATGAAACACATTAAACTATTTGAGAACTTCACAGGTAGAGAATTTACTAACGATGAATTATCAGAAATAAGAGAAAGAGTAATTAGATTATCACAACCAGGTTTTTTCGATCGTAGTGAATTACCTTCTTATTTACAAGAAGTAAGTAATAACGATCCTAAAGTTGAAGAATATTTGTTTAATTGGCTAAGAAACAATGGTGTTAATTTTGAAGGTACCGATTATGAAAATCCCCATTGCTTCAAAAAAAGATAAAGATATGAAATTTATCAGTAAATATAATAACTTCTTAAATGAAAGCACTGACAACAATGATGTTGTTGATAGTATAGTTGATACTATGTTAGATTTTATTGATGAAGGTGAGAAAATAACATTCGTATCTTCTACTGGTGGTATGACATATTCAGATTATCTAGCAAAAAATGTAAGGTATCAAAACTTCAAACCAGTTCTTCTTTCTAAGAACAAAACGGTTAGTAGATTCAGTATTGTTTATTCACCTAAAGATGCTACTTATAATAACTTAATGGTTATATTAGAAAATATGCAATCTACAATAGGTAGATTAGGTGATGATGGTTGGACTTTATCTGGTTTTGAAGTTAATAAGGTATTTAATATATTTTTTGAATTTACTAAACCAGATGTTATTTTAGATAAAGAATTTGAATTACCTGATGAAGATGAGTTAAGAGAAGAGATTGAAAAGTTAGGATTCAGAGTTGAAAGTATAAGAGTAGGTGATTCTGAAACAGAATTAGAATTTAGTTCTTATTCTTATGACGGTGAACTACCATCTGAAGAAAGTTGTGAGGATAAATTTGAAAGAATCTGTGATATCTTTGGATTTAGTTCATTTGATTTAAATTACAGAAGAGCTGAAGTAATATTTGAATATTAAGAATAAAGATATTGTTCATACTTTTTCTCATCACTTAAATCTATATTCATTGTTATCTCTTTCAGAGGTGTTGTAAATGTAACCGTTACCGTTGATAAATAATCTGACTCAACACCATTTAATAACTCTTCAAGTAAAATATCTCTTTCTTCTTCTCTATCCAATTTTTCACCAGTATCAATTACTAAATTAATTTTCCAAGGTAACCTTTTAATAGTAAAAGATATTACAGATATCTTATAAACATTTGGTTGTCTTATCTGTCTCTTAAAAGTAAAAAGTGCGAAAATAACCACTCTAACAATATAATTGTGGTAAATTTCATTCATATCGAGTTTCATATTTAATATATATTATATGATTAAGCGTTGGTC
>Ga0114974_10000212_pt1 | contig 51877 bp, 44 predicted proteins | sample S_130206_EF_Meta_FD_87318 | JGI IMG/M metagenome (GOLD analysis project Ga0114974, IMG submission 87318) | Freshwater microbial communities from Lake Simoncouche, Canada to study carbon cycling - S_130206_EF_MetaG | ecosystem: Environmental > Aquatic > Freshwater > Lake | place: Lake...
CCCTAACGGCGCTGCAGAATCGGCGCGTCGTACGCGTCGTCGAGATTCCCCTCGGTGAGGAACCGCTTGGTGTCGGCCGCGATGACATTCGACAGCAGCAGTAGCGACACGAGGTTCGGAATCGCCATCAGCGCGTTCGCGACGTCCGAGAAGTCCCACACGAAGTTCAGCGTGAAGACCGAGCCCGCGTACACCGCGATGACCCAGGCGATGCGGTAGGGAAGTATCGTCTTCTTGCCCCAGAGATACTCGGCCGCACGCTCGCCGTAGTACGACCAGCCGAGAATGGTCGAGAAGACGAACGTGAGCAGACCGAGCGTCAGCACCGCCGGCCCGAACGTTGGCATGGCCTGCCGGAACGCCGCACTGGTCAGCTCCGCGCCCTTCAGCACGCCGAGCGCCTCCGGCGCCCGCAGGATGCTGGTCACGATCACCAGCCCCGACAGCGCGCAGATCACCACGGTGTCCCAGAACGTGCCGGTCGCCGACACCAGCGCCTGACGCACGGGGTTGCGCGACTGCGCGGCCGCGGCCACAATCGGCGCCGAGCCGAGGCCCGACTCGTTCGAGAACAGGCCGCGCGCCACGCCGTAGCGAGCCGCCATCGTCACCGACGCGCCGATGAAGCCCCCACCCGCCGCTGACGGCGAGAACGCGCTGCTTACAATCAGCTTCAACGCCGGCACGAGGAACTCCGAGCTCGATACCAGGATGGTGACGCAGCCACCGATGTAGGCGATGGCCATGAACGGCACGAGGATCTCGCAGACCTTCGCGATCGACTGCAGACCACCGAGGATGACCGCCGCCGTGATGACCATCAGGACGACGCCAGTGAGCTGCGTGCTGACGCCGAAGTTGCTCGCCGCCATGGTCGAGATCGAGTTGGCCTGCACCATGTTGCCGATGCCGAACGAGGCAATGACGGTGAACAGGGCGAACAGCATGCCCAGCCACTTCATGTTGAGGCCGTTCTCGAGCGCGTACATCGGTCCGCCCAGCATGGTGCCGTCGGCTGTGCGCACACGGTAGCGGACGGCCAGCAGCGCCTCGCTGTACTTGGTGGCGGTGCCGAGCACGCCGGTCAGCCACATCCAGAGCACCGCACCGGGCCCGCCGAGGCTTACGGCGGTGGCGACGCCAACGATGTTGCCGGTGCCGATGGTGGCGGCCAGCGCCGTGGTCAGCGCCGCGAACGGGCTCACGTCGCCCTCGGCGCCCTTCTCCTTGGTGACCGACAGCTTGAGTGCCGTCCACAGGTGCCGCTGCATGAAGCCGGTGCGGACGGTCAGGAAGATATGCGTGCCGAACAAGAGGAACAGAAGCGGCGGACCCCACAAGAAGCCGTCAATGGTGGTGATCCAGCCGTGAACAACGTCGATCATCGAATCTCCCAACGCAGATGGACAACCGCGCTCAGGTGACGGTGCCTGGTGAACCCTGAGTCTGGCACAAGGACGGGGGCCGTGGTGGGGTGCGCTTGACGGGAGATCACGAAGCCGGGAGACTACGTGGACACACGCGCATGCACACGACCTGTCCCCGGTGCGGGGCACTTCTGGACCGAACTCCCCGATCGCTGGTGGGACGGGCACTGTTCCGCAAGGTGCTCCAGTGCCCGAAGTGCGGCCGCCGGCAGCGGGAATGGCGGGTGCCGTTCGAGTCGACGCTCACGTTCGTCCTGTCGCGCTACTCACGCTGCATCCAGTGCGGCAGCTACAAGGTGCGGCGGCTGAACGGCCGCGACCAGATCGACCGGGCCTCGGTGCATCCACTCTCGATGCTGCTCGCGCTGACGATGGCGCCGTTCTATCACTGCAACTCGTGCCGGTTGCAGTATCACGAGTGGCGCCCGGTGCACCCGTCGGCGCGGACCGAATCCAAGTCGTAGCGTCGGCCAGGCGACGGCTAGGCGCGGCCGGCGAACTCGCGCGTTTCGGTGTGCACCTTCACTTTTTCGCCTTCCTTGATGAACAGCGGCACCCGAATCTGCAGGCCGGTCTCGAGCGTGGCGGCCTTGGTGACGCTGCCGCTCGCCGTGTCGCCACGGACGCCAGGTTCGGTGTCGGTCACCGTCAACTCGACGTGCTGCGGGAACTGCAGCCCGATCGGGTTGCCGTTGTACTTCAGCACCTGCACCAGCACGTTGTCGACCAGCAGCAGGCGGTCGTCGCCCAGCGTCTCGCCGCGCAGCGTCAGCGTTTCGTACGACTCCTGATCCATGAAGTGATAGCCGTCGGCGTCCGCGTAGAGGAACGAGGCGGTCACCTGCACCAGGTCGGGCTCGGCGAACTTGTCGCCGGCCTTGAAGGTGCGGTCGAAGACGGCACGGGTGATCAGGTTGCGCATCTTCACGCGGACCAGCGTCTGGCCGCCGCGCGCCGTCGGGCGCGACACCTCCACCTCGACGCAGTGGAACGGTGCGTCTTCGTACTCGAAGAACATCTTGCGCTTGATATCGATTGCTTCAATAAGTGCGGCCATGCTGGGGGATCATTGTAGTCGGAAGTCTGCGCTATCCTGTACGGATGCTCCAGCGCACCGACGACCTCCGGATTACAGAGACCAGGCCGCTCATTCCGCCGGCCATCCTGCTCGAGGAAATCCCGGTCAGCGAAACCGCCTCGAATGTGGTGTCCGACACCCGCCGCGCTGTGTCGCAGGTGATTGCCGGCGCTGACCCGCGCCTGGTCGTCATTGCCGGCCCGTGCTCGATTCACGACACCAAGGCCGCGCTCGAATACGCAGAAAAACTGAAGGCGCTGGCCGACCGCTACGCCGGCCACCTCATCGTGCTGATGCGCAGTTACTTCGAGAAGCCGCGCACCTCGGTCGGCTGGAAGGGGCTCATCAACGACCCCGATCTCGACGAGAGCTTCCACATCAACAAGGGGCTGCGCCTGGCGCGCACGCTGCTCCTCGACGTCAACGACATGGGGCTGCCCACCGCGTCCGAGTTCCTCGACGTCCAGGTCCCGCAGCATATCGCCGACCTCACGTCGTGGGTCGCCATCGGCGCCCGCACCACGGAAAGCCAGATCCACCGCGAGTTGGCGTCCGGGCTGTCGATGCCGGTCGGCTTCAAGAACGGCACCGACGGCAACGTGCAGGTCGCGGTGGACGCCGTGATGGCCGCGAAGTCGCCGCACTGGTTCCCGTCGGTCACCAAGCAGGGCGTGTCGGCGATCTTCCACACCTCGGGCAACGAGGCGTGCCACGTCATCCTGCGCGGCGGCTCGCGCACCGGCCCGAACTACGAGCCGTCACATGTCGCCGAGGCGTGCACACGCCTGGCGAAGCACTCGCTGCCCGAGACGGTGATGATCGACTGCTCGCACGGCAACAGCCACAAGGACCACACGAAGCAGAGCGTGGCCGCCGCGTCGGTGTGCGACCAGGTGGCATCGGGCTCGTGGCAGGTGTTCGGCGCGATGATCGAGAGCCACCTCGTCGAGGGACGCCAGGACTTCGTGCCCGGCAAGCCGTCGGTCTATGGGCAGAGCATCACCGATGCCTGCATTTCGCTCGAGCAGACCGAGCCGATGCTCGAGGCGATGGCGGCGGCGCAGCAGAAGCGCGGCACGCGGTAGGTGGCTGGCGCCGGAGCCCCGTCGAACGGCGGCGGTACCAGCGTCGGCTTCATGTGGCGGGCCTTCCGCTACCGCAACTACCGCCTGTTCTTCGGCGGACAGGTGGTGTCGCTCGTCGGCAGCTGGATCACGATGACGGCGACGAGCTGGCTCGTCTACCGGCTCACCAACTCGGCGCTCCTGCTCGGTGTGGTCGGCTTCGCCTCGCAGTTCCCCTCGTTCCTCCTCACGCCGTTCGCCGGCATCTACGTCGACCGCTGGAACCGCCACCGCTTGCTGGTCGGCACGCAGGTGGCGTCGATGCTCATCTCGTTCGTGCTGGCGGCCCTCACGCTCTCGAGCACCATCTCCATCCGCTGGCTGATCATCGTCAGCGTCTGCTCCGGCATCGTCAACGCCTTCGACCTGCCAGTGCGCCAGGCGTTCGTCGTCCTGCTCATCGAGGACAAGCGCGACCTCGGCAATGCCATCGCCCTGAACTCGTCGATGTTCAATGCGGCGCGCCTGGTCGGGCCGAGCATCGCCGGCGCGGTCATCGCCCTCACCAGTGAAGGCTGGTGCTACGCCATCGACGGCGTCAGCTACCTTGCGGTGATCGCCGCCCTGCTCGCGATGCGCGTGCCGCACGCGCGGCCGGCGCCGGCCGCGGCACACGTCAGCCCGCTGCAGCAGTTCCGCGAAGGGTGGACCTACACCTACCGCTCGCGGACGATCCGGTCGGTGATCGCCGTCATCGCGCTGGTCTGCCTCGTCGGTGTGCCCTACACGGTGCTGATGCCGGTGTTCGCTGCGGAAGTCCTTGGCGGCGGTGTGCACACCCTCGGCTTCCTGATGACCGCCACTGGCGGCGGCGCGCTGATTGGGGCGTTGTGGCTGGCGTCGCGCCGGAACATCGCCGGTCTCACGCGCAACATTGCGGTGGCGGGCGCGGTCTTCTCGGTGGGGTTGATGGCCTTCGCGCTGTCACGCGCGATGTGGCTGTCGGTGCCGCTGCTCGTCGTCTCCGGCTTCGGCTTCATCGTGATGGTGGCGTCGAGCAACACGCTGCTGCAGACGATCGTCGAGGACAGCAAGCGGGGCCGCGTGCTGTCGTTCTTCCTGATGGCCTACTTCGGTACGACCCCGTTCGGGAGCCTGGTGGCCGGCGCCGTCTCCGAGCGTATCGGCGCGCCCTACACGCTCGTGGCGTGCGGTGCGCTCTGCCTGGTGGGCGTCGCCTGGTTCGCGACGCAGTTGCCGAAGCTGGACGAGGACATGGCGCCGGCGCTGGCGCGCCTCACGGCCTGACGGGCAGCGCGCGCGCATACGCCCGCTCCGTCGCCTCGGCGGCGGCCATCCACCCGAACTGCGACGCGACCTGCCGTGCGGTGTCGCGCAGTGCCGGCCGCGCCGACAGTTCCAGCCACGTCAGCTGCAGCGCATCCGTCCAGGCGTCCACGCGTGCCAGCGGCACCCGGCCCACGCCGGCATCAGCAGCGGCCCACATCACCTCCGACGCGTCGCCCAGCACCGGCAGACCCGACGCGAGCGCGTCGATCGCAGGCGCCGAATCGCCGCTGTCCGTGCGCCCCGGCGCCGCGAACAGGTCGGCCGCGGCATACGCCAGCCGGACATCGCGCCCGGTGAGATGCCCGGCCAGGTGCACGGCCGCGTCGACCCCTGTCGCCGCGACGCGCGCCCGCAGTGCTGTCAGCGCACCGTGGTCTGCCCCGACGACGAGCAACTGCGCCGTCGGCGCCGTGCGACGCCACTCGATGAATGCGTCGACCAGCAGCCCAATGCCGCTCGCGACGGACAGCCGCCCGGCAACCAGCACCACCGGTCCGTCTGGCAGGGCGAAGCGCGCGCGTGCCTCGGCGCGCGTGGCTGTGCCGGCCGCGTCGATCAGCGCGAGGCCGTGGCGCACGATCGCGATGCGCGCCGCCTCGAGCGGCAGCCCCCGCGCCGCGTAGACCGCCGCGATGCCGGACGCCTCATTCTCGCTGGCCGCCACCACCAGGTTCGTGCGTGCGAGCAGGGCGTCGCCGCCCCAGCGATGCCAGCCGCGGCGCACCCACGGCGGCGTGGCGGCCTGCGCGGCGTCGTGCGGCGAGAGGACGATGGTGGTGGTGCGCGGCAGGACGGCGGCGACGCGCAGGTGCTCGACGGTATACAGCTCGTGCAGGTGGACGACGTCCGGGGGGCGGCTCGTTACGAGCCGAGCCGCGTGACGCCTGAAGCCAATCGGTGTCGACAGCTGCAGCCAACTGCGCAGTGCGCCGGTGACGCTCGCCACCCGTACGATGCGCACGCCGTCGAGCGTGGTCTCACCGGGCCTGAGCCGTTCGTGCGGTGCCATCGCGTCGGTGGTCAGCACCGTCACGGTCAGCCCGCGTGCGGATTGCGCGCGCGCCAGCTCGAACACCCGGTGCGGCACCGGACCGAAGGCCCATGCCGGGGCGAGATAGGGAGTGACGTGCAGGACGTGCATGGCGGAGGAGGCCCGGGTCGTTGGCGTCAGGACACACGCAGCCAGGCGACGCCGGCCGCCACGAGCGCGATGGCTGCCAGCCGTGACGGCGAGTACGCCTCGTGCAGGACGGCAGCACTGAGCACCACGGCCACGATCGCCTCGACGCCGAGCACGAAGACGTACGACGCGCCCATGTCGGCGCCCTTCATGCCAAGCGCCTGCAGCACCGAGCCGCCGGCGAACAGGCCGAGGAAGGCCAGCGTCGGTACCCACAGGGTGACGCCGCTCGATTGCTTCATGAAGAGACCGCCAGCCGCATAGGCGACCGAGGCGAGGATGAGCATGAGGAGCGTCATGCCCTCAGCGTAACCCGGGACTCAGCGCGGGTCGGTGCCGGCCGGCGAGATGCGCGTGCCGGCGTAGCCGCCGCGCGTCAGCGCGTCCTGCGCGGCCACGGCCGCCTCGCGCGTGGCGAACGGCCCGGCGATGACGCGGAACCAGACACCGGTCGAGTCGGGGCGCACGTCAGCCGACACCTTGAGTGCGGCGAGCGATTCAGCGACGCCCTGCGCGCGCGATTCGGTCTTGAACGCGGCGACGGCAATCTGGAACGCTCCAGTAGTGGCGGGTTCCGCGGACGGAGGCGCCACCGGCGCGGCCGCAGTGACCGCGGCTGGTGCTGCTGCGGTGGTCGCGGCCTCTGGCGTCGTGCTCGCGTCCGGCGCGGCCTGCGGCGCAGGCTCGCTCGGCGCCGACGGTGGCGGCGTGGCGCGTGTCGGCTGGGTCGCTGGCTGTTGCGACGGCGCCTCGGCCGGGGTGCGTGCCATCCACCACCAGGCGCCGAGAGCCACCACGATCAGCGCCAGCAGCGCGGCGCTGAGGTGCGTGGTCCGCCGCGGGCCTTGACTGGCGCCAACCCCGGACACGTCGATCCGCAGGCGTTTGGCCGCGTCGATGACCGCCTCGGCGTCGACCACGCGCGACTGCCGCTCGTACGACGCATCGAGCGCGCGGTCGCACAGCGTGTTCACGACGCGCGGGATCCCTTCCGAGATGCCTGCCACCAGCTTCACCGCCGCCGGCGAGAAGCGGACGACGTTCGAGGTGTCGACGATGCCGGCGTCGACCCCGCCGGAGAGTGCGGCTGGGGACGTGGCCACGGTGAGGCGCCGCTCAAGGTAGTCGCCGACTTCCGTTTCCGACAGCGGCTGCAGTTCACACCGGCGCGCGACCCGCTGGTTCAACTGCGCCATCTCCGGCTGGCGCAGGACGGCGTCGAGGTCGGGCTGCCCGACGAGCACGATCTGCAGCAGCTTGGCTTCGTCGGTTTCGTAATTCGACAGCAGCCGGATTTCCTCGAGCACGCCTGGGTTCAGCCGCTGCGCTTCGTCGATCATGATGACCGCGTGCGCCTGCAGCGGGATGAGCGACGCCAGGAACTGCTGGAGGGTCGAGACGAACTGGTGCCGCGTCACCTCGGTCATCGGTCCGGCCGCGGCGGCGTCGACGCCGCTGATGATGCCGAAGTCGGTGAGCACCTGACGCAGCAGGTCTTCCACCTCCAGGCCCGGATCGAGGATCACCGAGAGGAAGGTGCGCGACTCGAAGCTCTCGAGCATCGAACGGCACAGCATGGTCTTGCCGGTGCCGATGGCGCCGGTCACCACCACAATCCCCTCGCGCCGTCGCAGCGCCGACGTCACCTGCTCGAGCGCATGGGTATGCGATCGGCTGTGGTAGGCGAAGCGCAGGTCGGGCGTGAGGCTGAACGGACGAGCGGACAGCCCGAAGAATTTCTCGGCCGGACTCGGCTCGAACGGAAGGGCAGGAGGAGTCGCCACGCGGCTTAAGGATAGCTCCAATCCAGCAATTGATTGACATCGTCGTCGCCGCCATTCAGACGGCGCCACCGTCGATGGCGCCGCGATCTCCGGTGACAGGCCCCTGGACAACCGTCGCGGCCGGCATACCGATGTCTGATGACGTTCGAGGTGAGCTGGATGACTCGCTCGATTGTGTCGGACTGGGGGCACAGCGGATAGTCTTTGCTGGTGCCTATCTTCGATGACGCGTTCCGTACGAACCGGCGATTCGCCGCAGCGCCTCCCCTGGCACTCCTGTATGCCGCGGTATCCGCGCTCGTCCTGTGTCTCTGCGGCGCCGTGCTGTGGCGGTACGGCGTCCGGACGGGCGCCGACACGGGCCGCTACGTCGCGGCAGCGACGCAGCTGTTATCAGGCCAGTGGCCGACGGTCGAGAAGTCGACAAACTACCTCGGATTTGTCGCCGTTGTCGCCGCCGTCAAGGCACTCAGTGGCTCGACGAGTCCCATCGTCATGGTCAACGCCGGTGCGCTGGCGCTAGCGGGCTGCGCCGTCGTCAGCCTCGCCGATCGCCTCTTCAATCGAACCGCCGCTGTCGCCGCGGTCATCCTGTTCGCGGTGAACCTGGAACTGGCGTTCTGGAGTGCCTACGTCCTGACCGACGCCCTCTACGCGTCACTCGTCGCCGCATCCACGCTCGCCATGCTGGCCGCCGCGGAGTCGTCGTCGACCCGTGGCTACGGAGTGGCCATCGTCCTCGTGGTCGCGACGGCGTCGGTCCGCCCCAATGGCTGGCTCCTGGTCCCGATTGCGTTGGTCTTCTGGATTGGTGCGGGGAGCCGGACCCGGCTCGCCCTGGCGAGCGCCGGCGTCCTCGTGGTGACGCTGGCCGCTGCCACGCTGATCCCGGCGCTGACGCAGGGCGTGGCGTCCGAGTCGCCGGAGCAGAGCCTGGTGAACGGCGCCGTCCTGTGGGGCTCTCCGGTCTGGAAGCGCACGATGCCAGCAGCGGCGTCCATGCCGCAGTCCTGGCTCGAGGGTGGCACCTACGTGCTGCAGCACCCAGTGCCTTCGGTCCTGCTGGCGGTGACCAGGGTCGGCGTCGAGGTGGCACACGTGCGCCCGTACTACTCGCTGGCGCACAACGCGCTCGTGTGTGCGACCTACCTGCCGCTGTATGCACTGGCGGTGGCAGGTGCGTGGTTCGCCTGGAGCGCCGTGCAGACGCGACTCGTCGTCAGCATCATCGGCGCCCATCTGGCGCTTGTCGGCCTGACATTCGCAGACTACGACGGCCGCTTCATCCTCTACGTCGTCCCGCTCCTCACCCTGCTCGCCGCCGGTGGCCTTGGCCGGTTGATCGATGACTGGAGCTGGCGTCGAATCCGAACGGCTGACAACGTCAAGGTCGGCGTCTAGGCGGCCTTCGCCGGCTTCGTCAGCGGCGGCAGGCCGAACAGCGGCTGCAGCCGCTCGTACAGCGACCCGAACAGCGCCGCGCCCGCAACCGCGCCGGCCAGCGCGGCCAGCGCGTACACCTTCCCCTCGCCGATGTTCACCAGGATCGGTCCCGGGCACATGCCGGTCAGCGACCAGCCGACGCCGAACAGCAGGCTGCCGGCGATGGTGCCGCGGTTCAGCGGCTTCAGCTCGATCTCGATCGGCGTGCCCGACAGCGTGCGTGCCCGCCGCTTGATCAGCCACAAGCCCGGCGCCGTGAGCAGGACACCGGTGGCGAGAATGCCGTAGAGCTGGAAGCGCTCGAACAGGAACATGCCCTGGATGTAGTCGTAGTCGGCGGCGCCCGAGCGGCTGAGGGCGAATCCGAAGAGGGTGCCGAGCACGAGATAGAGCAGTGTCATGGCAGTCCCGTCCTCAGCGAAGGATGACGCGGTAGAGCAGTTGTGTGGTGACGATGCCCGCCGCCATGAACGACGCGGAGGCCAGCAGGCTCGGCAGCTCGAAGTTCGAGTTGCCGAAGATGCCGTGCCCGCTGGTGCAGCCGTTGGCGAGCCGTGTGCCGAAGCCGGTGAGCACGCCGCCCGCGAACATCCACGCCAGCACGGCGCCGTGGCCAAGGCCGACCGCCTGGTCCCACATGCCGAGCGCCCACGTCGGCGACCAGCCGCCGCCAAGCACCGCCGACAGGAAACCGCCCAGCAGCAGTCCGGCCAGGAACGGGAAGCGCCAGACGCGTCCGCTCGTGATGGCGCCGCGCCTGAAGTAGGCGGTGTCGAGCACGACGCTGCAGATGTCTTCGAGGCCGCTGGACACGCCGAGCCGGCGGTTGGCGAGGAGCAGCAACGTAAGCGTGACGCCGGCGATGACCGCGCCCGCCGCAGCCCAGTGGATCGGCGTCAGCCCGTGCAGGATGAGAGGCATCTCGCGCAGTCTACCAGCGGCGAGCGGTCATTGCGCGAGCCTCCTGTCCCAGAGGGTCGCGGTTGTGTATCATGCGCAGCAAAGGTCCAGGTGTATCAGGAAGTCCCCGGCATCGACCAGCGCCTCGGCGAACTGCAGTCGCAACTCGACCGGCTGACCGTGTCGCTCCAGCTGTGGCGTGACCAGCAGGAGCAGCTCAAGCCGGCCGAGGATCGCCTCGCGGATCTCACCCACCAGGTGGCCAGCATCATCACCCAGTGGAGCAGCACCGGCGAGCGGCAGGCGCGCGCCGTGGGCCAACTCGAAGAGCGCGTGTCGGCGTTCGGCGCCGCGGAAGATCGCCTGCACCAGGACGCGACCGAACGGCTGCGTGCCCTTGAACGGGTCATCGAGCAGGAGTGGACGGCGCTGCGCCAGATTCACGACGCACCGGTCCGCGAACTGCGCGAACAGGCCGACACCCTCAGTCGCGTGTCGATCGCCGCGACCAACAGCAGTGTCAGCGGCTTCGATCGCGCTGAAGCGCGACTGGTGGCGATCGAAACCGCCCTGAACGATCGGCTCACCACCGTCTCCGAACAGCTCGCCACGGCGGTCGCCGAGATCCGCGCCCTTGCCCCGGCTCGCGTCGCCGACCCTCCCGCTCCGGTCTGGCCGATCGACGGCGTGGTGCGGCTGCACAACCAACTGCGCGACACCACCGACGGCGCCACCCCCATTGACGCCACCGTGTTCGCGCCGTCGCCGGCGCACGGCGCGATCGTGCCGGCACGGCTCGCGCTGCCGCCGGCGCCGGCCGACGTCGTGGCGCGGCTCGACTCGATCGAGCAAAGCTTCGCGGTGCACAATGCGGCGCTGCGAAGTGCCGCCGCTGAAGGCGCGCTCGTCACGCGCCGCGTGACGCTGCTCGCCGGCGTGGCCGTGGTGGTCGTGCTGGCCGCCGGCCTCGGCGGCTGGACGCTGCAGCGTCAGGCTCGCGCCGCAGCCGAGCGCGCCGGCGCCGCCGAACGGCAGGCCCAGGACGCGGTCGCCTCCGCCAACCAGCAGTTGTCGATGGTGCGCGACGACGCCGCGAAGCAACTGGCCGACGCCCGCGTCGGTACGGCCCGCGCCCAGATGGTGAGCGACGTGGTGGCGGCCCCCGATCTCGTTCGCTTCAACATCGCCGGCTCGGGGCCGTCAGCCATGGCCGGACAGGTGCTGTGGAGCCGCACGCGCGGCGTGGTGTTCAGCGGCGTGCGCCTGGCGCCGACGTCCGCGGGAATGACCTACCAGCTCTGGATGCTCACTGACGATGTGCCGGTGACCGCCGGCACCTTCGTGCCCGACGCGAGCGGTCGCGTCACGTTCACCGCCGACGCGCCACGCGTGCCGCGCGCCGTCATCGGCGCGGCGCTCACGCTGGAGCCCGCTGGTGGCAGCGCGAGGCCGTCCGACCTGCTGACGCGCAATCGTGTGGCGGCGCCACCGCCGCCTCCGCCGCAGTAAGCTGCCGGGTGCCAGTCGCATGAGCTTCAACCTGCACGAACTGCTGACTCTGGTCGGGCGTCTCGACGACGCGCCGGGGAGCGAGACGCCGCGCGAGCGGTTCCGTCGCTTCCTGCTCGACCGCGTCAGCAGCGTCGCCGCGATCGCGGCGATGCTCGAGCAGTCGCAGGAGCGGCTGGGCGATCAGAGCGCACGCGCGCGGCAGGATCTGGTGGTCCTCCTCGGCCGCCACCTCGGCTTCGACATCACCTTCGGCAGCTACGAGTCCGTCGCCGGCGCTGTGCGTCTCGAGGGGCACTGGCGGTCCAGGCGTCAGGCGCGCATCGCCGTCGAGGTGCGCGGCGAGCAGACCAGCGCGACGGATGTCGAGACGTTGGCGCGCACGGTCGCCGCGCTGTCCGCGTCGCTGCCGCCTGAGGCAGGCGAGCGCTGGGTTGGCCTGTGCGTCACCACGGACTACTACACCGGCGCGCGTCAGCTCGAGGCGCAGCTCGCGCGGCGTCCGGACCGCGACATTCGCGGCATCTCGACCGGCTCGCTGCTGTGGCTGGCCGACATGGCCGCTGCGGGGCGTGTCTCGCACAGCGACGTCCTGCGCCTCCTGACGTCAGGCCCTGACAGCGACTTCATGGTGAACCTCATGCGACGGCTCACCGAGTCGGTCGCCGGGGGACGCAGCGGCGCGGACTCGGCGAGCGTCGTGCGCCCGGTGACGGAGATGCCGGACGGCCCGCCGCGGCTCACGATCGTGGCGCGTCCGGAGCGCCAGCCCGAGCCCGACACCGGCTTCTGGCTGGTGACGCTGCTGCACGATGAGACCGCCACACCCGAGCAACTGCTCGATGCCGTCATCGGGCGCCGCCAGGTGCTCGGCATCAGCGATACCGGCACGCCACCGCCGCCGGCGCGCGAAGGCGACTGGGTCTGCTTCCTCATTGCCGACATCGGGATCGTCGGTCACGGCCAGCTCGACTCGGTGATCTCGGATGCGTCCGCGGTGATTCGCGGCGCCAGACGGTTCAGCGTCGTCTTCCGCCTGAAGAACCTGACCCTCTACGACGCGCCGCACGTCGTCGACGACGACGCGCTGGCGCACCGGATCATTGCCGGCATGCCGCCAGAGGCGGCCGGCGCCTTCGTCTCGCCGGTCTCGCGCGACGAGTACGAACGGCTGACGGTCGGTCCGTCCGGCGACGTGCTTGCCGCCAGTTCCTGAGGACAGCCGTTTCGGTGTCGGTGTAGTGTCCGCCTTCAGGCGGACTTACGTAGTGTCCGGCTTTAGCCGGACGTTCTGGGGTCCGCCTAAAGGCGGACACTACACCGATCTCGAAACTGCTCTACGGTGCGAACGAGGCGCTGACCCTCGTCAGCTCGCCAGCCTTCACCACGACACGCTGCCGGCGTTCGCCGAACTGCGGATGACGCCACACCACTTCGTGATCGCCAATGACGAGCGGCACGTTCGCCAGCGGCGTGTCGCCGACGACCACGCCGTCGATGAGCACCTGTGCCCACGGCTGCGCGTTCACGTTGACGGTGCCACTCGGAAGCGCCACCGGCAGCTCGGCCTGCTGGCCCGCGTCGACGCGCACGCGCGCAGTCGTGCGGAAGCCGAGCGTGCTGTTGCTGAGTTCGAGGGTATGCGTCCCTGGCGACAGGAGCAGCGCACGGTCGCCCGAGGTGCCGATGAGCCGTCCGCGCTCGACCACCTGCAGCGGTATGGCCGACACGATGCGGACGCGTCCGAGGCCGTCAACGGTGGCGTCGCTCGGGGCACCGGACGAGGAGGCGACCACGGCGCCGGCGGCCTGCGGCGCTGCCGGGGTGGCCGGCGCAAACACCGGCGGTGGTGCAGCAGCCTCGGTGCGCACCTCCGGCGCGGTGCGCGAGGTATCAGACGCGACCACGGCGGCTGGCGTTGACGGCGCAGACGACGCAGTTGTCGCCGGTGTCCGGAAGACGAGACCGGCGATGATGGCGCCCTGCACGATGCCGATGACGGCCAGGCCCGCCGCCATCCACTGCACGAGGCGGAAGCGCTGCCGTGGTGGCGGGTCGGCGCTCTCATCGTCGATGCGCAGTGCGGTGCCGGGAGGCAGCGCCTGAGCGGGCACGGGAGGCGCCAGTGTCGACGGTGTGGCGCGCGCGGCTGGCGCCGGTTCGATCGCGTCCGTCGCGGACCCAGGCCCGCGCGCGTCGAGCTGTGATGGTCCGGTGAGCCGCACGAGGGCATCGTCTGCCTCCGATGCCGTCCGGAAGCCATCGCGGTCGAGCGCCTGCTCGACCCAACTGCGCAGCGGTCGCCCCGAACCGGGCAGCTGCCGGTCGCACGTGGAGGTGAACTCCTCGAGCAACCGCACGCGTTGCCGTCCGCACTCCTCCGGCGTGACGCGCCGGCCAAGCACGAGCGACAGGCAGGTGTACGCCAACTGGACGACGTCGCCGCGTTGCCCCAGCGTGCCGATGTCGGTGCCGGGGGCCTGGGCGACGCCGAACTCGGTCCACAGGCGCTCGGGCGGCAGGTGCATCGTGTTCACCGCGTCGGCGAACAGGTAGTCGGTGACGACCACGTGGCGGTCGGCGGTGATGACGATGCGGTCGGGCGCGAGGAGGCCGTGCGCCATGTCCGGCGCCTGCCAATGCAGCGCTGCGAGTGCCGTCGTCAACTCGCGCACAATCCAGCGCGCCAGCGTCGGGTGCATGCCGCTGTGCGGACGCCCGTGCGGAAACAGCTCGGACAGGCGCGTGCCAGGCACGTGTGCCGACACCACCGTGAGTCCCTCGCCGGCATCGAGATGGTTCACCGAGCGGGCGATGGCGAACCCCGGATGCGTGAAGGTGGACAACCGGTCGAGGCGGGCACGCAGGCGGCTCTCGAACTCGGGCACCAGCGCGAAGTCGGGGCGGACGCGCAGCAGCTCGAGCGGGCCGGTCGCGGCGTTGTCGAACATCAGCAGCCGGTCGCCGAGACCGTCCGAGTGGCCCTGCGTGTACCAACTCGAGAGCTGGGATGGCCCGTGCGAGTCGGGCGCCGGAGGCATCTGTCCGAGTGCGGTGGCCACGGTGTGCTCAGAACGAGTAGTCGAGGCCCAGCACCGGCGTCAGCCGCCGGCGCAACCCGGCATCGCTGAGCGAGGCAATCACGTGCGCCGACACGAGCACGCTGCGGGTCGGGTTGAACTTCAGGCCGACCGTGCCCAGGATCGACTTCAGCGTGCCGTACTGTGGTTCGACCGTCGCGAACGCGGCCGAGGTGTAGGCCGGGATTCCGAGCGCGGGGTTGGCTGGTGTGACGATGGTGACGGCGCTTGGCCGCAGTTGTAGCGTGTCGAGGAAGTTGCGGCCGATGACATCGGCGATCAGCGTGAGGCGCTGCGTGGCGCCCACTTCGAGCCCGGCGACGTAGTTCACCTGGTTGCTGCCGTGCACGCCGTCGGCAAAGGTGTAGCCGACGTTGAAGTGCGGATCGAACCGGCTCGACGAGTACGACGACACCAGCATTACCTGCGTCTCGCGGCCGCCGGTGCCGAGCATGTTGGTCTCGTCGCCGGTCGGCAGGCGCATGTCCACGGCGAGCGCGAACTCGCGCAAGCCAGGCCGCGTGAGCTTGTACTTGCCGCGCAGCACGATGTCGCCGATGCCGCGCGCCTGGCCGGTGGAGGTGAAGTCCTGGGTCTTGGTGCCGTTGGCGAACACCTTCGACACCGGCGCGACGTTGAACGCCGAGAAGTCGCGGATGGTGCCGCGCGTGCGCAGGTCCATAGTCACCTGCTGGTACGGCACCGCGATGCCGACGTCGAGGCGTGACGCGAGGCCGACGGTGGCGAAGAATACCGCGGTATCGCTCTTCAGGTCGAGGTCGAGCGCCGCTTCGACGACATTGCCGAAGCCCGGGCTGGTGATGGTGCCGGGGGGCAGTACGAAGGTGATGCCGCCGTCGCGCAGTGAGCTGCCGTCGAGCTGTGTGTAGCGGCTGCGCTGGTAGCTGGTGCCGACGTTGACGCGTCCCCTGCCGAGCGTCGCGGCGCGTTCAGCGAACGCCGGCCCGAACGATTCGGTCGACCGCGTGAAGGTGCCGAGCGCGGCATCGTAGCTGTAGGTGAAGCCGCCTGAGGAGGAGCCGATCGGCAGGCTCGAGAGCTGGCTGCCGATCTGCTGTTCGATCTGGGTGACGAGCGTGAACGGACTCAGCGCGCGCAGGTCGCCAGAGGGGGGATCGATGAGGATGCGCTGACCGTCTGGCGTGCGCGACAGCCAGATGTCGAGGATCTGGCTGCGCATCAACCTGGAGAGGTCTGGCGGTTGCGCCTGGGCTCGACCTGGTACCGACAGCAGCAGGCCGAGGCCCACGATCCACGCGGCAACCGAACGACGGGTCATCTCTGCTCCTGTCCAGCGACCGAGACCTCGGACGCCAACGACCAACGACCAACGACTAACGACCAATGACCACGTGCGTCTCATCGGCGTTCGGCGATGGTCCAACTGCCATCGCCGTTCCTGACCATGCGGAGCGTCGTCGGACGCTCCACTTTGATGGTACTGCCGATCTTCGGGGCGGCCTGTGCCACCCAGACGAGCGTCACCGTGGCGGTGTCGCCCGCCGGGTCGAGCGTCACCGCGAGGTTGCGCGGATCGATCGACTGCGACTTCAACCGGCTGAACGCCGACGTCAGGACGCTCAGATTCTCGGCAGGGAACACGCGGATTACCGCGCCGGCGTCGAGGGCCGAGTAGGCGAGGGCGTAACGCTGCACCACGTTCTCGATCAGCATCTCCGCGCGTGGTACCACGGCGACCGGCGCCGGTGGCGCAGCGGGAGGCGGCGGCACCGCCGCGAGGGCGTTCGCGCGGGTCACTTCCGCATCCGCCAGTTCGCGGAAGCCCTTCGATAGTTGCGGCAGATCGTGTGTGGCGGCGTCGTTCGGATCGAGGACGGGCGCATGCGTCGTCAGGAGCGCGAGGACGTTGCCGAAGCGCGTGGCGGCGTCTGCGAAGCGGCCGGCATCGAAGGCGGCCTTGGCGTTCGCGTAGGCCTCGGTGATCTGGGCTTGCGCCTGCCGCCGCCGGACGTCGGCATAGAGCGCGACGAGCCGTGGCGGGATTTCCGACTCGGACAGGCGGTACGAGGGATTGCGAGCGGCCAGCGTCTGCAGCACCTGCGTCACCTCGGTCATGCGTCCGAGGGCCAGCAGGCAGAGCGCGCGGTAGATGTCAGCCTGGTCGCGTGCGGCGCCGCTGTTCAGCGACGACAGCAGCGTGAGGGCCTCGTCGTACTCGGCGGCGACGTAGGCGGCCTTGACCGCGGAGAGCGGGTCGTCCTGGGCGGCGTGGAGTGCAATCGACTGCAGCATCACCGCAACGGTGACCGCAAGCGCCAGAATGGAATGCACGGTTCGGGACACGCCGACACCATTGTCCACAACCGGGCGGTGCAGTACAACACGCGAGATGGCGCGCTCGCGCGGCCGGCGTCAGAACGCTTCGATGCGCCAGCGTACCGTCAGTGAGTGAGTGCCGGCCCTCAGCCCGGCGGCCGCGGGCGCCGCCAGCCTCCAGGTCATGTCGACTGCGCCGGACCCCGGGTTGGTGCGGGTCCGGTACACCTGCAAGTAGGCTGTTGACGAGAGCGTGCCGGCCGAGGCCGTGCCGCCATCGACTGCCGTGGCCGTCCACGACACGTTCGACGCAGGGATGCGGGTCGTGCCGGGCCCCGAGAAGTTGGTGGTGTCCGCCTTGACGGACACGTAGATCCTCTGCCCCCCGCCCACCGAGCCGTTGGTAATCGTCACGCGAAACGGGGCCGGATTGCCGGTGGTCGACACGGCGGGGTCCACCACGTTGAAGCTGACCCCTGCCGGAATGGCGATGGTCGCCTGCCGGCTTTGCGCCGAGGCGGAATCGACGATGCCCACCAGGCACGCCAGTGCCGCGAGTGCGACGCTCGAGAAACGACGCATCACGGCAGTGCCCGCATGATGATCGGCTTGTCGTGCACGGCCAGCCTGAAGTCGATGTTGGTGGCCGGACGGTCCGGCTGCAGGTCCACCGTCAGGCGCCCCTGGGAGCTGAGCGCCAGGTCCGGGCGGAGGCGCGCCGTGTCGAGCCACACCGCGTAGCGGCCCGGCTGCAGGTTGTAGAAGTCGAACACGCCCGACTGGCTGGTCAGCGTCGCCGTGCCCGAGTCGTCGAGGCGGACCACGGCGTTGGCCAGCGCTTCGTCCTCGTCGAGCCGGCCGTTGCCGTTGACGTCGATGAAGACGCGGCCGTGGATGGCGTGGAGCGAGGTGACACCGATGTCAGCACGCGCCGACGCGCCCTGTCCGAGGGCGATGGTGCGCGGCTGCTCCGCCACGGCGAAGTCGGCCGGCAGGTGCTCGCGCACGACGGCCAGGTCGTGCTGACCCGGCGGCACGTGCGCGAAGCGGTAGCGTCCGTCCTCGCGGGTGGTGGTGCGGTAGCGGCCGAGCGAGACGACGGCGCCGGCGACCGGTGTGCCGCTGTCGTCGCGCACGAGCCCCTCGAGGTCGGCGCCGGCGGCCGGCGTGCGTAGCGTGACGCTGCGGCGCAGCATCACGAGCAGGCGCGACATGTCCGGGGCGTTGATGGTGGTGCTCTGGAAGGCCGGCAGGCGGCCGTAGTCGACCGACAGCCGGAACGCGTGCGGCAACTGCTGCTGCACGCCGACGCGCAGCCGCGTGCGGTCGGTGACGGACGGGAAGCCGGTGACGGCGTGGAACGAGGTGTTGCGCGCCACGGTCAGCACGCTCTCCAGCTCGGTCCACTGGCGCGCATCGCTGCCGGCGAACCACTGCGTGCCCACCTGGTAGGTGAAGCGCAGGCGGCTGTTCGGCGCGAACGACGCCATCGACTGCATCTGGCGGCGTCCGCTGTTCAGCACCGGCGGTCCTTCGAGCAACGCGACGTCGGTCCAGATGTAGCGCTGGATGATGCGCACCGGTCCGAACGGAAGCTGGACGCCGAAGGCGTTCGCGGTATCGCTCGACGAGCCGCGCGACGTGCGCGTCTGTTCGAGGCTGAGGCTCGACTGCCGGAAGAGCGGGACATTGATGCCGGCCGTGCTCCAGCGTTCGCGCACGTCCGTGTCGGAGAGGCGCATGCCGCCATAGGCGCCGACGCCGTGAAACAGATCGAGCGAGACCGAGACGCCGCGGTCGGTGGCATCGCGGTCGGCCGAGTAGCGATAGAAGGTTTCGATCGCGCCGCGTCCGGCGAGCAGGCGGACCGCCGCGAAGCGTGAACCGTCGCTGGCGGCTTCACCGCGGACGTCGAGGTTGCGCGTCAGCAGCACGCTGTCGCGGTAGGCCACCGCCGCGCCGTCGTTCAGCACGCGGCGGTCGTTTACGTACAAGGAGACACCTGGGCGCCAGCGCGAGGTGAGCCGACGCGACAGGCGCACGCCGCGCGCGAGGCCGCGCATCTCGCTGAGCAGGTCGCCGCCTTCGGTGGTCCAGGCGCCTGACGGGCTCTCGAGCGCGATGCGCCCACTGCGCACGTTCATGCGGCGGCCGTTGCCGGTGAGGAAGCTCGAGACGCCGAGGCGATAGCCAGCGATGGTGCCGCTGCCGGTGGCGTCGAATGCCGCGCCGCCGCCCTGGGCGAAGCCGGTGCCGAGGTCGAGCCCGAGTGCTTCGTGGCTGCTGGGCAGTACGTCCGACACGATCGGACGCTCTTTCAGCGCCACGAAGTCGTCGCTCTCGCGCTCCATCATCGTGCGCTCTTCGCGCGACTTAGGCACCTCGAATGACTGCCAGCCAGACGGGCCGCTCACGCCGCGGCCGCCAGCAACGGCCACACCTGCTGACGCGGCTAGCTTTGGCGCCGACGCTTTCGGTATGGGGGCCGGCATCGGGAGGAGGAAGGCGCGCCCGCGCTCCTCGAGGACCAGCTTGCGGCCGGCCAGTTGCGCGATGGCGTCGAGGGGAAGGAAGACGGCGTCCTGCGCCACCTGCACGGGGTTGGTGAGCGAGCGGCTCTCGAGCGGGCCGTCCAGGCGCACAGCGCCGTGCATCGTCTGCCACTGGACGCCGTTGGCGTCGCGGATGGTCACGGTGCCCGCGAGGGCACTGACGGTGACGTCCAGGTCCGGGCCGAGCAGGTGCGCGTCAGCCGACGGCATCCCGTCCGTGCCAGGGCGCATCGAGAGCACCACGTCGCGGCGGCCGACGATGGCCACCGTCCAGAGCGCTTCGGCGGCGCCGGCCGCGTCGCACACAAGTAGCGACAGGACGCATGCGGCAAGAGTCGCGCGCATGACGGTCAGTCCTGGATAGCGGGTGTGTCACGAACGAGGTCGACCGAGCGCTGCAGGCCGATGTAGTGGTCGAGGCCGATGTCGAGAATGAGCCGGACCGTGTAGCGGCCGGACGGAAGCGTCGCCACGTCGGGCAGTGGCACCGAGAGCGCCGCGGTACGAACGGGTTCGGTGAGGAGCATGTTGCGCGGCAGGGCGACCACCGCGACCGGCGTGGTCTCGCCGGGTCGCACGAACTCGAAGCGGCCTTCGACGGCGGTCGGCGTGTTGCCGGTGTTCTCGATGCGCGCCGTGGCGCGGCTGCCATCGACGTCGATGGCGAGGACGTCGGCGCCACGTTCCACCGGGTCGATGTAGACGTAGACACCAGTCGAGACCGAGGCGAGGAACTTCACGCCCACGCCGTCGGGCATCACGGCGAGCGGGTCCGGCATCTCGTCGACGCTCAGCGCGCACCAGTAGCCGCCGGGCTGGACGTCCTGGGGTACCGAGACGGTGAGACGAATATTCAGCGCCTCACCGCCGGCCACCGTGGCTTCCATCGGATTGGCGGACACCCAGTGTCCGCACGAGCGGGAGATCGAGCCGGCCGGTGCGTAGAACGACTGCCGGCCGTCTTCGCTGCGCCACCAATCCTGCACGTCCACCTTGAAGTGGGTGCGCGGGTCGGCTTCGTCGAGACCCAGCCGGTAGGACGTGGTCAGCACCTGGCCAGGCTTCGCCGAAATGCGGATCGGCGCGAACGAGGCGTTGAAGGTGACCGCTTCCGCGGGCGAGGCGATGAAGGCCGTTGCCGCGACCGCCACCAGGGTGACCGCGGGGATTACGTTGGGGCTGCGCATGGCTCTCCCTCCGTCAGGACTGAATGGCGACTGCGGGACTAGATGCCGATCGCTTCGACGCGCCACCGGACGACCAGCGTGTGGTTACCCGAGCGCTGCACCGTCGACTTGGCGCCGAGGGTGAGGACGAGCGCCGAGGTATTGCAACTGGCGGCGTTGGCGGCGCAGGTGGCCACCTCGTTATAGGCCGAATTGCTCAGCGTGCCGGCGGCGCCTGTCGCGTTCGTCCAAGTGCCCGCTCCCCAGGTCACGTCGGCAGCCGACCATGTGGTGGCACCCGACACCGGCGGCGTGAACGCGGCGGCATTGGCCTGAAGCGAGACCTTCAAGTGCTTGGTGGCCGTGGCCAGCACAATGTTCGCGACGCTCACCGACGCGTTGGCGGAGGCCGTGCTGCTGGCGACGTCAGCAACCGTGAACGACACGCCGCTCGGGAACGTCACCCGCGCCTGCTCGGCGACGGTGGCGGTCAGCAGGGTCGTCTGGCTGGTGTCGGGCAGAGACACGGTGACCTGAGCCGAGGCGGTCCCGGCCAACACGGCGACGGCGCCGAACGCGAGAACGGATGCCTGCACTGCGGAACGAAGAGAGAAACGCACGGGAACCTCCACTGGTATCAGCTGAGTCCGTCCGGCTGGGGGGACAGACGAGAGTAAGGCTCAGCTCCTTCGGATGTCTTATCGGGGTCTCTTGGGCACTCAATAGGCTTCTATGGGACAGCGTGGACCGACGATGCGCCTTTCGCGGCAGACGTGTGCACTCTTCGGTTACCCGTTCCGATCATGCGGATGCAGTGGAGAAGACCGATTTGGCAAGGCGTTGTGCAGTTGCGCGAAATTCGGTGATCGCCGCCCGCCCGCTCCGACGCACATTCACCCGCGGCTTCCGCGGTGGCTCTGGTTTAATGGGGCCATGTTCCGGGCGTCACGCCTGCGTGTCGTGGTGATGGTCGTGCTGCTGGTCGGCCTGGCAGGGGCGGCCCTGGCGCAGCGCCGCTTCGGCCGTCAGCGTGCGCGCGAGGTCGAGGTGGTGAACCAGCCCTACGATGGCCGCTTCACCTTCGCCCGCGTCAAGTACCAGACGGCGCCTGGCGGCTTCTGGTACCAGGGACTGCCGTCGTGGGCGCATGGCTACCCGATGTCCGAAGACAACCTGATGCGCATCATGAACGAGGTCAGCTACCTCGGCGCGCGCACGGACGCCTACAACGTCTACGGGTTCGACGACCCCGAGGTGACGAAGTCCCCGATCACCTATCTCACCGAAGCCGGGTGGTGGACGCTGACCGACCGCGAGGTGGAGGCGTTCCGGTCATACCTGCTCAAGGGCGGCTTCACGATCTTCGACGACTTCAAGCTGCCGGGAGAGTTCGGCTCGGGCGGCGGCGGTTGGGATACGTTCGAGGAGAACATGAAGCGGGTCTTCCCCTCGGCAAAGTTCGTCGACCTCGACCCGACGCATCCCATCTTCCATTCGTTCTTCGAGATCGACTCGCTGCGCAACTTTCCGCAGGCCTACAACGCCGGGCCGCCGATCTTTCGCGGGCTGTACGAGGACAACGATCCGAAGAAGCGCTTGCTGATGGTGGTCAACTACAACACCGACATCTCGCAGTACTGGGAGTGGTCCGGGCGCGGGTTCCGGCCGTTCGACGAGACCAACGAAGCCTACAAGCTCGGCGTCAACTACGTGATGTACGGCCTCACCCACTAGAATTGTCGCTATCGCTACCGTCTCCTCTTCCGTCCATCTCTCGGTCATCGTACCGGCCTTCAACGAGGCGAGCCGCATCGGCGCGAGCGTGTCGCGCATCTGCGCCTATCTCGACGCGCAGTCGTATGCGTCCGAGCTGATCGTCGTGCTCGACGGCGGCGCCCCTGGCGCCGAGTCGGCGATCGCCCGGGTCGTGGGCGGCCACACGCCGGTGACGGTGCTCGATAACGTGGAGAACCGCGGCAAGGGCTACTCGGTGCGCCGCGGCATCGCGGCGTCGCGCGGCACCTACGCGCTCTTTGCCGATGCTGACCTGTCGCTGCCGATCGAGGACGCCGGGCGGTTCCTGGCCGAACTCGAACGGGGCGCCGACCTCGCGATTGGCTCGCGCGCCGTGGCGGGCGCCAGCGAGCACGGCGAGCAGCAGCGTCTGCGCCAGACGATGAGCCGCGTGTTCAATGGGCTGGTGCGCGCGGTGGCCGTGCCGGGCATGCGCGACACGCAGTGCGGCTTCAAGGCGTTCCGCGGCGACCTCGCCCGTGCGCTGTTTGCTGTGCAGCGCATCGACGGCTTCGGGTTCGACGTCGAGATTCTCCGCATCGCTCAGCGCCGCGGCCACCGCATCGTCGAGGTGCCGGTGGCGTGCGAGTACCACGCCACGAGCTCGGTGCGGCAGTTCCGCCATGCGATGACGATGCTGATCGACCTGGTGCGGATTCTCTGGCACGATGGCCGCGGCCACTATGCCGTCCGCTAGAACCCACCGCCTCGCGGCAATCGCCGCCGCACTCCTGCTGCTCGTGACGATGGTCGCGCTGTCGCGCGACTTCGGCTTTACGTGGGACGAGCGCTTCCAGCAGCACTACGCCGAGCAACTCTGGCAGTACGCGCACGGCGAGCTGCCGCGCAGCGCCTTCGACACCGACGAGGGGAATCAGTACCTCTACGGCGGACTGGTAGAGCTCGTGGCCGTGTCGGCGCAACACGCCGTGCACGCCGACACCTACGTGGTCCGGCACGCCGTGAACGCCCTGTTCGGATGGGCGGGCATCGTCATCGCTGGCCTGGCGGCGGGCCGTGCGTTCGGCCGGCGGGCCGGCTGGCTGGCGGCGGTGCTGCTGACGCTCGCGCCGCGCTACTTCGGCGATGCGATGAACAACCCCAAGGACGTGCCGTTCGCCGCAATGGCGATGGCGGTGCTCGGCATCACGCTGACGCTCGACTGGACGCGTCCCCGGCTCTCGTGGTCGCGTGCGGCGCTGCTCGCGACAGCCATCGCGCTGTCCATCAACATCCGCCCGCTCGGGCTGGTGCTGCTGCTCTATGCCGCCGGCGTGATCGGCCTGGGGTCGCTGCTCGCCGCTGTCTTCACCGGCGACGAACAGCGCTGGCCGCGCTTCGGCCGGAACGTCCTGATGCTGTTCGTGGTGGGGCTCGTGGCCGTGCCGGCAGGCACGCTCGTGTGGCCGTACGCGCAGGCGCAGCCGTTCGTGCGTCCGCTGACGGCCTTCATCACGACCACGCAGCTCGACTGGGCGCAGGGGTTCGACGTGCTGTTCGCCGGACAGAACGTCGGTGCCGGCTCGCTGCCGTCAACCTACGTGCCGACGTGGCTGTTGATGACGCTGCCGCCCGTGGTGCTGGCCGGCTTCGCGCTGTCGTGGCTGGTCATGCGCCGCGGGCTGCAGCAGGCGGTGGCCTGGGGCGGACTCCTCGCATTTGCCAGCGTGCCGGTGGTCGCCGCCATCGTGAGGCACGCCACGATCTACGACGGCATCCGTCACCTGCTGTTCGTCGTGCCGCCGATGGTGGTGCTGGCGGCTGCCGGCTGGAGCGCCCTGCTCGAGACGCGTGCGCGGGTCATCGGCATGCTCCTGCTGACGCTCGGCCTGGCCGAGCCGCTGCTCTTCCAGTTGCGCAACCACCCGAATCAGATCATCTACTTCACGCCGCTGATGGGCGGGCCGCAGGCGGCCTTCGCCCGCTACGACATGGACTACTGGGGCAACAGCGTGCTGCAGGCGGTGGCGTGGACCGACCGCCTGGCTCGCGAGTCAGGCGTGCCGCTCGTCGTGTCGGGCAATCCGATCCAGGCCGTCGACGCCAACGCGGCGCGCTTCAAGACGCTGCAGGTGGTGGCGCGTGCGAACCTCGTCTACCACCTCGACATCCGCCTGATGCGCGGCCCGAGCGAGTCGCTGCGCGAGTTCGCGGCACGGCCCGACATCCTCTACACCGTGCGGATGGCCGACGGTACACCGCTCTGTGTGGTGCTGCCTGGGCCGGCGTTCCTCAGCGTGTCCGACCGCCTGAAGCTGGAAACGCCGTAGCCGCGCGTCAGTTGATGCGGTGTTGCGGCGACGGCCCGAACGAGGCCCACGGCACCACCGGTACCTGGTTCACACCAGGCTTCGACCAGTCGCAGGCCCCCTCCGGGAAGATGGCCCTGAGCCGGTCGAGTTGGTCCGACGTGAACGTCAGCCGGTAGTCGGCTGCATTCACCGGTGCCAGTTGGCACTTCAGGACGTCGGCCGAGAGGGGACCGCCGGCTTCGACGCGCACGTTGGAGTAGACGGGATACAGCGTCGTGCACCGCGTCGACGCGGCGCGCGTGAAGACGAGCGGCTCGGCGATGAACGCCGGCGGCGTGCCCGTGTCGTAACACCCTTCCACCGCGTGCGCCGGCCGTGCGGCCAGCACCTTCTGCAGCCGGGGCGTATCCGAGCGGTCGCTCGTGTAGGCCACCATCCAGGCGTCGAAGGTGGCGCGGGCATCGTTCGCGTCGACGCTGCGCCACATCGCCATGTTGTCGGAGCGGCCGCCGCTCGCCTTGCGCAGTCGCTCGCGCAGCGCGTAGTGGAACCAGCCGTAGTGGTAGCCGCCGGCTTCGTTCGACGTGGCGTTGTCGAAGATCGGGAGCGACCTGAGGCCGCCGTTCGCACCGAGGGTCAGCCCCGACTGATAGGCGCGCCTGATGGCGTCGGCGTTGCCGACGGCGCGGGTTGCCGTGTAGTTGGCGTCGTCGTCGTAGCCGCCGATGTGCTCGTTGAGGTCGAGGAACTGCGCGACAGTGATGGTGCCGGCGTTGAGCGCCGTGAGTCCGTACTGCACGCCAACGTTGTCGTACGGCCGCAGCGCGGCGCCCGTGGCCGGGTTCACGCCGTAGATGTTGCGTGCGGCGTCGAACACCGTGGGGCGCGCCCCCGTGGGGTTCGTCGCCGGGTCGTAGCGCACCGCGTCGGGGACCACGCCGTTCCAGCGGGCCGACTGATAGCCGTCGGCATCGTGGCGATTCGGCACCGGGTCGGTGCGTTGCGCCTGGTTCGCCGCGTCGACGAACGCCTTCATGCCTTCGAAACCGCTGATGGTCACCTGTTGCGCCTCGGTAAGCGATCCCTTTCCGGCCTTCGCAAAGTAGTGCAGCAGCAGGTGGGCGTCGAGTCCCGACAGGGCAATGGCGAGAGCGTCGGGGAACGTCGCGCGGATGTCGACGCCGTCGATGAGGCCGGGAAACGCATCGGCCACCTGCAGGCTCGTGTAGGCGCCGCCCGATCCGCCGGTGCTAATCGTGTAGGCCGGCACGCCGAACGTCTCGATGAAGTGCTCCTTGCCCATCATCGTCGTCTCACCAGCGAGGAAGGCGTTGCAGCTGTTCGTCGGGTGATTCAGCGTGTTGATGAAGAGCGCGTACCCCTCGGCCAGACGGCCGTAGTCGAGCACGTTGACGCCCATGGCGCCGCCCTGGACGTACCAGCCGGACGGGCAGCCGCTGCCGTGGATGGCGATCAGGCGCCGGTTCCAGCCGCGCGGCGGCGTCGTCGGTGACGGCGGCGGGTCGACGGTGGGGTCGTGCAGCACCGCGTTCTGGTAGATGCCGCGGTTCATCGTGCCGGTCTCGACGCGGACGATGAAGTTCACGACGGCGCCGGAGGCGGTCTTCGTCTGCGAGACATCGGCCGGCAGCACCACCGGGTTGGGCAGCGGCGTGAACGGCTTGGCCGGGTCGGCGACGTGCGTGGGACGGTAGACGTACTGCACCACCGTACGCGCCGAGCAGTTCGCGTCGAGCGGGGCCCCGAGCGTCGAGCCGTCCGGCAGCGTGAACTGGTCGGTCTGGCAGACAAACGGCTGTTGCCACGGGCCGGAGATCACCGGTCCGGTGATCGGATAGTTCGTCACCGCTAGCGTGCTCGTGAGGGGTCCGACCTCGGCCAGTACGCGGTTGTTGCCCTCGACGAGGCCGGTCACGAGGCCGAGGTAGACATCAGGTGCAGGTCCCGGCTTGAACGCCGCCGTGACGTCGCGGCCGTTCACGCTCACGCGCAGGTCGCCGCGAGCTGTCCCCTCTGGCACGACGGTGCGCAGCAGCACGTCGCCACCGGTCACCAGGGCGGGGTCGGTGGACACAGCGGTCAGCACCACCGCACCGCCCCCCGCGGCCGCCGTGCTCGTGAGGAGCGCCGCGAGACCGACGGCGAGCAGCGCGGCGGCGGCAACAGGAGTGACTCGCTTCATGCGCGCATTGTGCACCGACGCGAGCCGTTCGTGCGCATCAGAAGAAGACGAACGTCACCACGATGAACACCGGGATGAGCACCGCGCCGCTGTAGAGCATGTAGCCGCCGAAGCTCGGCATCTGCACGCCGCGCGCTTCGGCGATGGACCGCACCATGAAGTTCGGCCCGTTGCCGATGTACGAGTTGGCGCCCATGAAGACGGCCCCGGCGCTGATGGCCTCGAGGATGTGGTGCGGCACGCCGACGACGTCCGGCGGCAGGTGGAGACCCTGGCCGAGCGCGAGGAACGTCAGGTACGTCGGTGCGTTGTCGAGGAACGACGAGAGTACGCCGGTGCTCCAGAAGAACTGCCACGGCTCACGCACGCCCAGGGCGCCACCGTGCGCGCGCAGGATGTCGAGCGCCGGGATCATTGTCAGGAAGATGCCGGCAAAGACCGAGGCGACCTCGAGGATCGGGTGCAGTGAGAAGTGGTTCGCGTGCCGCACGTGGTGCGACGTGGCGACGTAGGACGCGAGCGCCAGGCCGACCATGGCCAGTTCACGCCAGGGTGCGGCGAGGAATGCCGCCGACAGCACGATGCCGCCGAGCAGCGCGAGGTTGTGGATGCCGGTGATGCGCAGCGGCTTGCGGTCGCTACGGTCGGCCTCGAGGTTGCGGGCAGGCTCCTGGCCATGCGCCCACGTGTCCCAGGCGAAGTAGATGACCAGCAGCAGGCCGCAGGTGAAGAGCCAGTGCGGCAGCAGCCTGAGCGTCCAGGTGAACGGCACACCCTGCAGGTAGCCCAGGAACAGTGGCGGATCACCCAGCGGCGTGAGTGAGCCGCCGACGTTCGACACCAGGAAGATGAAGAAGACGACCGTGTGCACCACGCGGGTCCGCTCACTGTTGGTGTGCAGCAGCGGCCGAATCAGCAGCATCGACGCGCCGGTCGTGCCGACGAACGAGGCGAAGAACGCGCCGAGCCCGAGGAACGCCGTATTCACCCATGGCTTCGCTTCGAGGTCGCCGTCCATCAGCACCCCGCCGGAGATGACGTAGAGGCTGCCGAGCAGGACCATGAACGACAGGTAGTCGCGCGAGGTCTCGGCCAGGGCGTGCGGAGCCTGCAGCAGGTAGAGCGCCGCCACCGGCAGGCCGAGCACCAGCGACACGCCCAGCTTGCGCAGGTTCGATTCCCAGAAGTGCGGCGCAGCCAGCGGAATGATGGCGATGCCCAGCAGCAGCATGGCAAAGGGGGCGACCCAGGGCAGAGACGGAATGAAGCCGGAGTGGTCCATGGCTACTTGATCCGGAACAGGACGATCGCGCCGAACGCATCGATCTTCTCGAGGTCGCTGCGGGTGGCGAGTGTCTCCAGCGTGGTTGGCGGCATCTGGGCGCCGTTCACGACGATGTGGGTGACCCCGAGCTGACGCATGCGCGCGAAGGCGTCGTCGGCAGGGAAGGTTTGCAGGACCGCGGCGTTTGCGTAGAAGCTCGGCGGCTGGAAGCCACTGTACCCGTTGACGAGCGGTTGCCAGTGGTCCGTGGAATTCAACATGTAGTGGGCGTGGAACTGCACGCTGCGCGAGCCGAAGAACGGATACTCGACGACGAGCGTGCCGGGCGTGCGTGGGACGGACCGATAGATCGGCGCGATGCCGTCGAATCGCACCAGGCCGAGCGGGGCGGCGATCGACTCGGTCGAGGCGAGGGCCACGAGGAGCGGCGCGACGACACGCCAGCCGCGAGGCGCGACCATGGCGCGCAGCGCGGCCGTGCCGAAGCCGGCCAGGGCGGCCACCGCCACAGTGGCGAGTATCCCGAACCGGGCCGTGGCGCGGATGCCACGCAGCAGCGGCATCACCGCGTACAGCGCTTCGTAGCCAGGCATGGCGGGGCCGAACGAGAGGGCGACACCCGCAAGTCCGAGCGCCAGGCACATGCGCGCGCGCCGATCGGTCAACGCCGTGCCGCGGACGACCGCGACGAGCGACAGCGCCAGCCCCAGGGCTCCGGGGAACAGCACGTTCGCGTCGGCCAGCCCGGTGCTCCACCAGGCATGTACGCGTGCCGGTGTCGTGAGGTAGGCGCGCCAATGCGCCGAGTTGTCCGCCGCATCGCCGAGCGAGCGCACCAGGCCGAGGTCGCGGCTGACGAACCAGTAGGGCAGCAGGAACGACGTCAGCACGACCACGCTCACGACGGCGGCAATGGCCAGCGCCTGCAGCGTGACGAGCGGATGCCGCTTCAGGGCAGTGACACGAGACAGCCCGGCAGCCACGAGCGCGAACATGGTGATCACCAGCAGGTAGACCGAGGTGAGCGACTGCAGGATGAACCAACCGGCCAGCTTCAGGCCATTGCGCGATGTTGGCGCTTCGAAGACGCGGTCGAACGCGAGCAGGGCGAACGGCAGGAACTCGAGGTGCTGCGCCTGCAGGTGCGGGATGCGCGACAGCGAGTGGGCGTTGAACGCGAAGATGGCACCAGCCACGAGGCCCGCCGTCCAGTCGCGCGTCCACTTCTGGATCACGATCGCCATGGTCCAGGCCGACAGCGCGAAACCGGCCACCAGCACCAGGTTGTAGGTGAGGACGAGCGGCAGACCCAGCGCGAGCAGCGGCATCGCCATCACCCCCTGCACCACCATCGGCTCGGAGTAGGCCAGGGTGTAGCGTTCGGGGTGGAAGATGTTGCCGTCGAACAGCTGCAGCGGAGCGCGCGGCAGCTGGTGCGCCACCCACCCGACGATCCATTCGTTCAGGATCGAGTCGCGGTTGTCGTGACGGGTGAGGTGGGCAAGGTCGGTCGCCAGGGGCCAGGTGTGCAGCAGCGCAAGTAGCGTGAAGAACACGAGCGCCGACAGACGGGGATGCGCGACGAGCCAGTCGCGCCGCAGCCATGCCAGCGGCAGCATCAGCAGCACCGAGAGGGACAGTAGCGCGCGCACCGCCTGATCCACCAGGTGCCAGCTCCGGATCGCGGCGATGCTGACCTTCCCAGGACTCAGTTGCCACGACGGAATCGGCGTGGGCGGGGCGCCCGCCGTCGCCCATTGCCAGTCGAAGGCGAAGCCGCCGCCGAGCTGCGTGAAGTCGATGACGACGCTGTGCGAGCCGGCCGTGAGCGGCATGGTCGTGCTCAGGGTCTGCAGGCCGTGCCGGCCGCCGTTGTCGAGCGCGGGCACGCCGTCGATGCTGACCACCGCGCCGTCATCAGAGGTCACCGTGAGCGTGTAAGGGCCGTCGGCGAGGGGGTGCAGGAAGCCGACCCAGCGAACCGAGAAGATGGCCGGGGCGCTCCCCCTCCAGAGGCGCTGCATCGCCTCGGTGGACGGTGCGGCATCGAGCGTGTGGATGACAGGGAGGGTCCTGTCGCGTTCGCCCGCGAGGTATTCAGCGCGCAGTCCGCGGGCAGGGGCAAGGGCGCCCGCCGCCAGGTGCAGGGAGGCGGCCAGGGCCAGGGCCGCGGCAATGACGGTGAAGAGCGCTCGCTGGATGCCGGTATTCTAGCCGACATCAACGCAAGCCTTGCGTGCCGCGACCACCCGGTAATTCTTACGCACCGTGTAGGCGCATCGATGCAGCCATCACGCTCATCGGCCTCTCATCTCTTGACGTCACACTCACCGGGTTGCGATGTGCTGCCGATACTAGGGGTAGCGACCGCGACATGCCAGATCGTTGAGCGGCACGCCCCTTGTAATCGCCGAGTTGTCCTTTCTAGCTGATCCGACACGATCTGATGACCGACTTGCTCATGGCGCCAGCCGCCGCTTCGTCCGTGCTGGCCTTCGTCACCACCATTCACCTCGGGCTTACTGCGCTCCGAAATCATCGACGACAATCCGGCGCTGCCGGGACCCCGTTGGTTGCGGTCTCGCTCGGCTTCGTGACAACGCCGTGGCTGATGCCGAGTCCATCGGGCATTGCCGTCGGACTGCTTGCGCATGCCCTGTGGTTCGCGGCGTGCGAGCGACTGGCCCGATCGGGTGAGCGGGGCGAAGCGGCGGTGGCCGCGCGGCGAACCGAGGCTCCGCCGCGTGGGTCGCGTCCGGCGCGTGCCAGCGCGTTCACCAAGCAGTTCACTGAGGTGCCCGTGCTCGCGGTCGTCGACGAGACGCCGGACATCCGCACGTTCCGCCTCGCGCGTCCAGCCGGCCTGGAGTTTCAGCCCGGCCAGTTCATGACCGTGCGGCTGCAGATCGACGGTCGAGACGTCACGCGCTGCTATTCAATCAGTTCGGCGCCAGAAGCCACTGCCTACATGGAGGTGTCGGTCCGTCGTCAGGGTCTCGTCTCGGGCGCGCTCCATGCGTCGATTCGGCCTGGCGCCACGCTGCAGGTCATGGGGCCGCTCGGTTCGTTTGTCTACCCGGGAGGTGACGACCGGCCACTCGTGCTGATTGCGGGCGGTGTGGGCATTACGCCGATCGCCAGCATGATCCGTCACGCGCTGGCGACCGAGCCGACGAGGCCGGTCACCCTCATCTATAGCGCCCGCAACGATCGCGAGTTCGCGTTCCGCGACGAGTGGCAATCGCTGGCGAAGCGGCACGCGCAGTTCCGCGTGTTCCTGGCCTCATCGGCAACCGAGGACCCGTCGGTCTATCCAGGGCGTATGGACAGGGCGCTGCTCGACGCGGCTGTGCCGCACCTGGCGCAGTCGGTGGTCTGCCTGTGCGGTCCGCAGCCGATGCTCGAGTCGGTGCGAATGCTGCTCGGCGAGATGGGGGTCCAGCCCGGGCAGGTGCGCTACGAACTGTTCGAGGCCGCTATTGCCGCCGCGGCGGGGGGCGCGGCCGGGGAGGCGGCGCGGCGTGGCGGGTCCGCACACGGACGGCACAGCATGACCTGTGTGGCCAGCCGGAAGGTCGTGCCGATCGAGAGTGGCCAGACGCTGCTCGAGGCGGCGGAGCAGGCCGACGTCGATCTGCCGTCGCTGTGCCGGGCAGGCATCTGCGGCACGTGCCGCGTGAAGGTGACCGGCGGCGACGTGCAGTGCGTGTCGGCCACGCTCGATGCCGACGACCAGCGAAACGGCTACGTTCTGGCCTGCGTGTCCACGACCGACTCCGACTGCAGCGTGCAGCTATGAGCGCCGTGCCCGCATCGCGTCCCGCGCCGTCGCGCCTGGCGGGGCTTGTCACCAGCGGCGTCGCGTGGGGGTTTGTGGCCACCGCGCTCATCACGGCGTGGGTGCTGCTCGGACTCGGCGGGCGCGCCTACTACGGCACCGACCTCGCGGTGCGCGCCTACGCGCCTGCGCATCGCCTGCTGCGACCGTCTGGCCCGGTCGGGCAGAGCTTCGGCCTCGTCGGCACGGTGCTGATGGTGATGCCGTTCGCCTACATGGCGCGCAAGCGGCTGTCCGGCATGAAGGGGGCGGGCACGCTGAAGCACTGGCTCGAACTCCACCTGTTCTGCGGCATTGTCGGTCCGGTGCTGGTGACCTTCCATACCGCCTTCAAGTTCAACGGCATCATCGCGGCGGCGTACTGGTCGATGGTGACCGTGATGCTGTCCGGATTCGTCGGGCGATACCTCTTCGTGCGCATCCCGCGATCGATTCGCGGCAACGAGCTGACCCGGGCCGAGCTCGACGCGCGCGCGTACGACCTGCACGACCAGCTCGCGTTGACGCTTGACAGCGACCGGCTGATGCAGGAGGTCGAGGCATTCGAGGCGACGGTCGTGCCGGCCGACTCGGCGCGCCGCTCTCTGGCCGGGCAGTTGACCGGCGACATCCTGTTCGGGCGCCGGTTACATGCCTTCGTTGGACGGCTCGAGGCCGAAGGCGTGCCGCCCACCGTCCGCGACGACATCGCCCGCGTCACCCGTGAACGCGTCAGCCTGCTGCGGGCCCGGTTTCATCTGGAGCGCACTAAGGAGCTGTTCCAGTTGTGGCACGTCTTTCATCTGCCGCTGGTCTACCTGCTCCTCGTCATCGCGGCCGCGCACATTGCCCTGGCCCTCTACATGGGATACGTCCCCTTCAGGTGGTCGTGATGAGACGCGTCCAGCAGATCCTGATCGCCGTGCTGACGGTCTGGGCCATTGCTGCCGGCGCCGGTACCGCGCGCGCGCAACTGGGCTCGCTGCTGTCGCCTGGCCCGCTGGCGCGTCCACACGCCAGTCTCGAGGGGGTGGCGAACTGCGCGAAGTGCCACGAGCAGGGGCGCCGGGTCACGGCGCAGAAGTGCCTCGCGTGCCATCAGCCGATTGCGCAGCGCATCGCCCGAAAGGTCGGCGTGCACAAGGACGCGGGTGGCGAGTGCGTGCTCTGCCATGCGGAGCATGCGGGTGTGAACGGTGAACTGCGGCCATTCGACCAGAAGGCGTTCGACCATGCGGCGGTCACCGGGTTCGCCCTGACCGGGAAGCACGCGCTCGGCGCGCAGCAGTGCGCGGCCTGCCACAAGGGGCGATCGTTCGTCGACGCGAGTCCGGCCTGCGCCGCCTGCCACACCGATGTGCACAAGCCATCGCTCGGGAGCAACTGCGCGACCTGCCATTCGACTCAGGCCGCCTTCACGGCCGCATCTACGGCATTCGACCACAACACCGCTGCGTTCCGGCTGATCGGCGCACACACGAAGGTCGCGTGCGCCAGTTGCCACATCGGCGGCGTGTTCAAGGGCGTGAAGTTCGCCAGTTGCGTGAACTGCCACAAGGAGCCGCACCAGCCGTCGCTCGGCAGCAACTGCACGACCTGCCACACCACCGACTCGTGGCGAACCACGAACGTGAACCATCAGCGCACCTCGTTCCCGCTGGTGGGCGCGCACACGAAGGTGGCGTGTGCGACCTGCCACAAGCAGTCGGCCACCAAGGTGACCCTGAAGTCCGACACGTGTGCCTCGTGCCACGCCGACGTGCATGCCGGACAGTTCAAGCAGGACTGCAAGGCCTGCCACAACGAGACCGCCTGGAAGGGAGGCCGCTTCGATCACGCGACGACGGCGTTCGCGTTGCGCGGGAAGCATGCGCCGCTCACCTGTGATGCCTGCCATCGTCCGGCGGCACCGACGCGCGTGGCGGCACGGACCGCTGCGGTTCCGACGCGAGTGGGCGCCAGCGCGGCGCCCGTGGTCGACTTCCGCGGCCTGAAGACCAGCTGTGTCAGTTGCCACGCCGATGTCCATCAGGCGGAGCTTGGCACCAACTGCGAGACCTGCCACTCGGACGCCGACTTCGCGTTACGCGCCTACACGCACAAGACCGGAGGGCCGTTCTTCGCCGCCCAGCACGCGACATTGACCTGCGAGCAGTGCCACACGTCGTTGGCGCCTGCGCGGCCGGCGCGCACCGGCACGGCGCCGCTGGCCGTGCGCTTCGCGGCTGCCGAGCGCGGCTGCGTGTCGTGTCACCAGGACATCCACCTCGGGCAGTTCACGGCCAGGTGCGAGACGTGCCACAGCGTGGAGACCGCCAAGTTCGCCGTCACGATCGACCACGCGAGGCAGACCAGCTTCGCGTTGACCGGCAAGCACGGCGCGGTTGCCTGCCGCGAGTGCCACAAGGTGGAAACCGGTCGCTTCCCTGCGGCCACCGGGACCGCCGTGCGGCTCAAGGGCGTCGGCGCCACCTGTGTGTCGTGCCACAAGGATGTCCATCTCGGTCAACTGGTGGCCAACTGTGAGAGTTGCCACACCTCCGACACGTTCCACCTCGCAACCTACGCGCACAAATCGAAGACCGTTCTCGCGCTCATGACGGGCGCCCATGCGCGCGCGTCGTGCGTCGACTGCCACAAGGCCACAACGGGGAGGTTCCCGGCGGGCACGGGCACTGCGATCCGGTTCACGACCGGCACGGCGTGTGTGTCGTGCCATGTCGATCAGCATCGGGGCGGACTTGGCCCGAACTGCGGGAATTGTCATCGACCATGAAGAAACTCAGCTTTCTCTTGCCGTTCCTCACCTGCGTCGCCCTCCTGTTCCTGTCGCGAGGCACACAGGCGCAGTTCGAGACGCCCAATCGGTCGTTTCACAACGCCACCGGCTTCAGGCTCGAGGGGCGCCACCTGACGGTGGCCTGCGAGTCGTGCCACGTGAACGGGCAGTTCAGCGGGACGCCGAAGACCTGCTACGACTGCCACTGGGTTCGTCGCAAGGACGATCGCTACCAGACACGGCTCGGGTCCCAGTGCGAGACGTGCCATCGCTCGACATCGTGGACGGACGTGCGCTGGGATCACGGGGGGCAGACCGGCGCGCGGCTCAACGCGGAACACCGCACGCTGGCGTGCGAGTCCTGCCACCGCGGCGGGAGCTTCCGTGCGTCGGCGAGCGGCTGCATCTCGTGCCACCAGAAGGACTACGCCGCGACGACCACCCCGAACCATGCCGCCGCGGGGTTTCCGACCAACTGCGAGTCCTGTCATCGGCCGTCGGACACGACGTGGCGCAACTCGGGCGGCGGCGGCTTCAATCACAACGCGTCGTTCCCGTTGCTCGGGACGCACGCGACGGTCGCCTGCGCGACGTGCCACAAGAACAACGTCTACCGTGGCACGGCGCGCGACTGCGTCGGCTGCCACATCGACAAGTACACCGCCACGAAGGCGCCGAACCATGTCGCGGCCGGGTTCCCGACGGCCTGTGAGTCGTGCCATCGCGCCAGCGACCCGTCGTGGGGCGGCGGCGGCTTCAATCACAACGCGTCGTTCCCGTTGCTCGGCACGCACGCGACGGCGAACTGCGTGACGTGCCATAAGAACAACGTCTTCAGGGGCACGGCGCGCGCGTGCGTCGGTTGCCACATCGACAAATACAACGCCACCCGGTCGCCGAACCACGTCGCGGCCGGGTTCCCGACGGCCTGCGAGTCGTGCCACCGCGCCAGCGACCCGTCGTGGGCCGGCGCCGGCTTCAATCACAACAGTGTCTTCGCCCTCGTGGGGCGACATGCGAGCGCGCAGTGCGCGACCTGCCACGTCAACAACGTCTACAAGGGCACGGCGCGCGACTGCGTGGGATGTCATCGGGACAAATACACCGCCACCCGTTCGCCGAATCATGCGGCGGCCGGGTTCTCCACCTCGTGCGAGAGCTGCCATCGCGCGTCCGACTCGACCTGGACGGGGGCGTCGTTCAATCACGCGTCGGTGTTTACGCTGGTCGGGCGGCACGCGACGGCCACCTGTGCGTCGTGTCACGTCAACAACGTCTACAAGGGGACGGCGCGCAGCTGCGTCGGCTGTCATCAGGCGCAGTACAACGCCACCCGCAATCCCAACCACGGCTCGGTGGGATTCAACACGACGTGCGAGACGTGCCACCGCGCCACCGACAGCAGCTGGACGCAGGGCACCTTCAACCACACGCGCTTTCCGCTGAGCGGCCGGCACAACGTGGCGTGCGCGCAGTGCCACACGACGGGCAACTACTCGACGTTCAGCTGCACCGTCTGCCACGACCGCTCGAGCACCGACAGCCAGCATCGGGGGCGGTCGGGCTACGTCTACGACTCGAATGCGTGCTACTCGTGCCATCCGAACGGGAGATCGTGATGCGGCATCCACTGTCCCGCTCGTGCGTCGTGCTGTTCGTCCTCCTGCTGCGTCCGCTGATCGCTGACGCACAGGGCTTCGGCGCGACGGCCGCGTCGAAGCCGCGCCCCTGGAGTCGCGTGTCGTTCTTCACCAACAGCGCACGGACCGTCGTCGACGGGGGCGATGCGCGCACCCGGTCCGAGTTCAGCACGGCGTTCTCGTATCAACTGCCGGAACTCGATGACGATGGCGCGGACTACGGCATCGATGTGCGCTACGCGGCATACACGCAGGACGGGCGGCCGGCTCGCACCTCGATCTACGAGGGATTCATCGGCGCCCGGTTGATGCACGGACGCCTGCGGGCGCGTGCCGGGCATGTGTGGCTCTCGGACGTTGGCGCGCTCGGGGCGATCGCTGGCGGCATGCTCGAATTCCGCCAGCGTCGTGCCGGTCCTGACAAGGGACGTATCCGCGTCGCGGCGTTCGGCGGACTCGAGCCGAACATCCTCGACACCGGCTACGCGTCGAACGTGAAGAAGTACGGGGCCTATGTGGCCTACGACGGAGCGGGGGCGCAGAAGCATGCGCTGGGCTACGTGGCCATCCGCCACGGTGCGCTGACCGAGCGCTCGGTGTTGACGACGACCAATTTCCTGCCGGTGCGCCGCAAACTGTTTCTCTATCAAGCGGCTGAAGTGAACCTCGAGGCGCCGGCCGGCCTTGGCCGCACGGGGCTGGCCTACCTGTTTGCGAACGCGCGTCTGACCGCCACCGACCGGGTCGAACTGCAAGGGACCTATAACCGCGGCCGCTCGATCGATGCGCGCGGACTCGGCGACGACGTGCTCAGCGGGCGACCGATTCCCCAGAGCACCATCGACGGGTTGCTCTACGAGTCGGCGGGAGGACGGGTCACGGTGGAGGCCTACAGACGGCTACGGGTGTACGCGGGGATCTCGCGCGACAAGACCAATCGCGACACGGACGTCACCACGCGCTATCAGGTGGGGGGATACGCGTCGAACGTCGGCGGGTCGGGCCTGGATCTGACCGCATCCGACTCGTTGATGGATCGGCCGTCAGGGCGGTATCACTCCTGGTACGGCTCGGCCGGTCGCCAGGCCGGTCGCCGGACGTATCTCTCGGTCGATTACTCGACCTCGCTCTCCGTCATCCGCTTCTCGCGCAGCGACGGTCTGGTGATCGAGACCCGGCCGCACACCACCCGTGTGTCCGGCACGGCGACGGCGAACCTCAGCCGCGCCTGGTCGCTGATGGCGACCCTCGAGCGCACGTCCGAATCGGACCTGTCTGAACTGCGGGGGTTGGCCGGCGTGACGTACCGCATCAGGTGAGCTTTGTCGAGTACGAACGGCCGAAGCCCACTTTCACGCTGGTACAGGAACAGGGGTTTCGATTTTCGTCACAAAAGGTTACGCTGTTCGCCGCTCGACATTCTGCTCACGGGCAATAGATACCAGATCGGCGGCACAGGCAGGTGCGGTCCGGCCGGCTCCGTGGGGGCGGGCACGGAGCGTCTTGTAGATCGGCTGCGGCGTGAACGTGGGCGTCGGAGGCCGGTGCGTAACGATTCGAAACAGCGGGTGCGCCGCACGGGAGTCGGCGCCCGGCGACGAACCGGCGAGTGCCGGAAAAGCGATGATTTCACGCGTATTTCCGTTGTAAATTGACGGCTACGTGAAATCTTTCACACAATAGTTGCTGCGCTTCGGCGCCAAACACTGTAAGCTCCCTGAGACTCGTTCGGCAGTGCCACGTCCCACAGGTGTTTTGCCTGGGTTGGGTATCGTGCGCGCGCTGCCCAATACGGACTGATGTCCCAGATCTTTTCTAAAAGCGCAAATTCCATCTCCCGCGTCAGCATCGTTGGTGCGGCGCTCCTCGCCGGCCTGCTTCTGGGGTTGGTGTACGAGCTCGGGACCTCGCCCTGGGTCACGCGGCAGAACGTTGCACGCGAACAGCCGATCCAGTTCAGCCACGAGCGGCACGTGGGAGGCAACGGCATTGACTGTCGTTACTGTCATACGTCGGTCGAGCAGTCGCGGTTCGCGGGAATCCCGCCAACCAAGACCTGCATGAACTGTCACTCCCAGATCTTCTCCAGCAGCCCATTCCTCGAGCCGGTGCGGACGAGTTTCAACTCGAATACCCCGCTGCGCTGGGTTCGGGTGCACGACCTCCCCGACTTCGTCTACTTCGACCACAGCATCCACGTGAACAAGGGGGTCGGCTGCACGACCTGCCACGGGGCGGTCGACAAGATGCCGCTGATGTATCAGGCGAGCACGCTGCAGATGCAGTGGTGCATCGACTGCCACCGCAACCCCGAGAAGAACGTGCGTCCGCGCGACGCCGTGTTCCGGGTCGACTACAAGCAGCCCACAGCGTTCAGACCCGTGACCGTGGGCGGCGCAACGTTCACTGACCAGATGGCGCTCGGCAAGGCCCTGGTCGCCGAATACAAGATTCAGAAGCTCACGAGCTGCTCGACGTGTCACCGATGAAGACCGGAAAAGCGTTCTGGCGCACGCTGGATGAGCTCGCGGACGATCCGTCGTTCGTTGAGCGCCTCCACAACGAATTCCCCTCCCAGGTCGAAGCGATCGAGGACCCGACGACGCGTCGGACGTTCATGAAGCTGATGGGGGCGTCGCTGGCTCTGGCCGGCGTCACCGCCTGCACGACCCAGCCCGAGGAAGCCATCGTCCCGTACGTGCGGCAGCCCGAGGGGCTCGTCCCCGGCAAGCCGATGTACTTCGCGACGGCCATGACGCTCGGCGGCATCGCCACCGGGCTTCTCATCGAGAGCCACGAAGGGCGCCCGACGAAGGTCGAGGGTAATCCGCTCCATCCGGGCAGCCTTGGCGCCGCCGATGTCTTTGCGCAGGCCGCCATTCTCAACATCTACGATCCCGACCGCGCGCAGTCGCTCACCGATACCGGTGACGTGACCTCGTGGTCCGCGTTCATCGCCGCCATGAAGGCGGCGCTGGCCGCGCAGGGGCCGCTGCAGGGTGCGGGCGTTCGCATCCTCACGGAGAGCGTCAGTTCGCCGACGCTCGCCGCCCAGATCAAGGATTTCGTCGCCCGCTTTCCCGCCGCGCAGTGGCATCAGTGGGAGCCGGCGAGCCGCAACAACGCACGCGTCGGTTCGAAGCTGGCGTTCGGCGAGTTCGTTGACCCGCAGTACACGCTCGAGAAGGCCGACGTCATCCTGTCGTTGGATGCGGACTTCCTGGTGTCTGGTCCGGGCAGCCTAGCTCTGGCGCGCCACTTCGCCGCTCGTCGCCGTCCCGAAGACGCCGACAAGATGAACCGCCTCTACGTCGTCGAGACGATGCCGACGTCGACCGGTTCGCGCGCCGATCATCGACTGGCTCTCAAGCCGAGCGAGATTCCGGCTCTGGCGAAGCAGATTGCGGCGGGCGTCGGTGTCGGCTCCGCGTCGGGTGGTTCCGCCGAGGTCGCGAAGTTCGCGGCCGCCGTGGCGAAGGACCTGCAGGCGCACCGCGGCACCAGCCTCGTCATTGCGGGCGATGCCCAGCCGCCGGTCGTCCATGCCCTCGCGCATGCGATGAACCAGGCGCTCGGCAACGTCGGCCAGACCGTCGTCTACACGCAGACCGCGGAAGTCGAACCGATCGATCAGGTCGAGTCGCTCCGCACGCTGACGGCCGATATGGCCGCCGGCAAGGTCGACCTGCTGCTCATCCTCGGTGGCAACCCGGTCTACACCGCGCCGGTCGACCTGAACTTCTCGGCGGCCCTCGACAAGGTGCTGACGCGCGTCTACCTCGCGGAGTTCAACGACGAAACCGCCGAGCGCTGCCAGTGGCAGATTCCGGCCGCGCACTTCCTGGAAACATGGAGTGATGCACGGGGCCACGACGGCACGGCGAGCATCGTCCAGCCGCTCATCGCCCCGCTCTACGGCGGCCGTTCGGCGCACGAAGTCATCGGGGTGCTGAGCGATCGGCCCGAGCGTCAGGCCTACGAGGTGCTGCGCGAATTCTGGGCAGCGGCCAAGCCGGCGGCGACGCCGGAAGAGTTTGACCGTGAGTGGCGCCGCTGGCTGCACGACGGCATCATTCCGGGCACGGCGTTCACGCCCAAGGCGGTCACCCTGTCGGCTGACGCGGCCAACGCGCCGGTGGCCGACGCCGTGACGGGCATGGAGATTTCGTTCCGTCCAGACCCGGCGGTCTTCGACGGCCGCTTCGCGAACAACGCGTGGCTGCAGGAACTGCCGAAGCCGATCACCAAGCTGGTGTGGGACAACGCCGTCATGGCGAGCCCGGCCACCGCCGCGGCGCTCAAGGCCGCGAACGCGGTGAACTCGCGCGGCGGCGAGCACGGCACGATCGACTGCGATGTCGTCGAGTTGACGTTCAAGGGCCGCTCGGTGAAGGGCCCGATCTTCGCGGTGCCTGGCCATCCGAACGACGTGGTGACGGTGCACCTGGGCTACGGACGCGCGCGCTCCGGCAACATCGGCACCGGCCCTGGCTTCAACGCCTACGCGGTTCGCACCTCCGACGCGATGTGGTCGGGCGGCGGTCTGCAGGTGAGCGCCACGCACGAGACGTTCCAGTTGGCGTGCACGCAGTACCACCACCTGATGGAAGGCCGCGGCATGGTTCGCGCGGTCACGCGGGACGAGTTCCTCAAGGATCCGGAGTCGGTGCATCACGGATTCGAGGAGCCGGCGAAGACCATCACGCTGTATCCCGACTTCAAGTACGACGGCTACAAGTGGGGGATGACGATCGACGTCAACTCCTGCATCGGCTGCAACGCCTGCGTCGTCGCCTGCCACGCGGAGAACAACATCGCGGTGGTCGGCAAGGACCAGGTGCTGCGCGGCCGTGAAATGCATTGGCTCCGCATCGACGCCTACTACTCGGGCAACGACGCGAACGCCTCCGACCTGGAAACCTACTTCCAGCCGGTGCCGTGCATGCAGTGCGAGAACGCGCCGTGCGAAGTGGTCTGCCCGGTTGGCGCCACGGTGCACAGCGACGAAGGGCTGAACGACATGGTGTACAACCGCTGTGTCGGCACCCGGTACTGCTCGAACAACTGCCCGTACAAGGTGCGGCGCTTCAACTACCTGCTCTACTCCGACTGGAACACCGAGAGCTACAAGCTCGGTCGCAACCCGGATGTCTCGGTTCGCAGCCGCGGCGTCATGGAGAAGTGCACGTACTGCGTGCAGCGCATCACCGTCGCCAAGATCACCTCCGAGAAGGAGAACCGTCGCGTCCAGGACGGCGAGATCAAGACGGCGTGCCAGCAGACCTGCCCGAGCGACGCGATTGTCTTCGGCGACCTGAACGACCCGAACAGCCGGGTCGCGAAGCTCAAGGAAGAGGAGCGGAACTACGCGCTTCTGGCGGAACTCAACACACGGCCGCGCACGACCTATCTGGCGGCTGTTCGCAACGTGAATCCGGAACTGAGCGCTTAGATGGCACAGAGCAACCAGCCTCTCGCCGAGCGGACGGAGCCGGTCGCCGGGTCTGGCACGCCAGTCGTGATCGCGCCTGGGCATACCTTCGCCTCGGTCACCGACAAGATCAGCTCCATTGTCCTGACCCAGCGCACGCCGATCGGCTGGTACCTCGCCCTGCTGACGGCAGCGGGCATGGCCGGTCTGCTGCTGATCTCGCTGTCCTACCTCGTGGTGAAGGGCATCGGCATCTGGGGCAACAACATCCCGGTCGGCTGGGCCTTCGACATCACGAATTTCGTGTGGTGGATCGGTATCGGCCACGCGGGCACGCTGATCTCGGCCATCCTGCTGCTCCTCAAGCAGACCTGGCGCACCTCGATCAACCGGTTCGCCGAAGCGATGACGCTGTTCGCGGTGGCCTGCGCCGGCATCTTCCCGCTCTTCCACACCGGTCGTCCGTGGCTCGCCTACTGGCTGTTCCCGATTCCGAACACGATGGGCGTGTGGCCGCAGTTCCGCAGCCCGCTCATCTGGGACGTTTTCGCGGTCTCGACCTACGCGACGGTGTCGGCGCTGTTCTGGTACGTCGGCCTTGTGCCAGACGTCGCCACGCTGCGCGACCGCGCCAAGGGCAAGTTTGCCCAGCGCGTCTACGGCATGATGTCGCTCGGCTGGCGCGGCTCCGCCCGTCACTGGCACCGCTACGAGACGGCCTACCTGCTGCTCGCGGGCCTCTCGACGCCGCTCGTCGTCTCCGTGCACTCGGTGGTGAGTTTCGACTTCGCGGTGTCGATCCTCCCCGGCTGGCACACCACTATCTTCCCGCCCTACTTCGTCGCCGGCGCCATCTACTCCGGCTTCGCGATGGTGCTGACGCTCGCGATTCCGATGCGCGCCATCTACGGGCTCGAGGACTTCATCACGATGCGCCACCTGCAGAACATGGCCAAGGTCATGTTGCTGACTGGGCTGATCGTCGCCTACGGCTACGGCGTCGAAGCGTTCATCGCGTGGTACGGCGGCAACTACTACGAGGGCTTCATGATGCTGAACCGCATCAACGGACCCTACTGGCCGCAGTACTGGGCGCTGATCTTCTGCAACGTCATCTTCCCGCAGCTGCTGTGGTTCAAGAACGTGCGGATGAACGTGCCGCTGCTGTTCGTCATTTCCATCGTCGTGAACATCGGTATGTGGCTTGAGCGCTTCGTCATCATCGTGCTCAGCCTGCACCGCGACTTCCTGCCCTCGTCGTGGGGCATGTTCCGCCCGACGTTCTGGGACTGGACCACCTACGTCGGCACCATCGGTCTGTTCCTGACACTCCTCTTCCTGTTCGTGCGCCTGTTGCCGGTCATCTCGATCTTCGAAATGCGCACGATCGTCCCGGAAGCCAAGGTCCAGGAAGGGCACGGGCACTGAGATGAGCGCGAGCATTCCAACTTCCGGAATCCACGGCCTGATGGCCGAGTTCGAGTCGCCGACCACGCTGGTGGCGGCGGCAAACAAGACGCGTGAAGCGGGCTACGTCGATGTTGATGCCTACTCCCCGATTCCAATCGAGGAGCTGCACCACGCGATCGGCTTCAAGAACACCAAGCTTCCGCTGATGGTGCTGATCGGCGGGCTGCTCGGCGGCACCGGCGGCTTCAGCCTCGAATACTGGGTATCGGCCATCGCCTACCCGCTGAACGTCGGTGGCAAGCCGCTGGTCAGCTGGCCGATGTTCATCCCAGTGACGTTCGAGTGCACGATTCTCGGCGCCGCGCTGACGGCCGTCTTCGGCATGTTCATGCTGAACAAGCTGCCACAGCCGTATCACCCGGTGTTCAACAACCCCCGTTTCGCGATGGCGAGCCGCAACCGGTTCTTCCTCTGTATCGAGGCGACGGACCAGCAGTTCGACCTCGACACGACGCGCGCCTTCCTCGACACGCTGGGGGCCCACGAGGTGACCACCGTTGCGGAATAAGTTCTCCATGGCCAAGCCACTCACACAGGGTCGCCTGGGCCGGCTGGTCTTCGCGTCGGCGCTGCTGCTGACCGCGGCGGCCTGCCGCCAGGACATGCACGACCAGCCGAAGTATCGCGGCCTGCGCGGCTCGACCTTCTTTGCCGACGGCCAGTCCGCGCGACCGCTGGTGAACAACACCGTGGCCCGCGGTCAGCTGAAGGAAGACGTGCTGCTGCAGACTGGCAAGAACGGACAGGACGACGCCGAAGTGTTCCCGTTCCCCGTCACCGACGCGGTGATGGCGCGCGGCCAGGAACGTTTCGACATCTACTGCTCGCCCTGCCACGGCCGCACCGGCAACGGCGACGGGATGGTTGTGCGCCGCGGCTACCGCCGGCCGCCGGCCTACAGCGACGAGCGCATCCGCAACACCACTGTCGGCCATATCTTCGACGTCATCACCAACGGGTTCGGCGCGATGCCGGACTACGAGGCGCAGGTGCCTCCGGCTGACCGTTGGGCGATCGTCGCCTACGTGAAGGCCCTGCAGTTGAGCGCCTACGCGCCGCTCGAGACCGTGCCCGCGGGCGACCGCGGCAAGCTGGACGAGAATCGCACGGCCGCAGCGGAATCGCACGCGGCAGAGACCGAGAGAAAGTAACGACCATGGCCCTGAGGGAGACCGCAGACCAGATCTTCCCGGAACTTGCGCAGAACCAGCGCAATTTCCTCCTCGCCGGTGGCGCCGGCTTGGTCGTATCCGCCGTTGGATACGCGACGAACCCCGAGCAGTTCTTCCCGGCGTACCTGCTGGCCTACATGCTGGTGCTCGGGTTGTCACTTGGCGCGCTTGCCTTCACGATGATCCACCAGTTGACCGGTGGCGCGTGGGGCGTGGTGGCGCGTCAGTCACTCGGCGCGGCGACCCGCGTCCTGCCGTACCTGACGGTGCTCTTCGTGCCGATCATCATCGGCATGCCCTACCTCTACGAGTGGACGCACGCTGATGTCGTCGCCCACGACGAGATCCTGCAGGGCAAGGCCGCGTACCTCAACACGACGTTCTTCATCGTTCGCGCCGCCTTCTATTTCGCGGTCTGGAACGGCCTGGCGTTCGTGCTGAACAAGTGGTCGAAGGAACAGGACGAGACCGCCAACCCCGCCCTGCCACTGCGCATGCAGCGGCTCAGTGCCGGTGGCCTGCTCCTCTACGCCTTCACCATGACCTTCGCGTCGTTCGACTGGATCATGTCGCGCGATCCGCACTGGTTCTCGACGATCTACGGCGCGCTGATCATGGTCGGGCAGGGGCTCATCACGCTCGCGTTCCAGATCATCATCCTGACCTGGCTGGCCCGCCGGAAGCCGATGAGCGACGCCCTGACGACGACCTATCTGCACGACCTCGCGAACCTGATGTTCGGGTTCACCGTGCTGTGGGCCTACATGTCGTTCTCGCAGTACCTGATCATCTGGTCCGGCAACCTGCCTGAAGAAATTACCTGGTACCTGGACCGCATGCAGGGTGGATGGACCGCTCTCGGCGTCACCCTGGTCATCTTCCACTTCGCCGCGCCGTTCTTCCTGCTTCTGATGCGCGGCATCAAGCAGAACCGCGGGCTGGTGCGCAAGGTCGCGATGCTGGTGATTGCGGCGCGCGTGCTCGACCTCTTCTGGCTCATCGCTCCGGAGAAGACGCACGAGGGCGGTGCCATCAGCCTGATGCAGGCGATCAGCTGGCAGGACGTGGTCATCCCGCTGGCGCTGTTCTCGCTCTGGATCGGGTTCTACATGCAGCAACTCCGGCAGCGCCCGCTGCTGCCGGTCAATGATCCGCAGTTCGAGGATGCCCTCGGACCGGCGCTCGCGCACGCGCACAACGCAGGAGCGGCGCACTAAGCCATGTCGCATTCATCCCACGCCAACGTTCCGCCGTCCACCAGCGGGGTCGAGGAAGATGTCATCGACTTCAAAGGTGTCTACGGCTTCGGCATCGGACTCGCGGTGGTCACGATCATCTCCCACCTCCTGATGTTGTGGATGTTCAAGGGCGAAGTGGCCGCCGTCGACGCCTCGAACCCGCCGCGGGTCTATCCGCTGGCGGTGCTCCAGGACGACCGTCTGCCGCCGGAGCCGCGCCTGCAGACCAACCCGAAGCAGGACCTTGCTGATCTGCGTGCGGCGGAAGTCACCGTACTGAACGGTTACAGTTGGGTCGACCGCAATAATCAGGTCGTCCGCATCCCCGTCGCCGACGCGATGCGGCTCACGCTGCAGCGCGGTCTGCCGTCCCGTCCGGCCGCCACCGCGGCGGCCGCCACTCCGGAAGCGACGCAGGCGAAGAAGTGAAAGGGTGTGTGTCCGCGGCAGCCGCCATCGCAGCGGCCACCGTCCTCCTCATCGTCGCGCCGGCGACTGCCCAGATGACGGGCGCGCCGACCGCCGGCTATCGCCGCGATCCAGGCGTGTCGTCGACGACGATGCCGACGGCGCTGCGCGAGATCGGCTTCGATCAGAACATCGATCAGAAACTGCCGCTCGATGCGACATTTCGCGATGAGACGGGAAAGACCGTCACGCTCGGCAGCTACTACGGCCAGCGCCCGGTGCTGCTGGCGTTCATCTACTACGAATGCCCGATGCTCTGCACCCAGGTGCTGAACGCCATGACGGCGACGATCAGCATGATGTCGCTCGATGCGGGCAAGGATTTCGAGTTGGTGCTCGTCGGGATCGATCCGCGAGAAACACCGGCCCAGGCCGCCGCCAAGAAGACGGAGTACCTGCACCGCTACAAGCGACCTGGCGCCGAAGCCGGCTGGCACTTCCTGACCGGCGACGACCCGGAAATCAAGCGGGTGGCGAAGGCGGCCGGATTCCGCTACGCCTGGGACGACCAGACCCAGCAGTACGCGCATCCGACCGGGATCATCGTCACCACGCCAGACGGTCGCCTGGCGCGTTATCTGTTCGGGATCGAGTACGGTCCGCGGGATCTGAACCTGTCACTGGTCGAAGCATCCCAGGGCAAGGTCGGCAGCTTTGCCGACCAGTTGTTGCTCTTCTGCTACCACTACGACCCGATGACCGGTAAGTATGGCATCTACGTGATGCGCACGTTGAGGGTTGCCGGCGTGGCAACCGTGCTGTTGATTGGAACATTCATTGTGGTGATGGTGCGGCGGGAGAAATCCCAGCAAAACGCCGCACTCTGAGCCCTCAGCCCTAGGCCCTTATCTATGCGGTCCGGTACGCCTCTATTCCCTGAAGCCGCCTCCACGATCGCCCCGCGCGTGGATGCTCTGTACTTGTTCCTTGTCGGCCTGACGGCCTTCATGACGATTCTCATCGCCGCGCTGGTGGTGATCTTCATGATCAAGTACAAGCGCCGTGATCCGAACAGCATCGGTGCCCGCATCCACGGGGGCATGGCGCTCGAGATCATCTGGTCGATCATCCCCCTCATCATCGTGCTGGGGATTTTCGTCTGGTCGACCGGCATTTTCTTCGACATCGCCCGTCCGCCAGCCGAGACGATGAACATCTACGCCACTGGTAAGCAGTGGATGTGGAAGTTCCAGCATCTCGACGGTCAGCGAGAAATCAACGAGCTCCACGTACCGGTCGGCCGCAAGGTCAAGATGATCATGACGTCGGAAGACGTCATCCACGACCTGTACGTCCCGGCGTTCCGCGTGAAGGCCGACGTCATCCCCGGCCGCTATTCGCACATCTGGTTCGAGGCGACCAAGGCCGGTGAATATCACCTGTTCTGCGCCGAGTACTGCGGAACCCAGCACTCCGGCATGATCGGCAAGGTGGTCGTCATGGAACCGGACGACTTCCAGGCGTGGCTCAGCGGCGGCGTTCAGGAAGGGTCGCTCGCGTCGGCCGGTAGCAAGCTGTTCCAGGATCTGGCGTGCAACACCTGCCACCGTCCAGACGCTCAGGGCCGCGGTCCGGTGCTCCAGAACCTCTTCGGCAAGACGGTCACGCTCGCCTCTGGCGAGAACGTCGTTGTCGACGAAGCCTACATCCGCGAGTCGATCCTGACGCCGAGCCAGAAAGTGACGGCCGGATTCCAGCCGACGATGCCCACGTTCCAAGGGCTTGTCAGCGAAGAAGGCATCCTGCAGCTCATCGAATACGTCAAGTCGCTGAAGACGGATATGCCCGTCTCTGCGGTGAGGCCGAACACGGGCGGACCCGCGCCGAACGAGAACACGCCGGCGCAGGCGCCTCCCACGCGTAATTAGCGCCAGGAAGAGAACATGTCCAGCAGTACGGTAGCCATGCCGCCGACCCACTATCTGAATAACGGCCTGACGCTGAAGTCTTGGCTCTTCACCAAGGATCACAAGCGGATCGCCCTCTTGTACCTCGTCGCCGTCACGTTCTTCTTCATGGTCGGCGCGGCGTTCGCTGTGGCCATCCGGCTAGAACTCGCGACGCCGGCCGGCGACCTGTTGTCAGACGAGAACTACAACCGCGTCTTCACGATGCACGGCGTGATGATGGTGTTCTTCTTCCTCATCCCGGCCGTGCCCGCCATCCTCGGCAATTTCCTGATCCCGCTGCAGATCGGGGCCAAGGACTTGGCGTTTCCGAAGCTGAACCTCCTCAGCTTCTACATCTACTTCGTCGGGTCGCTCTTTACGATGTACTCCATCGTCAGCGGCGGTCTCGACACGGGCTGGACCTTCTATACCCCGTTCAGCACCGTCGCCTCGACCTCGGCCGTGGTGCCGGCCGCGCTCGGTATTTTCATCAACGGATTCTCGGGCATTCTGACGGGCCTGAACTTCATCGTCACGATCCACAAAATGCGCGCGCCGGGCATGACCTGGTTCCGCCTGCCGCTGTTCGTATGGGCGCACTACGCGACGAGCCTCATCCAGGTGCTCGGCACGCCGGTCCTCGCCATCACGATCGTGCTCGTGGCGGCTGAGCGCATCTTCGGCTTCGGCCTGTTCAACCCGGCTGTCGGTGGCGACCCGGTACTCTTCCAGCACCTGTTCTGGTTCTACTCGCACCCGGCCGTCTACATCATGATTCTGCCGGCGATGGGCATCATCTCCGAACTGGTCGCGGCGAGCGCGCGCAAGCAGGTCTTCGGCTACACCTTCGTGGCGTTCGCCAGCATCGGCATCGCGGTGATCGGCTTCCTCGTGTGGGGCCACCACATGTTCGTCTCCGGCGAATCGGTCTACGCCGCACTGGTGTTTTCGGTCCTCAGCTTCATCGTCGCCGTACCGTCGGCGGTGAAGGTGTTCAACTGGATCGCCACGATGTATCGCGGTTCGGTGTCGTGGGAAACCCCGATGTTCTACGTGGCCGGCTTCATCGGCCTGTTCGCGATCGGCGGTCTCACCGGCCTCTTCCTGGCCTCGATGGGGCTCGACGTCCACCTGACCGACACCTATTTCATCGTTGCGCACTTCCACTACGTCATGGTGGGCGGCACGATCATGGGCTACCTCGGTGGCATCCACTTCTGGTGGCCGAAAATAACCGGCCGGATGTACAACGACTTGCTCGGGCGCGTCAGCGCCGTGGTGATCTTCGTCGGCTTCAACCTGACGTTCTTCCCGCAGTTCGTGGTCGGCTACCTGGGCATGCCCCGCCGCTACCACGCATACCCGGAAGAATTCCAGGTGCTGAACGTGCTCTCGTCGGCAGGGGCGTCGGTCCTCGCGGTCGGCTACCTGATGCCGCTGTTCTACCTGGCCTACTCGCTGAAATACGGCGCGATTGCCGGCGACAACCCGCACGGCGCAGTGGGCCTCGAGTGGAACACCACCTCGCCGCCCCCAACCGAGAACTTCAAGACGACCCCGGTCGTGACCTGGGAAGCCTACGAATATCCGACGCCCGTGGAGGGTCACGTTGTCTAACGCAGCGTCAGTCGCTCACGACGAACAGCCGCACCACCCCAGGCTTGCGCACCACTTCGAGAGCCTGGAACAGCAGACCGATTCGTCGCTGTTCGGCATGTGGATCTTCCTCGCCACCGAAATTCTGTTCTTCGGTGGCGCGCTGATGGCCTACATGATCTACCGCCGCTGGTACCCGGATGCCTTTGCGCTGGCCAGTTCGCACATCGCCATCCTGCCGGGGGCCATCAACACCGCCGTGCTCATCATCAGCTCGCTGACGATGGCGCTGGCCGTGCACGCGGCGCAGACGGGCGAGCGCCGGAAGATCCTGTTCTTCATCGTGGTCACGATGATCCTCGGTGCCGCCTTCCTCGGCATCAAGGGTTATGAGTACTACGAGAAGTACGCCGAGGGTTTCATCCCCGGGCTCGGCCTGGAGTTCAGGTTCCCCGAACCTGAATACGCCAAGAACGCGCAGATCTTCTTCTCAATCTACTTCGTGCTCACCGGGTTGCACGCTCTCCACATGATCGTGGGGCTGGGCCTCATGACGTGGATGTTCATCTGGGTCAAGGATGGTGTCATCGACACCCAGTACTACGCGCCGATCGAAATCGTCGGGCTGTACTGGCACTTCGTCGACATCGTCTGGATCTTCCTGTTCCCGTTGCTCTATCTCATCGGTCGTCACGTTCATCATGGCTGATCACTCGCAGCATCACATCGTACCGAAGAGCACCTACTACCTCATCTTCACCGCCCTCATGCTGGGGACGGGGCTGACGTGGTGGATCGCGACGATCGACCTCGGCGCGATGAATAACGTCATCATGCTGAGCATCGCCGTGACGAAGGCGACGCTGGTCATCCTCTTCTTCATGCACGTGAAGTACAGCCCGAAGCTGACCGGGACGGTCATCATCGGCGCCGTCTTCTGGCTGCTCATCATGCTCGTGATGACGATGAACGACTACTTCACGCGCGACTGGCTGCACTTCGGCTGAAGCGCGGCTTCAGGCTCTCGGCTTCGGGCCCAGCGCCCCAAACAGCGAAGGCCAGGCATCGAGGAAACTCCACGCCTGGCCTTTTTGTTTTGCCTGACGTTCCCGAACTCCCCGAACTTTCCGCCCTTCCCGACCCGCCTGTCTACCCGTTCTGCTGCACGTGGCAGTTATCTGCAGCCCACGCACCCGCGCATCTTAGAATGTGGACAGCTGACGACCCTCCTCAGCCGTCGTAAATAGTCCGAGGCCTGAATGAGCGAGCGGAAGTACCGACAGCGTGGATATCAAGACGAGAAGCCACGCGCCCGGGACCGGAGTGGCCCGCCGCAGGGCGAGCGAAAGCCGCCTGAGCCGCGCGCCCCTGGCCGCCAGTTCCAGGACGCGTCGGGGCCGAAGACGCCGAACCTGATGGCGATGCACGAAGTGTTCAAATGCGCGCGCTGCGGCCATAAGCTGAACACCCCTGTCGGGGAAGCCGACCGCTGCGCCCGATGCGGGACCGCCGTCCACGCCTGCATCAACTGCGTGTCGTTCGACACCGGCGCCCGCTGGGAGTGCAGCCAGCCTGCCGTCACCGCCCGCATGGCCCCGAAGGATGAGGCCAACAACTGCGCCTACTTCGCGGCGCGCACCACGGTCGAACGGCAGACCACGACGCAGGTCGCGCCGAACACCGCGCGTCAGGCGTTCGACGACCTCTTCAAGATCTGACCGATGCCGCGCACGACCTGAGCATGCCGTCGATGAATCCCGCGGATCAGGCTCGTCTCCGGGACGACTTCGCCCGTCTGACGAGGCCGGTGCGGCTGTTGTTCTTCACCCAGACCGCCGCACACGCGGCCTGCGCGCAGACGCGGCAGATCATCGATGAACTGGCGCCGCTCACCGGTTGCCTCTTCATCGAAGAGGTAAACGTCGATGTCGCGCCGGAGCGTGCGTCGGCCTACGGCATCGAACACGTGCCGGCGATCGCCATCATCGGCGTGGAGGCCGACGGGCACGAAC
>Ga0114974_10000214_pt1 | contig 51761 bp, 52 predicted proteins | sample S_130206_EF_Meta_FD_87318 | JGI IMG/M metagenome (GOLD analysis project Ga0114974, IMG submission 87318) | Freshwater microbial communities from Lake Simoncouche, Canada to study carbon cycling - S_130206_EF_MetaG | ecosystem: Environmental > Aquatic > Freshwater > Lake | place: Lake...
CACGGCAATATGTTTCGCTTGAAGTTCAATAGCAATTGATTTCATGGCCGCATTAAGTGCCGATTTACTTGAACGGTATAAAATACTGCCCCCACTGGTATTATCCGCAATACTGCCCATTAAACTACTCATCGCGACAACCTTTTTTTGCTCACTACGCGCCACATGGGGTAAAAAAGTTTCAATCATTTTAACAGGCGCAAAAACGTTCGTTGACAAGGTATGTTGCCAAGTTTGATAGTTTAAATTGCCAAATCGATGTGCTGCATCATCGCCATAGACCCCTGCATTATTGAGTAAAACATCAATGGACATATCGCTTAGCGTCACTGCCAGCTGCTCAATTTGTGAAAAATCGTCCATATCCAGCGCAAAAACAGAAACGTTTGTATGCTGCGCCGCGAGTTGATTAAGTTCAGTGGCGTTTTGCGGTTGACGACAACACGCAATCACTTGCCAATTATCCTGCGCATATTGTCTGCAAAAATCTAAACCTAACCCGCGATTTGCACCCGTAATCAACATTGTTGCCATGATAGATTTCCTCAAAAATTAAAATAAAAAAGTAAAGTCGCCAGGCACTATTTTACGGTGTTTTTTTTTGCCGTGTACATTCATGTGAAAAGACTCGATAATTCACTCTTTTTAATTTACAGAAGTATTATGGATTTTCAATTATTGTCAACAGATGGCTATGCACGACGCGGCCGTTTAACTTTTACTCGTGGCGTGATTGAAACGCCTATTTTTATGCCTGTTGGCACTTATGGTGCGGTGAAATCACTCACCCCCGAGGATTTACGAGGGGTTGGCGCACAAATTGTTTTGGGCAACACGTTTCATTTAATGCTGCGCCCTACTACTAAAGTCATTCAAGCGCACGGTGATTTGCACGACTTCATGCAATGGCAAAAACCCATTTTAACGGATTCAGGTGGCTTTCAAGTCTTTAGTTTGGGCAAACTGCGTAAAATTACGGAGCAAGGTGTCACGTTTAAATCCCCCATTAACGGCAGTAAAATTTTTATGGGGCCTGAAGAGTCCATGCAAGTTCAGCGTGAACTCGGCTCAGATATTGTCATGATATTTGACGAATGCACACCCTACCCTGCAACCGTTCAAGAAGCCGCCGATTCCATGCGACTTTCACTACGCTGGGCAAAACGCAGTAAAGAGGCGCATGGGGATAATCCTTCTGCGCTTTTTGGTATTGTGCAAGGTGGCATGTACGAACATTTGCGCGAAGAATCTATTGCAGGCCTGCAAGAAATTGGCTTTGACGGTTACGCCATTGGTGGCTTGTCTGTTGGTGAACCTAAAGATGAAATGATGGCAACGCTCGACGGTATTCATCAAAAAATGCCGGCGGATAAACCCCGCTATCTCATGGGTGTAGGGACACCTGAAGATTTAGTGGAAGCGGTGCGACGCGGTATTGATATGTTCGATTGCGTCATGCCGACGCGAAATGCACGAAATGGGCATTTGTTCACTACGTTTGGCGTAGTAAAAATTCGTAATGCAAAATATGAATTTGACACAAAACCCATCGATGAAAACTGTGGCTGTTATACTTGCCAAAATTATTCACGCGCTTATTTGCGTCACTTAGATAAATGCCAAGAAATGCTCGGTTCGCGTTTAAATACGATTCATAATTTGTATTATTATTTGGATTTGATGGCAACTATCCGCACCGCCATTGAAAATAATCAATTTGAGCATTTTGCCAACGACTTTTATGCAAAGCGTGCAGGCTAAATCATGCAAGAAAAGCATATTTTAAATGCCCGCCGTCTACTCTGCCCACTACCTGTTATTCGCACCCAAGAAGCCGTTAAGAAATTAAGAGTCGGTGATATTTTAGAAATTATCGGGACGGATAAAGGCATTTTGCACGATATTCCAGCGTGGTGCCGCATCAATAGACACACTATTCTTAAAACCTTTAATAATGAATACGACTACCACATTGTTCTACAAGTAGGAGAATAAGCATGGGAAAACTGCATCTGCACGGCAAACATCAACACAGCCATAAGCATTCACACAAAATCGAAAAAGAAGCTGAAAAACTGCCACCTAATATGGCCAAGTTAAAACAGCGCGCAAGTTATGTGGGTGCGTGTGTCAATATTATGCAAACACTCATTAAAATTACGTTTGGGATTTTAGGGCAATCCGCTGCGCTGGTAGCAGATGGGATTCACTCCCTTTCGGATTTAATGAGTGATGCACTAGTCATTACAGCCGTGCGCCTAGGTAGTCGAGAAGCTGATAAAGAGCACCCTTATGGGCATCGTCGCTTTGAAACCATTGCTGGTGTCATTTTAGGTGGAAGTTTAATTTTCATTGGCGGTGGCATTGGATGGTCTGTCTATGAACGCATGTCAAATCCCGAAACGTTGCCCGTTCCAAATGAGCTAAGCTTAGCCATTACGGCTGTGTCGATTTTACTCAATGAATGGCTTTATCATTACACTAAGCGTATTGCCAAAATCACACGCTCAAAATTGCTACTGGCGAACGCATGGCATCAACGCAGTGACGCATTTTCATCCATTGTCGTATTAATTGGCATTGGCGCCGTCATGCTTGGCTATCCATTAGCAGACGCTATCGCAGCGATCATTGTGGCGCTATTGGTCATTAAAATTGGTTTAAACTTGATGATTGAGGGTATCAAGGAATTGGTGGATACCGCTTTGCCTGAACATCTTGTCGCTGAAATTCGCACTGTTATCTATGATATAGACGGCGTTGAAGATATTCATTTACTGCGCACACGCTACATGGGCGAGGATGCGTTAATTGATGCACATATTATTGTCGACCCCCGCATTAGTGTATCTGAGGGTCATCGCATTGGGGATATGGTGCGTGACGAACTTATTGCTCGTTTTGATGACGTGATGGAAGTACTTGTTCATGTTGACCCAGAAAATGACGAAGCATTAGCCAATCATATCAAGCCCCTCACTCGTGCAAATGTCCAAGAATTACTCACTGAAAACCTGCCTGAACTCTTGCCTTATTTGGAAGATTTTCGAATACATTATTTAGAGTATAAAATTGAAATTGAATTGATTATTCCTTTTGCGCTGAGTAATCAGAGCGAACTAATAGAAAATATCAATGTTAAGTTAGCCAATATTAAACATAATGTACCGCAAATTGAGACTATCCTCTTGTTTTTTAAACATGATTGCTCAAATTAGAATCACCCATTATTCTCAAAAATTACATGACAACCGTTTAATTGAAACGGTCGGTGTGTTAAAGTTTACCTTGAACTTAAATTGAGGCGTTTCCTCAAAATCGGTTGTGGTGTGTTTAATAAAAAATAAAAATTATATTAGGAGAATTTACATGTTTAAACTTCATTCATTAGTAACGGCTTTTGCTTTAATGGGCGCAATGTCGGCAGCGAACGCCTGGGAAACTCTGCCAACTCAAGCGCCTGAACCCGCAAACAATCCAAGCACACCAGAAAAAATTGCATTAGGTCAAATGCTCTATCATGACCCCAGATTATCTTCAACTGGCACGGTATCTTGCGCCTCTTGCCACAACACCATGCTAGGTGGTGAAGATAACCGCCCCAATTCTATGGGCGTTAATGGTCAAACGGGTGGACGCAGTTCACCCACAGTTTGGAACTCTGCCTTTAATAAAGTGCAATTTTGGGATGGTCGCGCAGCCAGCTTAGAAGAACAAGCAGCAGGCCCTGTCACTAACGGCATTGAAATGGGCATGAAAAGTTGGGATGACGTAGTAGCCCGTCTACAAGATATTGAAGGTTATCAAGTTGCCTTTAAACATGCATTTCCAGGTGAAAATCCTATATCAAAAGATCATGCAACCAAAGCCATTGCCGCGTATGAACGCACTTTAATTACGCCAAATAGCCCTTATGATAAATTTGTGGGTGGCGATAAATCTGCGTTATCTGCGGAGCAAATTCGCGGCATGGACAAAGTGGCTGAATTAGGCTGCACCGGTTGCCATAGTGGCGCCGCATTTAATGGTGCTGGCATGTTCCAAAAATTCCCAATGACTCCTGACGGTTACTTAGAAGCGAAATACCATTTCAGCAAAGACAAAGGGGTGGCTGAAGTTTCAAAAAAATCTGAAGACGAGCATTTCTGGAAAGTACCTACATTGCGTAACGTAGCCATTACTGCGCCTTATTTACATAACGGCTCAGTTCAAACACTAGACGAAGCGGTACAAATCATGGCAAAAGTGCAATTAGGTAAAGAATTAGCCAAAAATGACGTGGCGGATATTGTCGCATTTTTAAGTGCGTTAACTGGCGAATTCCCAAAACAAAAAATGCCAACTTTACCAGAAACAACTGGTAAAACAGTTAATTAAGCACTAAACGGGCACATTTTCAACGTGAAATGTGTCCGCACTCTTATGTTCCGTAGACAATTACAGACTAATTTAGTGTAGAATTACTATTTAGGCTTTAAATACGGTTTAGGTTTAGGTTTAGGTTTAGTTTTATTTTTTATTCATTCAATAACTGGAGTCATACATGAGCGTTTTAGTTGGTAAACAAGCCCCCGATTTTACAGTACCAGCAGTTTTAGGCAGCGGTGAAATCGTTGATTCATTTTCATTTTCTCAAGCAACATTAGGCAAATACGCGATCGTCTTTTTCTATCCATTAGATTTCACTTTTGTTTGTCCAAGTGAATTGATTGCCTTAGATCATCGTATGGATGAATTCACAAAACGTAATGTTGAAGTCGTTGCTGTATCAATTGACTCACATTTCACACACAATGCATGGCGCAACACACCGATTAACCAAGGTGGTATTGGTCATGTAAAATACACGATGGCTGCAGATTTAAGCCACTCTATTGTAAATGATTATGACGTGGCTGTTGAAGGCCCAGGTATTGCTTACCGCGGTGCATTCTTAATTGATACTACGGGTAAAGTACGTGCACAAATTGTTAATGACTTGCCATTAGGCAGAAATATTGACGAATTAATTCGTCTTGTTGATGCGCTTCAATTCCACGAAGAACACGGTGAAGTTTGCCCAGCTGGCTGGAAAAAAGGTGATGCTGGCATGAATGCCAATCCAGCAGGTGTCGCTGAATATTTAGCAGATCATGCGGATAAATTGTAATTATTAATTACTTTTTAAAATACAACTAAAAAAGGCGTAGCACTTATAGGTTCTACGCCTTTTTTTATGCGCCTATTTTAACGTGGTAATAATTGAATCAAATCGGGTTGCTCTAAGAGTGTTTGACTGGACAGAAAACCAAGTTGTCCTGCTCGATAACTATGCGAATAAAATAACAACGATGCAGGGACTTTTTCACTGTCCACTAACACAAAACCTGCTTTATTTTGCTCAATCCAGTTTTTCAACATTTCTGGCGAACGCAATAACAACAAAGGTTGAGTTAACCGCCCCGTAAATTGAAACTGATCATGATATTTTCCAGAATAAAATGCCACACCTTTATCTTCTAAACGCAATTGCGCGATAGTTTGCGCAATGGGCTTCGTATCAAAACGTGGCGCATTAATTTCTAAATACGTTATTGCTAATGTACTTGGAATCGCAATGGAAATTAAACAACTCGTCAGCATGATATGATTAAAACTGTTTACTTTAAACAGCGTCAAACCTACGCCAATTAGCGTAGCAAGTCCCAATAACCACATTGCATCCAATCCAATATTAAACCAATGTGTTTGCGTATTCAATAGCATGAAACTTGCCATAAGCACTAAAACAATGCAAATTCCACCCCACACAGTTTGAAATGCCCGTTTCCATGACGCTATATCGTGTATTTCATCTGCCACCCGCGCTAGCAGTAACGCCAGTGCAGGCATGAGAGGAAGTAAATAATGGATACGTTTTCCGCTTACTAGCGAAAAAGTAATGAATACCGGCAATGCCCAAGCAATACAAAAACGAACACCATAATCTTTAATTGATAATCTTCTGATACCTTGCCAGAAAGGTTTAAATAATAACCAAGGCAATAATAAAAGTGGTAAACGCACTAAATACCACCAAAATGGCAATTTATGTGCAAAGGACTCAACGAGACGCCCGCTGGTTTGCCCCAAAAAAATCGCATGTCGATAGTTATCCCCACCGCTAATTCCAGCAGGAATTGCCCAAGCAAGTGCAATGGCAGCACCCATAAAAATAGCCGCGACTAATTTCAAATAAAATGAACGCCACTGAAAATTATTGGATTTACTTTGCAGCCACCACGGTGCAAGCAGTGCGACAGGTAAAATCTGCAGCAGCACCACAGTACCTTTACTTAACACCCCTCCACCTATCGCAACACCAAGCAAAAAAAGGTTACGCCATGCTGATGTTTGTGCAAGAGATATAAGGCTAAAAATGGCAAGCAAGACAAAAAATACCAATAGCATATCAAACATCGTCAGCGTGCTATAAATCAACCAAAACGAAAAACCAAGTAAAATAAAGGGCGTGTTTTGGGCGACACTTGGACGCTGTGGCCATAATTTTTGGGCTATGATGCCTGAAAGCAGTGTCGAGCCAAGGGAAAATAAAGGCGAAATTAGACGCGCCGTCCATTCATTTACCCCAAATAGGGTCCAACTGAGTTGCATTAGCCAAAATAACAGCGGAGGTTTATGGCTGTATGTTTCACCATTTAAATAAGGAACCAGAAAGTCCCCGCGCGTCCACATCTCCCATGCAACACTCACATAACGCGTTTCATCAATAGGCATGAGTGGTCGAATCGCTAAATTAACAGCAATCAGCAAAAGCCATAAAATGACAAGTGGCATAACGAAATTACTCTATTGACTCGGTGCGTTTTTCATTGAATACAAAATAGAGATTGCGAAAATAAATGAATAATCCGCTCGCCTGCCCAAGAATAAATACGGGATCTTGACGATAAATGGCATATGCTAGTAATGTGACGCCACCACTGATACTGAAATACCAAAAAGCAACAGGGAACACACTTTTCTTTTCTTTTTCGCTCTTAATCCACTGCACAATAAATCGCGCCGAAAACAAGGCTTGCCCTAAAAAGCCCACGCCAAGCCATATCATTTCTTGAGTGATTTCAATGTTCAATTTCGCGTACCTCAGTTAGTTTCAGGCGTGTTTTAAGCCACATCACGCCAAGCGTGTCACTAATACCCACCCATAAACGATCAAGTGTGCCATAATTAGACACACCACGCTCACGCGCACGGTGGGACACGGGAAGTGAAATAACGAGGAATCCACTACGTTGCATCAATGCGGGCAAGAAACGATGATAATGATCAAAAAAAGGCAGTTGCAATGCAGCTTCACGCACAAATACTTTAAGCCCACAGCCTGTATCGGGCGTCTCATCACCAAGTAATCTTGAACGAATACCATTAGCAAATTTTGATGAAAACAAGCGCCACTGCGAATCATGTCGCTTATTGCGCCAACCTGCAATCATAGCGAGTTTAGGTGTGATTTCACGCTGCGAATTGAGGTGTTCAAAAAGAGAAGGAATATCAGCGGGATTATTTTGACCATCTCCATCAAGGGTTGCGATAAATGGGTATTTAGCGGCCTTAATCCCCGTATAAACAGCCGCGCTTTGTCCACAACTTTTCTGATGCTCAAAAACACGCAATTGCGGCAGATTTTTTTGCGCTTTCGCTAAAGCTTGCGCAGTTGCATCGGAACTACCATCATTGATATAAATAATTTCATAGGCATCAAAATCTACCAATGCAACTACGATTTCATCAAGCAAGGGCTGGATATTTTCCGCTTCATTATGGACAGGAACGACAATAGAAATCGTCATAAGTACCTCTAATTTGTAAATTGAACCATAAAAAAAGGGCTACATTTTAAAATGCAGCCCCTTTTTTTTGCTAATATGCAGATTATAAAACCAACATATAAGCCAGAAAGGATTAACGTTTTGAGTATTGTGGACGTTTTCTCGCTTTATGTAAGCCGATTTTTTTACGTTCAACTTCACGTGAATCACGTGTTACAAAACCTGCTTTTCTTAACGCAGGACGAAACGTTTCATCATATACCATCAATGCACGAGTTAAACCGTGACGAATCGCGCCAGCTTGACCTGAAGGGCCACTACCTTTAACGATGATATTCAAATCGAATTTGCCAATCATATCGACACATTCTAAAGGTTGGCACGACACCATTTGATCTGTTTTACGACCAAAATATTCTTCTAGTGTTTTGGTGTTAACGATAATTTTGCCAGTACCTACTGTTGCATAAACTCGCGCTGTCGCACTTTTACGACGGCCAGTTCCATAATATTGCGTTGCAGCCATATTCTATTTACTCGCTAATAATTCTAAAACTTTAGGTTGTTGCGCTTGATGATCGTGTTCTGCACCCGCATACACTTTCAACTTTTTGAACATAGCGCGACCCAATGGGTTGTTAGGTAACATACCTTTCACAGCAGTCGTTAAAATACGATCTGGGAATGTTTTTCTTAATTTACCAAGTGACACCGTTTTCAAGTTACCAATGTAACCTGTGTGATGTTGGTAAAGTTTATTTTTTTCTTTATTACCAGTCACACCGATTTTTTCAGCATTGACAACGATAATGTAATCACCAGTATCAACGTGTGGTGTGTATTCTGGTTTGTGTTTGCCACGAAGACGAAGGGCAATTTCAGAAGCAAGACGACCTAACGTTTTGCCTTCTGCATCAACCACATACCACTCGCGTTTTACTTCTGCGGGTTTTGCGCTAAATGTTTTCATTGTATTTATTTTTTATCAAAAAATCTCAATAATTTGAGAGCTAAAATTTCAAGTAAATCACCAGCTTTCTTAGCCGATTCTTATGACACCATTATAGACTAGGATGCCCCTAGATAACAACCCGTATATGACACGAATTACTTATAATTTAATATTTAGTGAATGTAATTTACGATATAAATGCGTTCTTTCCATACCAACCACCGCCGATAATTTCGCTACACTACCGCCAATTTTCTCAAAATGATACTCCAAATACGCTTTCTCAAAATGATCTCTTGCCTCTTTAAGCGGCAAATTAAAGAACTCCGGCACAGAAGACATCGTCATGGAATCACTGCTTATCATGCCAAGCGCATTTTTAACTTCATCGAGTTCAATATCTTCACCCACGCCTAAAATCATCAAGCGTTGCACGACATTTTTTAACTCACGCACATTGCCATGCCAGCCATAATTGCGCAAATAATTCTGCGCTGCCATTGAAAAACGACGAAAGGCTAATTTTTCATGCGTCACAAAATAATCGACATAAAAATTTAATAACGCAGGAATATCTTCACTGTGTTCACGTAGCGGTGGAATAGCTAACGTGACTTCATTGAGTAAATAATAGAGTTCATGGCGAAAACGCCCAAAACGCACTTCATCATCAAGCACCATTCGCGTTGATGCAGCTATATGCACATCCACATTAACCGCTTCACTGCCACCAACACGTAAAAACGAACGTGACTCAAGAGCGCTTAATAAACGCAATTGTGTTTCCTTGTCCATATCGCCAATTTCACCCAAAAACAACGTCCCTTTATTTGCTCGCTCAAGCAAACCTTGATAGACACGATGTCCGTCTTCTTTACCAAAAAATTCAACTGCCGAATTTTCAGGTGAAATACTGCCTACAGCAACATTGATGAAGGGGCCACTCCGGTGTGCACTGTTATTATGCAAATACCGCGCATATAACTCTTTACCTACGCCCGCTTCGCCGACAAATAACACGCGCGTGTCATGCTGCGCTAAACGCTTTAATTGTTCTTTGGTTCGCGCAACCACTGCGCTTTTCCCCACCGGATCGATATCCACCGTCACAGACTGCCAACCCCCTTTTTCGTGTTGAGCAAGCTCAAGAGCTCGTCCAACCACCAATAATAACTTAGCCAGTGAAAGCGGTTTTTCCAAAAAATCATACGCCCCAAGACGCGTTGCTTCAACGGCAGCCTCAACTGATCCATGCCCTGACATCATAATGACGGGGCATAGCATTTTATCTTCAGATAACCATTCTTTAAGAAGTGTAATTCCATCGGTGTCTGGCATCCAAATATCAAGCAAAATCAAATGCGGTTGCGTCGTGTTTTTTAATAATTTAGCTTCTGTAGCATTCTCGGCGCGACTGACTTGATAACCTTCATCTTCGAGAATTTCGCTTACTAAATGACGAATATCGGGTTCATCATCAACAACTAAAATACGGGGTGATTGATTGCTCATAAAAAATTCTATTAATTTACTAAAATAATAAGAATCATGGCACTGTCTGCGGTGAGATGCAAACGTTTATGCTTTTTTATATGAAAGGCAATTGTGTTGTAGAATGGTCGCCGATCACTTTATTAATTTCAAGAGGATTTCTCGTGTCACAAAAATTATCTGCTCTTATCCCCGCTGGCGTTGTTACTGGCGAAAACGTGCAAAAAGTCTTTGCATTTTGTAAAGAAAATCACATGGCATTACCTGCTGTTAACGTGATTAATACTGATTCGATTAATGCCGTTTTAGAAGCCGCAAGCAAAGCAAATTCAGCCGTCGTGGTTCAGTTCTCCAATGGTGGAGCGCAGTTTGTTGCAGGAAAAGGCTTAAAACTGAGCGGTCAAGAAGGTGCCATATTAGGCGCAATTTCAGGTGCGCAGCACATTCATACCATCGCTAAACATTACGGCATTCCAGTCATTCTGCACACTGACCATGCCGCAAAAAAATTATTACCATGGATTGATGGCCTGCTTGATGCGGGAGAAAAACATTTCGCAGCAACTGGTGAGCCCCTATTTAGCTCACACATGCTCGATTTATCTGAAGAATCTTTGCATGAAAATATCGACATTTGTGCCCGTTATTTAGAGCGTATGAGCAAAATTGGCATGACGCTCGAAATTGAGCTCGGTTGCACAGGTGGAGAAGAAGATGGCGTGGATAATAGTCATCTTGATCAATCATCACTCTACACACAACCTCAAGATGTGGCTTATGCGTATGAACATTTAATCAAAATAAGCCCTTGCTTCACCATTGCCGCATCTTTTGGAAATGTTCATGGCGTATACAAACCTGGTAACGTAAAACTGACACCCACTATTTTGCGCGACTCACAATCGTTTGTGTCTGAAAAATTTGCGCTACCTAAAAATGCGTTAGATTTTGTCTTTCATGGAGGATCAGGCTCATCGGCTGCTGAAATTGAAGAAGCTATCAGCTATGGTGTCATCAAAATGAATATTGATACCGACACGCAGTGGGCAACATGGAAAGGGGTTATGGAATATTACAAAAATAATGAAGGGTATCTGCAAGGACAAATCGGAAATCCCGATGGTGACGATAAACCCAATAAAAAATATTACGACCCACGCGTTTGGCAACGTGCAGGTCAACTCGAAATGATTACCCGCTTAGAGCAAGCCTTCACAGAACTCAATGCCGTAAATAGCTGGAAATAAGTTTTTTCGATACGCATGACGAAAATCACGTCATATATGTATTACGGCCAAAAATCATACCAAGCTGCGATGCTATTTTACAAAAAAAGAAAATAGCATCGCATCAAAGAGAAAAATTAGATGTGATCTAAAATGGCTCTTTTTACCGCGTCTAAACTGGCGTCAATGGTGACTGGTTTTGCATCAGCACATTGTTGCATAGCAATTTCAGGATCTTTAATGCCGTTACCTGTCAATGTACAAACAATTATACTGCCTTCAGGAATTTTACCTGTACTAATATCATGAAGCGCACCGGCTAAAGATGCTGCTGATGCAGGCTCACAAAAAACACCTTCAAATTGTGATAACATTTTTTGTGCCGCTAAAATTTGCTCATCGCTAAATTTATCGAACCAACCACCCGATTCTTTTTGCACTGTCCATGCTAAATCCCACGATTGTGGATGCCCGATACGAATAGCGGTTGCCACTGTTTCAGGATTATCAACCATCTCGCCTAAGGCAAACGGCGCAGCACCTGCCGCTTGATAGCCACACATCACAGGTGTATTTGAGCAAACTCGACTAGTGAAATATTCTTTATAACCTTTCCAATAAGCGGTGATATTGCCCGCATTACCAACTGGTAAACAGTGATAATCTGGTGCAAAACCGAGTTCATCTACAATTTCAAATGCCGCAGTTTTTTGCCCTTCTAAGCGATAAGGGTTGATTGAATTCACAATCGTTACCGGTGCATGATTAGCTACTTCTTTCACAAGCGCCATACCGCGATCAAAATTACCGTTGATTTGAATAATTCTCGCACCATACATCAATGTTTGCGCTAATTTTCCTAACGCAATTTTACCTTCAGGAATCAATACAAATGCTTGAATGCCTGCGCGAACAGCATAAGCCGCTGCCGCTGCTGAAGTATTGCCTGTTGATGCGCAAATAATTGCTTGGCTACCTGCTTCAACGGCTTTTGTCACCGCCATGGTCATACCGCGATCTTTGAATGAACCAGTCGGATTTAAACCTTCAAATTTGACGTAAATTTTCACGTCTTTGCCGATTAAACGTGGAATATGGTGCAATTCGATGAGCGGGGTATTGCCTTCGCCTAAACTGATAATACGTGTTGATGCACTGACAGGCAGGCGTGAGCGGTAGTTTTCAATTAAACCGGTGTAGCGTTTCATTTTTTTTCCTATGAAAAGTTTTAATATATAAATTTTTGGCTGAAGTATTTTAACTGTTTTGTCATTTGTTACTAATTGAAATACTCAAATTGCATTTCAAAATGAACATCAATGCAAATATTTTACATTTTTAAGTTCATTAAACTTAGGTTAGTCATTGACAAACTTGGCCAATTTATCAAGTAATGAATTAAGGTTAATGTGTTCATTTCAAAACGCCTCGCTAATCTTCCAACGACAACAAAACAACGGAAACTTTATACCTCAAATATGTACTAAGGATTTATTAAACCTATCAACACAAGATGCCATAAGATGTTGAATTAAGTTATACACGATAATTGGAATCATGATTTCAGTGTGGTCGGCCAAAGCAATTGAGGCTAAAACTAACGCTGTTCCATTATTACTCATACCTAATCCGAACATTAAAGACAGCGTATTTTTATGATTGGTTCGAAAAAATTGCGCTAAATAATAGCCCGAACTAAATGTCACCATACCTAACAAGCTTGTAATTGCAAAAATAACTAATAAAAAATCCATATCTGGATTTGCTGCAATTTTTGGCAAGACCATTGCTGCATTCATGTAATTTAACAGTAATAACACGAAATAATTACAGAGTTTTAAATGTACTTTTAATGAATCTGCGAATTTTTGACGCAAAAAATAACGTGTCAAAATTCCCAATAACGTTGGAAAAACAACCCAAACACCTAAAAATGTCATGGTTTGTGCAGACGCAATTTCGTGTAAATCTTCAGAATAATCCCCTGTTGTTACCCATCCAATCGCATGAAAAATTAACGGGGTAAATAATGGACTTAACAACGTGGTCGCTAAAACCAAACTCAAACTTAATGCCAAATTACCATTTGAATTTTGCGTCCAAGCTGTTGATGCCCCTGCAATTGGCATAGCCGCTATAAAAGCCAGTCCCACCAAAATTTGTTGAATTTCCTCTGAATCATGCCACGGCAACATAAACACACTAACTAACACAATAAAAATTAACGGAACTAACGAATTACCAATCAATCCACTGATTAACATTTTTGGATTATGAAAAGTTTGATTCAATTCCTGAGTATTAACACCAATCCCTGCATTGAATAACAACACGGCAAGCATAAACAAAGGTAATGAAATAACTAACGAAGACGTATTAGATTCTTGAACGCTGCTAAATTCAATACCTCTAAGCGTTAAACCAAGTGTTGGGAATATCATTGCTAATCCATACGAACCAATAACTAACCAAATCAGGTTGTGATGAATCAAATGCGTTAGCCTACTAATTGGAGAATGTATTGTTTTCATAGTATTTTATTAGCAACGTTTTAGTTTAAAAGGATACATAATTTCTTATGTGTCTTTATTCCCTTTACCCCAACGCCTCCAATCGAATCCGATTCACTTTACCGCTGACGGTTTCTAGTTGTTCAATTTTGGCAATGGCTGCGTTGAGTTTGTGTTCTTGGGTCACTTGCGTGAGCAAAATAATTGGCACAATCGTTTCATTTTTGGCAGGTGGTTTTTGTAAAATGGCTTCAATGCTAATATCGCAATCCGCTAGAATGCGTGTAACGTCAGCTAAAACACCTGATTTATCTTCTGCATTCAAGCGTAAATAATACGCTGTTTCAAAATCACCTGAATCTAAAACGGGAATATCCGCCAGCGCGTTTGCTTGGAACGCTAAATGTGGCACACGATTTTCAGGGTCACTTGTCAACGCACGCACAACATCAATCACGTCAGCCACGACAGCCGAACCCGTAGGTTCAGCACCTGCGCCAGCGCCATAATAAAGTGTTGCACCCACTGCGTCACCTTTGACAAGTACCGCATTCATGACACCATTCACATTGGCAATTAAACGACGTTCTGGAATCAATGTCGGATGCACTCGCAATTCAATGCCTTTTGCGGTTTTACGCGCAATGCCTAAACTTTTAATTCGATATCCAAGTTGCTCAGCGTATTCAACATCAGTGCGGGTAATTTTGGTAATGCCTTCGGTGTAGACTTTATCGAATTGCAACGGAATACCAAACGCAATCGACGCTAAGATGGTCAATTTATGCCCTGCGTCAATGCCTTCAACGTCAAAAGTGGGATCTGCTTCAGCGTAACCAAGCGCTTGCGCCTCGGCTAAAACGTCTGCAAAATCACGTCCTTTATCACGCATTTCGGTCAAAATGAAATTGCCCGTGCCGTTTATAATACCCGCAAGCCATTCAATTTGATTACCGCTCAAGCCTTCACGAATCGCTTTGATAATGGGAATACCACCCGCGACAGCGGCTTCAAACGCCACAATCACGCCTTTCTCGCTTGCTTTAGCAAAAATTTCATTGCCGTGAAGTGCGATCAATGACTTGTTTGCCGTCACAACGTGCTTGCCGTTTTCAATGGCTTGCATCACCATATCTTTAACAATTCCCGCGCCACCGATGGTTTCGACAATAATATCGATTTCAGGGTCGTTAATAATGTCAAAACCATTCGTGGTCATCGCAATTTTTGACGTATCGCAAAGACGCGGTTTCGATAAATCACTCGCAGAAGCACGAGTAATTACAATTTCACGCCCTGCGCGACGGGCAATTTCAGCCGCATTGCGTTGCAAAACCACCGCAGCGCCACCGCCAACAGTGCCAAGTCCTAAAATTCCTATTTTTACAGGTTTCATTGTCATACTTAAATCAATCCATCTTTTTTAAACATCGCCTTAATGCCACGAATAGCTTGACGCGTGCGATTTTCATTTTCAATTAATCCAAAGCGAACATGATCGTCACCATATTGACCAAAGCCAATACCTGGAGCCACCGCCACTTTGGCATCGAGCAATAATTTTTTACAAAATTCAAGTGAACCCATTTCTAAATATTCATCGGGGATTTTTGCCCAGACAAACATCGTAGCTTTTGGTTTTTCCACTTTCCAACCTGTTGCATTCAAGCCTTCGCACAACACATCACGACGTCTTTGATACATATCTGAAATTTCTTTCACACATTCTTGTGGCCCTTCTAACGCAGCAATAGCGGCAATTTGAATTGGCGCAAATGTACCGTAATCTAAATACGATTTAATTCTCGACAATGCGCTAACTAATTCTTTATTACCACACATAAAACCCACGCGCCATCCAGGCATATTGTAGCTTTTTGATAATGTAAAGAACTCAACTGCAATGTCTTTTGCGCCTTCCACTTCTAAAATCGATGGCGCAACGTACCCATCAAACGCAATATCCGCATACGCTAAATCGTGCACCACCCAAATTTTGTGCTCTTTGGCAATCGCAATAATTTTTTCAAAAAACTCCAATTCTACGCATTCACTTGTCGGATTACCGGGAAAATTAAGAATGAGCATTTTTGGCTTTGGATAACAATTATTAATCGCGCTAATCAACTCTTCAAAAAAGTTACTACCTTCAATTAACGGGACGTGACGCACATCAGCGCCAGCAATCACCACGCCATAAGGGTGAATTGGGTAAGCTGGATTAGGGACTAGAACAACATCACCGGGGCCTAAAGTTGCAAGTGCTAAATGCGCTAAACCTTCTTTTGAGCCAATCGTTACAATCGCTTCAGTTTCAGGATCAATATCCACATCAAAACGGGTTTTATACCAGTTTGAAATGGCGCGACGCAAACGAGGAATACCGCGTGATACTGAGTAGCGATGCGTGTCTGGACGACTAACAGCTTCGATTAATTTATCCACAATATGCTGCGGGGTTGGCTGATCGGGATTTCCCATGCCAAAATCAATAATATCTTCACCTGCCGCACGGGCTTTTGCTTTTAAGTCATTGACAATGTTAAAAACGTAAGGGGGTAAGCGACTAATTCTAGAAAATTCGTTCATCAATAACTCTTAAGTAATCAGGTAATTAAAGTAGTTTAAATTACTGTTATATAAATAATCTGTCAATGTTGCAAATAAACATTAACAACTTAAATTGACACGTTTTAAATGTTTAAAAGCAAATGCGCTGGCGATTCTAAACATTCTTTAATCGTGACTAAAAATTGCACCGCATCACGCCCATCAATTAAGCGATGATCGTATGACAATGCTAAATACATGATTGGGCGAATCACGATTTGCCCATTTTCAACAACAGCACGCTCCTTAATAGCGTGCATCCCTAAAATAGCGGATTGCGGTGGATTTAAAATAGGCGTTGAAAGCATTGAGCCAAAAATGCCACCATTCGTAATCGTAAACGTGCCGCCTTTTAAATCGTCATAACTTAAACGACCGCTACGCGTTTTGTCGCCAAACTCAACAATACTTTGCTCAATTCCAGCAAAGTCCAGTTGATCCGCATCACGCAGTACAGGGACAATTAATCCTTTTTCGGTACTAACCGCAATACCAATATCATAATAACCATGATAAATAATGTCATTTTCATCAATTGATGCGTTAATGACCGGAAAACGTTTCAGCGCTTCAATAGATGCTTTGACAAAAAACGACATAAAACCCAATTTGACCGAATGCTTTTGCTCAAAACGGGTTTTATATTGATTACGCAAATCCATCACGTTTTGCATATTCACTTCGTTAAATGTCGTCAACATGGCGGCATTTTGTTGTGCTTGCAATAATCGTTCCGCTACTTTTGCACGCAAACGTGTCATGGGCACCCGCTGTTCTGGGCGTAAATTAATAGCAGGCGTTGTTAATTCAATTTCATTAATTGGCTCTTCTATAACGGGTTGCTTTGGCACAATCACTTGTGCTTCTTGCAGTGTACGTTGCTGAATATAATTAGAAACATCGAGTTTGGTTAAACGCCCATCTTTTCCCGTACCGGTGATATCTGCTGCATTTAACTCGTGTTCACGCAACAAACGTCGAATCGATGGCGTCAATGGATTATCCAGCTCATCATTATCATCTAAAACAGGCGAAATTTGGACGCCAACATCACTCGGTTTTAATATTGCTAGCACATCACCGCCCAAAACAATGGCGCCATCTTGCTGAAGAATTTCCTGCAAAATTCCCGATTCAGGCGCAACCACTTCTAAAGTGACTTTATCTGTTTCTAAGTCAACAAGGCTGTCATTTTTGATGACGCTATCACCCACTTTTTTATGCCAAGCAACCAACGTTGCATCGCTTACCGACTCGGGAAGATGCGGCACGAGAATTTTTAACGTCATAACATTCCTACCTTGACTTTAGATAAATTGAGATAAATTCACTATTTTTTGATAAAGTTTACCGTATTCCACGCTCCATGATAACGCCTACATCAATATTTGCCCCTACCGCCCCTTTTTTATTGACCGTCAATTTCACCCATGAAACGGGAAATTCTTGTTGAATAATCGCAATCATCTGTGCGGCCAATTTTTCAATTAAGAAAAATTCACTTTGTGATACAAACGCCACTAATCTATCGTAAACCGTCTTGTAATCAAGCGCATCTTCAATGGCATCACTTTCCCCTGCTCGACTACAATCGAACGCCATTTCAATATCAAAAATAAGTGTTTGTTTTGCCGTGCGTTCCCAGTCAAAAATACCGATAAGCGTGTCGATATGCAGATTGCGTAAAAAAATGATGTCTGTCATATTTTATCTTTTTCCCATTATGATGTAGCATTTAAAATTGACGTAAGTATCGCTGTAAAAGTAGCCTACTTACAAGTATTCACATGTTTAGTTAAGGTGCAACATGATTTTAGGATTTATCATCCCTCTCGCGTATTTAATTGGCTCTATCTCGAGCGCCATTATTGTTTGCAAATTGATGAACTTGCCCGACCCGCGTGAACAAGGTTCAGGCAATCCAGGTGCGACAAACGTCATGCGAATTGGCGGTAAAAAAGCAGCTGCCATCACATTAGGCGGTGATTTGCTTAAAGGCTTTTTACCTGTTGTTGCTACCAGCCTACTCGGTGCGCCCTCACCTATAGTAGCTTTTGCAGGCATTGCTGCTTTTATGGGTCATCTATACCCTATTTTCTTTGGATTTAAAGGCGGTAAAGGCGTTGCAACTTCTCTTGGTGTCTTACTTGGCTTCTCTGTATTTTCTGGCGCAGCATTTGCGATAACTTGGTATCTTATTTACAAAATTGGAAAAATATCATCACTGTCAGCCTTAGTTGCGTCGAGTTTATCGCCTATTTATACTTGGTTTTTAACGGAAGATCCTGTATTAACTGTTGCCGCTTTGATCATGACGATTTTCTTGTTATGGCGACACGAAAGTAATATTCGTCGATTACTCGCACGCGAAGAAAACTAAATTGCCGCTAGCTGTTTGAGTAATGCAAGACGCAGTTCATCAAGTTGTTGTAATTCGGTAATGGGCTGCTGGTCAGCGTTGGTGATATAGAACATATCTTCAACGCGACTGCCAATCGTCGTAATTTTCGCGTTATGCAAATAAATATGCTGTTGCACAAAAGCTTGTCCAATTTTCGATAATAATCCTGCATGATCGGTTGTAATCAGTTCAATTAACGTATATCGATTAAGCGAATCAATATGAAAATTAATCACGGTATTAATGGGAAAATGTTTCGCTTGTCGGGATTGACGATGAATATTTTTCATTTTCTTCACTTTATTTTGCAATAAATTTTGACGCAAAGATTTGCAAATATGAACTTCTCTAAATAAATCATTAATTGGTTCACCAGATTGTTCAAGCACCAAAAAACTATTGAGAACATAACCATCGAGCGTGGTCATAATTCGCGCATCTAAAATAGTTAAACCCAGTTGATCAAGCGTAATGGTGCTCAATGAAAAAATAGCACCTTCATTTTTCGTATAAATAAATACTTCCGCACTGCCCCGTTGCGTTTGCGGACGCAGCAGAACAAGGGGTAGCTCAGATTCTTTTGATGCAGCAATTGCAATGGTGTGCCAGGCAATTTCATCTGAAGAATAGCGCAAAAAATAATCATCACTCACATGTTGCCACGCATGATTGATTGACTCATCAATCATGCCTAATTTAAGCAATTCTGTTTTTGCTTCTTGTTTATTCTCAAATAATCTATCCGCTAAAGCGGCAGGATTTGGAAGCCCCTTGCGAATAACTGTATAGGTTTCAGAATACAATTCTTTGAGTAATGCATCTTTCCATGAATTCCAAAGCTCAGGATTCGTCGCACGAATATCCGCAACAGTGAGCAAATATAAGTAATTTAAATACTCCGTGCTACCAATTTTCTGAGCAAACTCAAGTACCACATCAGGATCGCTAATATCTTTGCGTTGCGCTGTCATTGACATGACAAGATGATTACGCACAAGCCACGCCACTAAATTACAATCATGTCGCGGCAATCCATGCTGCAAACAAAAATCCCGTGCAATCGATTCACCCAGTTGCGAATGATCCCCTTTCATCCCTTTGGCTATATCATGAAACAATGCTGCCAAATAAAGCACTTCAGGCTTGTCAATTCGCTCAAAAATTTCATTACAAAATGGTAATTCTTCACGATGTTTTTCAATCGTAAATCGCCGTAAATTGCGAATGACAAATAACGTATGCTCATCAACCGTATAAATATGAAATAAATCATATTGCATGCGAGAAACGATATTGGAAAAACTTGGAATATAAGCGGCTAGGACACCATAGCGATTCATTCTACGAAGTTGGTTTGTAATGCCGCTTTGCTGCCTAAATGCTTCGATAAATAAACGATTTGCTGCTTTATTTATACGAAAATTTTCATCAATCAAATAAAGATTTTTGCGAATAAGACGCAGCGTTGAAGCACGAACACCCTTAATATGTCGCTGCTCTAAAATGAGAAATAATTCCAATAATGCCAATGGATTTTGCTCAAATACCTGTGCATTTACTGCTTCTAGATAGCCATTAATGACCGAAAAATCGGCATTTAATCGCATGACATCATTGCTAATACGTGGAATAAAACGTTCGTTAAAGAGCTGTAACAATATTTCATTTAATCGCTCAAGCCCTGAAACTGTTTTAAAGTAAAACTGCATAAAACATTCAACATCTTGATTATAGCCCTGATTTTCACTTTTAAATCCAAACTGCTCAGCTAAATCACGTTGATAATCAAACACAAGACGGTCTTCTGCTCGATTTGTGAGCAGATGAAGCGCATAACGAATGCGCCATAAAACACTCAGCAAAGTCACTAATTCAGCATATTCTTCTTCAGGCAAAAAATCGTATTTGATCAGCTCTTTTAATGTTGCTGCATTATAGTGGCGCTTAAATACCCATGCGATAAGTTGCCTATCACGCAAGCCACCTGGCCCTTCTTTGATATTGGGCTCTAAATTATAAGCAGTATCATGATATTTTGCGTATCGTGTTTGTTGCTCTTGCATCTTTGCTGCAAAAAATTCATCTGATGGCCAAATTTTATCCGGCGCGGTTTCTTGTTTGACTTCTTTAAGTAAATGCGCACTTCCACCAATTAATCGTATTTCAAGCAAACTGGTCATAATAGTTTGGTCATTAGTCGCAATTTCAACACATTGTGCGACGGTTCGCACGCTATAGCCGAGTTTTAAACCAATATCCCAAAGAAACGTAAAAAAAGCACTTAATCCCGCTTGATACTCATCGATTTCATCAACGGGCAAAACAACTAAAATATCAATATCTGAATAGGGGAACATTTCTTGTCGGCCATAACCACCGACGGCACAAAGTGCCATCATTTTTGCCTGTTCACCCAAAAAATGTTGCCAACAACAATGCAGAACACTATCAATAAAATCTGATTTTTCGCGCAACAGTTTAGTAACAGATTGCTGTGGATTAAATTTTTCACGCAACTCAATATCTTTTGCTTTAATTAAATTTTTAAACGTACGCAATACATTTTCTTGCTCAAATAAAGCGATATCGAGTTTAGTTGTCATAAAAAATTAGCGCTCTGATTGGCGTAGTGTAAGGATTTCATAACCCGTTTCTGTGACGAGTACGGTATGCTCATATTGCGCAGATAAACTGTGATCTTTTGTCACTTCTGTCCAGCCATCACCCAGTGATTTGGTGGCGTATTTGCCCAGATTTATCATCGGCTCAACGGTAATAATCATTCCGGCTTCAAGCACAAGTCCCTCACCTGCATTACCGTAATGCAGAACTTGGGGCTCTTCATGAAAATCTTTACCAATGCCATGCCCACAAAAATTACGCACAACCGAGTAACGATTACCTTCAGCATGGAGTTGAATCGCTTCACCAATATCGCCAAGTGTAGCGCCTGCTTTGATTTGCTTAATACCGAGAAATAAAGCCTCATGTGTAATTTGGCAAAGCCGCTGCGCATGAGGTGCTACATCACCGACGCAAAACATCATGCTGGTATCACCATGATATCCGTCTTTTAAAACAGTGATATCGATATTGATAATATCACCTGATTTCAGCTTTTTCTCACTAGGAATACCGTGACAAACTTGATGATTAATTGAGGTACAAATAGATTTTGGAAAACCACGGTAATTGAGTGGTGAAGGAATCGCTTCTTGAACATCCACGATAAAATGATGACAAAGGTCATTGAGATAATTCGTGGTAACGCCTGCAACCACGTAAGGCGCAATCATATCTAGGACATCCGCGGCAAGACGACATGAAACGCGCATTTTTTCAATTTCAGCAGGGGTTTTGATAATAATACTCATAAATTTTTCAAATGTTTAAGATGTGGAAAAGCGACGAAATGATCTGTGTTTGGTGCAAAAAATCCTGAACTACTTTTTTTTCACTATTAACACCTGCAACGCCGAAAAGAGAATTCTAACAGAGCCACCTTGTTGTAAAAAGCGAATCATGATATAAATCGTCATTCATTTTAATGATAATCCTCACGTTTATCGTCACGTTTAAAAGGGTGCCTTGTTATTTATCATAGGTTTTTTAAACGGGGTAAACGGTGGCGTAACCCAATGGGACAGCCGGTCCCAATCAATTTAGGAGAAATAAATGGCAGTTGTAACTATGCGTCAAATGCTCGAATCGGGCGTACATTTTGGTCACCAAACACGTTATTGGAACCCCAAAATGGCTAACTACCTTTTCGGCGCAAGAAGCAAAATCCACATCATCGATTTGGATAAAACGCTTCCTTTGTTCAATGACGCAATGAACTATTTAGGTCAAATGGCCGCAAACAAAGGCACTATTTTATTTGTTGGCACCAAAAAAGCAGCCCGTAAAGTGGTCGCAGAGCAAGCTGCATTATGCGGTATGCCCTATGTTAATCACCGCTGGCTTGGTGGTATGTTAACAAATTTCAAAACTATCAAAAAATCGATTGCTCGTTTGAAAGAACTTGAAGCAATGAAAGAAGATGGCACACTCTACCAACGTTTTGGCAAAAAAGAAGCGCTTGGTATGGAACGTGAGTTGGAAAAATTAGACCGCAGTTTGGGCGGCATTAAAGACATGAAAGGCATTCCTGATGTTATTTTTGTTTTAGATGTTGGCTATGAAAAAAATGCGATTAGCGAAGCGAAAAAATTAGGTATTCCTGTTGTTGGAATCGTGGATTCAAACAACTCACCTGATGAAATCGATTACGTTATTCCAGGTAACGACGACTCAATTCGCGCTATTAAATTATATTGCGAAAGCGCAGCCGCTGCGGTATTAGAAGCAAAAACTGCCGTACTCGATTTTTCTGCTAAAAAATCCGATGATGATTTTGTTGAAGAAGCCGCAAACGTTAAATAAAATCCTACTCAGCATTTCCTTTGGAAAAACTGAAAAGATAAAGTAAAACAAGAACGCCTCCTTTTGGGGGCGTTTTTACAGTAAATAGCAGCAATCGAGAGAGAAAAATGACTATAGAAATTAATGCATCAATGGTGAAAGAATTACGCGAACGCACTGGCTCAGGCATGATGGAATGCAAAAGAGCATTAGTTGACGCGCAAGGCGACATGGAATTAGCAATTGAAAACATGCGCAAAGCAGGTCTTGCAAAAGCCGATAAAAAATCAAATACGATCGCAGCAGAAGGTATTATTGGGGTAAAAGTGAGCGATTGTGGCAAAAACGTTGCCATTGTAGACGTCAATTGCCAAACTGATTTCGTTGCAAAAGCGGAAGATTTTGTGGGTTTTGTAAACAGTGTTGCACACGCATTATTAAACAATGACGGCATTGAAAATGAAGAGCAATTACTTGCTATGCCATTAGATGACGGCATTACCGTTGATGAAATTCGTCGTGGCTTAATTTCAAAACTAGGTGAAAACATCGTTATTCGTCGTTTTGAAAAATACAAAACAAATGGCGGCACAGCATGTTACTTACACGGCACCAAAATTGGTGTTATCGTAGAATTAGCTGCAAACGATGCTGAATTAGGTAAAGATGTTGCCATGCACATCGCAGCGTCTAAACCAACATGTGTATCAGAAGATCAAGTCTCTGCTGAACTCATCGAAAAAGAAAAAGAAATTTTCACAGCTCAAGCTGCTGAAAGTGGAAAACCTGCTGACATTATCGCTAAAATGGTTGAAGGTCGTATTAGTAAATTCCTCGCGGAAGTCACACTAAACGGTCAAGCATTTATTAAAGATGACAAAGTCACCGTCGGAAAATTAGCCGATTCTAAAGGCAATAAAGTGATTCGTTTTAGCCGTTTTGAAGTTGGCGAAGGCATTGAGAAAAAAGAAGAAAACTTTGCTGAAGAAGTCATGGCGCAAGTTAATTCAATGAAATAATGTACCCTGTGTAGAGGTGATTGTTAAAATTACCTCTACCATCCAACCTTTCACCAGAGAAATCATGACTAATCTAATTTGCAAAAGAATTTTATTAAAGTTAAGCGGTGAAGCGTTAATGAATTCATCGAGTGGCAGTAGTATTGACGCAACCATTGTGAAACGTCTCGCCACTGAAATCAAAGAATTATGTGATGCAGGCATTGAAGTGGGCCTCGTCATTGGTGGTGGTAACATTGTTCGTGGCGCGCAAACTGCCGGCGAGGGTTTAAACCGCGTCACAGGTGATCAAATGGGTATGCTGGCCACAGTGATTAACGCACTTGCAATGCAAGATGCACTTGAGCATTTAGGGCAACCTGTTCGCGTAATGTCTGCGATCAAAATCAATCAAGTCTGCGAAGATTATATTCGTCGTCGAGCGGTACGCCATTTAGAAAAAGGACGTGTTGTCATTTTTGCAGCTGGCACTGGAAATCCATTTTTTACCACTGATTCTGCCGCCAGTTTACGTGCTATTGAAATCAATGCTCAATTGATGATTAAAGCCACAAAGGTTGAAGGCGTCTATTCTGCTGACCCACAAAAAGATCCAAACGCAAAGTTTTATTCCCGTCTCACCTACGACGAGGCCCTAGATCAACGTTTAAACGTCATGGATACTACCGCACTGGTTTTATGTCGTGATAATAACGTGCCTATGCGCGTGATGAACGTTTTTGAGCAAGGTGCAATAATGAAACTCATGACAGGACATGATATAGGTTCACTTATTGAACGAGGACAAAATTAAATGATTAGCGATATTCAACAAGATGCGTCTACTCGCATGGGAAAAAGCATTGAAGCTCTAAAACAAGAGTTTTCTAAAATTCGTACTGGTCGTGCACACCCAAGTTTGCTTGATCAAGTCATGGTGTCTTATTACGGAACGGATTCTACTGTTTCACAAGTGGCCAATGTTGTCGTCGAAGATGCACGCACATTAAGTATCACCCCTTGGGAAAAAGGAATGGTTCAAGCTATTGAGAAAGCGATTTTGAAATCGGACTTAGGCTTAAATCCAATGACAAACGGCATGACCATTCGTATTCCGCTACCTATGCTTACCGAAGAGCGTCGTCGCAGTTTGGTCAAAATCGTCAAAAATGCAGCTGAAGAAGGTCGCGTCGCCATTCGAAACATTCGTCGTGACGCCAACACGTCAGTGAAAAACTTGTTAAAAGACAAACAATGCTCTGAAGATGATGCAAAAACTTCAGAAGAAAAAATTCAAAAATTAACCGATCAATATATTAAAGAAGTAGAAAAGCTCTTAGAAATAAAAGAAGCTGATTTATTATCCATGTAATTAATGATATGTCTGTTGATCGATTACATCTAGCCACCCCCAAACACATTGCCATTATAATGGATGGCAATGGACGGTGGGCGCAACAACGTCTGCTGCCGCGTGCGGTTGGGCATAACGCAGGCGTAAAAGCGGTGCGCAAAATTGTCGAATTTTGCGCTGCTGATCCGCATATTGACGTTCTGAGTTTATTTGCTTTTAGCAGTGAAAATTGGCGTAGACCTGAAGCGGAAGTTTCACTGCTAATGCGATTATTTTTGACTACGCTCCAAAACGAAATCGAAAAATTACATAAAAATAATATTCGCTTACGTTTTATTGGTGATAGCAGTGCATTTGATACTGCGTTACAAAAAAAAATGCGTGAAGGCGAAACTAAAACAAAAAACAACACTGCCTTAACGCTTGTCATTGCTGTCAATTACGGTGGACGATGGGATTTAACCCAAGCATGCCAACAAATCTCACGACGCGTTGTCTCTGGTGAATTAAACTCTCACGCTATTAATGAAAACGTTTTAAATCAACATCTCTCACTCGCCAATTTACCTGAACCGGATTTATTTATTCGCACAGGTGGTGAACAGCGTGTGAGTAACTTTATGCTATGGCACCTTGCCTACACCGAACTCTATTTTACACCTATTCTTTGGCCAGACTTCAATGACATTGCGCTACAAGAAGCCATTACCAGTTTCCAAGGTCGACAACGGCGTTTTGGGCATACTGGTGATCAAATTGCTGCCTTTGCCAACCCCTAAACCTTTTTCAAAAAAATAAAATTATGTTAAAACAACGTATTATCACCGCAACATTCCTCGCCACGTTGGTGGTTTTAGCGGTGTTTGAACTTCCTTCGATATATTTCTCACTGGTTATTGCTGTTGTCACCTTGCTGGGTGCTAATGAATGGTTAAATCTCACGAAAGTTAGCAGCCCCACAAAGCGCGGATTATTTTTCGCAAGTCTTATTGGCGGGATGGTATTTATTCATTCATGGACCTATTTGCTAGAAGGTGCAGCGCACGCACTTGATTTTCTAGCCGATAGATATAAATTTCAAATGGATGATATTCGCAATCAATCGGGGCTTTTAGAATGGGTTGCGCTTCCAGCCGTACTTTTCTGGTTTTTAACGATGATGGTGATTCGTAATTCACCACAAGACGCATTATCTTTACCATTAAGTTCTTTTAAACAAAGCTTTATTGGTTGGTTTGTGCTACTCATGAGCTGGATGTTTTTGTCTCGTCTACGGACATTTTTTGGTGAAGAAATGACCATGTATTTTCTTGTACTCATTTGGGTTGCAGATATTGCAGCGTATTTTGTTGGAAAAAAATGGGGCATCATTCAACTTTCACCTGAAATTAGCCCAGGAAAAACCGTACAAGGCATGTATGGCGCATTAGCGAGTGCAATAGTTTGTACAGCACTCATTAGTTTAATTATGGGATTTAAAGAACCTATGATTATTGCTGACTTTGCGCTACTTTCAGTCTTAACTGTTTTAATGTCTATCTATGGAGATTTATTTTTTAGTGTCGTAAAACGTCGCGCTGATGCTAAAGATAGCGGTTCTTTGCTACCTGGCCACGGCGGTATTTTGGATCGCATTGACAGTTTATGTGCTGGCATCCCACTTTTTTACGCAGGTATTTATTTAGAATCTGTGGGGCTCTTTTCATGAAAGGTATTTGCATTTTAGGTGCAACAGGCTCTATTGGTGTGAGTACACTTGATGTTGTAGCTCGCCATAAGGATTTGTATCATGTCGTTGCGCTAACCGCCAACAAAAACATTGATACGTTATACGAACAATGTTTAGCGCATTCACCTGAAGTGGTTGTTGTCGTAGATGAAACATCAGCGGTATTGTTTAAAGCAAAAATTGAACAATCGCCTCTGTCTACTTTGCGTGTATTATCCGGCGAAAAAGCACTGCAAGACGTTGCAACATTGGATAATGTTCATTCTGTTATGGCAGCAATTGTTGGTGCAGCAGGATTGTTACCTACACTTGCGGCCGCGAAAGCAGGCAAAGAAGTGTTACTCGCCAATAAAGAAGCTCTCGTTATGTCGGGCGATATTTTCATGGACGCAGTCACACACGCAGGTGCAACATTACTCCCCATTGATAGCGAACATAATGCCATTTTTCAATGTATGCCAGACGCTTATCAAACGGGTGTATCTGCAAAAGGCGTTCGTCGCATTTTGCTGACTGCATCAGGCGGCCCGTTCCGCACAATGCCCATTGAAAACTTAAAAGATGTGACACCTGCGCAAGCAGTTGCACATCCGAACTGGGAAATGGGCAAAAAAATATCCGTCGATTCGGCAACGATGATGAATAAAGGTCTTGAAATGATTGAGGCATGCCTGCTTTTCAATGTAAAACCTGCGCAAATTCAAGTCGTTATTCACCCGCAAAGCGTCATTCACTCGATGGTTGATTACGTGGATGGAACTGTTCTTGCTCAAATGGGTTGCCCCGATATGCGCATTCCTATTGCGCATGCCCTCGCCTATCCTAAGCGGTTTGAGTCAGGCGCTGAGCCACTCGATATTTTTGCCGTGAAACACATGGATTTTGAACCAGCAGATTTAGCAAGATTTCCTTGTTTGCGCCTTGCGTATGAAGCCATTGAAGCAGGTGGCACTCATCCAACGGTTCTCAATGCAGCAAATGAGATTGCGGTTGATGCATTTTTAAATGAAAAAATACGTTTCACCGATATTCCTATTATTATCGAAAAAACCATGAAAGCCATTGACGTGACCGCTGCAGATAGCTTAGAGAAAGTGCTGACTGCAGACCATAAGGCTCGCGATATTTCACAGCAAATCATTGAAACATTAAAAATCACATGAACATCATCCACACGGTATTTTATTTCGTAATTTCTATTGGCGTTTTAGTTGCCGTGCATGAATTTGGACATTTTTGGGTCGCACGACGTGTTGGCGTGAAAGTGCTTCGTTTTTCTATTGGTTTTGGCCATGTAGTGTGGCGTTATCAAAAGAATCCAAACAGCACTGAATATGTATTATCACTCATACCATTAGGCGGCTATGTCAAAATGGTCGATGAGCGCGAAGGTGAAGTCACACCCGAAGATTTGCCAATGGCGTTTAATCGAAAACCGCTACTAGCACGAACCGCAGTTGTTGCAGCGGGGCCTATATTTAATCTCGTTTTAGCCGTTGCACTATTTTGGAGTGTACTTGTCATCGGTGAAATAGGAATTAAACCTATTTTAGGCGCAGCAGCTGCTCAATCACTTGCACAAGAAGCGGGATTTTCTGAAGGCGACGAAATCATTGCAGTGAATAATGAAATAACGCCAACATGGAATCAAGCGATGTCGAGTATTATGTCAACAGCGCTCGAAGGTGAAAACCATATTTCAGTAAAAGTCAAAAGCAGTGACATGATTGAAAGTGTCAAAATATTGCATGTTGACTCTTCACAGACCCAAAATCCCGACGCACTTTATGCCAAATTGGGTATGAAACTTTTCTCTCCAGCTCTTCAACCTCTTATTGGCAATGTGCTTGATAATGGTGCCGCAAAAACAGCGGGCTTTAAATCAAATGATTTAATTCTACGTGCAAACGACATAGCTGTCACACAATGGCAACAATGGGTCGATATTGTTAAAGCCAGTCCGAATCAAGCATTGCAAATCCTAATTGAACGAGATGGAGTGCAATCTACTTTATCACTTACACCAAATTCGGAAGGTAAAATAGGTGCATCCGTACAAGTGCCTGAAAGCTTAATTAAATCGTTTCAAGTACATTATGCGCTATCCCCTTTCGATGCCATTCCTGCTGCCTTTAGCACAACGTATCATTACTCTACATCAACTATCAAAATGATGGGACAAATGTTTGCAGGCAAAGCCTCTCTTGATAATTTAAGCGGTCCCATTAGTATTGCTCAATACGCTGGACAATCTGCAGAGATGGGCCTCGTGCATTTTCTTAAATTCATGGGCTTGATTAGCGTGAGTTTAGGGGTACTGAATTTACTACCCATACCCGTACTGGATGGCGGACATTTATTTTTCTTTGCAATTGAGGGATTAAAAGGCTCGCCCGTCTCAGAAAGCATTCAGCTATTTTTTCAGCGAATAGGCATTGTTTTTCTCGGACTACTCATGGCAACGGCAATGTTTATGGATGTTGGGCGACTATTTCAATAATTACACGAGAAATTAACTATGAAAAAACTCCTTTTAAGCGCTATGTTAGCGGCTTTTGCAATGCACGCGTATGCGGATGAAAAATCGATTCGTGAACAATTAGGTAAAGCGATGCCTAACATTCCTATTGAATCGGTTAAGCCGTCTGTTGTCAAAGGCATTTATGAAGTCAACATTGGCAGTGACTTAGTCTATGTCTCTGATGATGGAAAATATTTATTTCAAGGCCGCTTAATTGATACTCAAACGCGTACCGATTTGACTGAAGAAAAATTGAGTGGCGTGCGAAAAGTGGCTCTCGAAAAATTAGGTGAAAATAACATGATTATTTTCAAACCTAAAATACATTCTCATACCGTTTATATTTTCACCGATATTGATTGCGGTTACTGTCGCAAATTGCATTCTGAGTTAGATAGTTATTTAGCAGAAGGTATTCAAATCAACTATTTATTCTATCCACGCGCAGGTCAAGGTTCAGATTCCTACAATAAAGCGGTAGCAGTTTGGTGTGCAAAAGATAGAAATGCAGCGCTCACCGCTGCAAAAAAAGATCAAAAAATTGAAATGAAAACGTGTGATAATCCTGTTGATGAACACATGGCATTAGCAGCTAATTTTGACGTCAAAGGAACGCCCATGATAGTGTCAGAAAAAGGGACTATTTTCCCAGGCTATTTACCTGCAAAGGAATTGCTTGAGCATTTAAAGGCAGATAAAAAATAAACAACCTGTTCGCATTTTTTGCGACAATTCTATTTAAAATGTCATTTTTCTTTTAAGGGCGCGTCATGTATGAACATTTAGAAACAGCCAAAAACAGGGATAGTTTAAAGCGCGTAGTGATTGATCCCGTGTCACGCGTTGAAGGTCATGGTAAAGTGACACTTCTCCTTGATGAAAATAACAAAGTTCAGCAGGCACGTCTTCATATTGTCGAATTTCGTGGCTTTGAAAAATTTATTCAAGGTCGCCCTTATTGGGAATTGCCCGTTTTAGTTCAGCGTCTATGTGGTATTTGCCCGGTCAGTCACCATCTTGCCGCAGCAAAAGCCATTGATCAACTGGTGGGTGTTGATCCAGATAACCTGCCGATTTCTGCAACAAAACTGCGTAAATTACTTCATTTTGGGCAAGTATTGCAATCTCATGCACTGCATTTCTTTCATTTATCCAGTCCTGATTTATTATTTGGATTTGAAAGTGATATTCAAAAACGCTCTATTGTTGCCGTTTTAAATGACTTTCCTGATATTGGTTTACAAGGCGTTAAGCTTCGCAAATACGGTCAAGAAGTGATTCGCATGGTGTCGGGTAAACGTATTCACGGTACTGGCGCCATTGCAGGTGGCATGAATAAAGCACTAAGCAAAGAAGAACGTGATTATTTACTCACCGATATTGATCAGATTATTGCGTGGGCAGTGGCCTCCGTTCAATTAGTCAAAAAAGTACATCGCTCAAATTTACCTTATTACGATCATTTTGGCACCATACGCTCGAATTATTTAGGAATGGTGCAACCCGATGGGGCATTGGAGCTTTATCACGGTGGTCTGCGCGTCAAAGATGCGCAAGGCGACACGCTATTTGATCATATTGATTATTGCAAATATAACGATTATATTCATGAAGAAGTACGTTCATGGACGTATATGAAATTCCCCTATTTAACTGCATTAGGAAAAGATGCCGGTTGGTATCGCGTGGGTCCGCTGGCTCGGGTCAATAATTGCGATTATATTAATACGCCTATGGCTGAAATTGAGCGCGTTGAATTCAAAGCGCATAGTGGTGAAGCGATGGTACACAGCACACTTGCATTCCATTGGGCGCGACTCATTGAATTGCTGCATTGCGCAGAAAGTATCAAAGCCTTACTTCATGATGCAGATATTCTTCGCCTCGATGAACCGGTAAAAGGCGAGCGTCGTTTTGAAGGAATTGGCGTAATTGAGGCAACACGAGGCACATTGTTCCATCACTATCAAGTTGATGAAAATGATATTGTCACTAAAGCGAATTTAATCGTTTCAACGACCAGCAACAATATGGGCATGAATGAATCAGTCCGCCAAGTGGCTGCTGAATATCTTTCTGGACAAGAGCTTACCGAGCCGCTGCTCAATAATTTAGAAGTCGCTATTCGTGCGTATGATCCCTGTTTATCCTGCGCCACCCATGCGGTCGGCAAAATGCCTCTGCAACTTGAGCTGGTGAATTCAAAAGGCGATATTATTGATAAATTAGTCAAGCACGATACAGGTCAAATTGAGCGCATTCAATGACAAAACCGGTTTTAGTTTTCGGTTATGGAAATGAAAGTCGTGGTGACGATGCATTGGGCGTGTTGATTTTAAACTATATTGAAACGCATTTTTCACTTGAACGTATCGATTTACTCACGGATTTTCAACTGCAAATTGAGCATGCACTGGATTTAGAACAGCGCGAACTGGTTTTATTTGTCGATGCGTCAGTAAAAAGTGATATAGCATTCGAGTTTACGCAACTAAAACCGATGCGTGATATCAGTTATACAACGCACGCAATCAGTCCAGCGTCGGTACTCGATGTGTATCAAACCATGAAAAAAACGATACCACCGCCATGTTTCTTACTTGCTATTGGCGCTGAAAGCTTTGAACTTGGAGAGGGTTTGAGTGACAATGCAAAAAGCAATTTTGCCCATGCCACAAAATTGATTAACGATTTACTCAATAATTTAACGATTGGCTATTGGCAAATGCAGTGTCGATAATCCTGTTTTAGTCTAAAAAAGGAAAAGCTATGATTCATTTAGTAGAAGGCGATATTTTACTCAGCACCGCACATGCCATTGCGCAGGGTGTTTGTCTTAATGATCCAATGGATAAAGGTTTAGCACTGTCGCTGCATAATTTATATCCCGCTATGCACAAAGATTTCCATCATTGGTGTCATCAACATCACCCTGAATCAGGCGAAGCATGGGCATGGGTTAGCGCTGAAGGCAAACACGTTATTAATTTAATTACGCAAGAAGGCGCAGACAGTCACGATCACCGTCATGGCAAAGCAACATTAACCAATGTTCAACAAGCGCTTAAAGCCTTAGCAAAAATCGTGGAACAAGAAAAATTCACTTCGCTTGCTCTGCCTCGTATTGCAACAGGTGCAGGTGGTTTAGAGTGGTCAGATGTCCTGCCTCTCATTGAGAAAAAATTGGGTAACTTAGGCATTCCGGTATACATTTATGCCACTTATCACACTGGTCAAACTGCTAACGAAGAGTAACATTTTCTTTTTAACACGCGAGTAGCGTATAGGTAAGCTAATTAAAACGTTATGTCTCTCACATCATTGCTATCCCACAACCATTTTCGCTTATGAACATTCACGAATATCAAGCTAAAAAGCTTTTCCAGCATTACGCTATTCCCACCCCTCAAGGTTGCGTAGCATCAAGCGCACTTGATGCACAAAATATTGCACAAACATTAACAAACGAATCGTGGGTGGTTAAAGCGCAAATACATGCGGGTGGTCGCGGAAAAGTCGGTGGGGTCAAACTAGCTAAAACACCTAGTGACGTGTTCAATTTTACAAATGAATTACTCGGCAAGCGACTTATTACAAAGCAAACCAATGCGCATGGCTTGCCTATTGAGAGTGTGTTAATTGAAGAAACCTATCCTATTAAGCGTGAGCTTTACTTGAGTTTACTTGTTGAGCGCTGCAGTGAACGTCTTGTTTTTGTAGCCTCATCAGCGGGTGGCATGGACATTGAGACCGTCGCCCATCAATTACCTGAAGAAATTATTACCGTGACCGTCCATCCTGCGACGGGGTTGCAACCTAGTCATTGTCGAAAAATTGGTTATGCATTAAAACTTGAACGCACACAGCAAAAACAACTTGATGTCATTCTGCACGGCATGATGAATTTGTTTTTAGAAAAAGATGCGAGTCAAATTGAAATTAATCCATTAATCGAAACGCAAACAGGCGAACTCATTGCACTCGATGCCAAAATTAATTTTGATGATAATGCACTTGCACTGCATGATGATATTTTAGCGATGCGAGATGCCAATCAAGAAGATGCTAAAGAACATGAAGCCGAGCAATTTGGACTAAATTATATTGCCCTTGATGGCAACATTGGCTGCATGGTCAATGGTGCGGGACTTGCGATGGCAACGATGGACTTAGTGAAATTAAAAGGCGGTTTACCGGCAAATTTTCTTGATGTAGGTGGTGGAACGAATGCTGAGAAAGTATGCGAAGCGTTCAAATTAATTTTAGCCGACGGCAATGTTAAAGCCGTTTTGGTCAATATTTTTGGCGGAATTGTTAAATGTGACATTATTGCTCAAGGCATTTTAGCGGCCATGGCGCAAATTGATGTGCATGTCCCAGTCGTAGTTCGTTTAGAGGGCACAAATGCAAATGAAGGTAGAGCATTGCTCAGTAATACGCAATTCACACTTTATGCCGCCATTGATTTAAATGATGCTGCGCAACAAGTGGTTTCATTAGCCAAAGGAATCGCAAAATGAGCATTTTAGTCGACAAAAATACAAAAGTGATTTGCCAAGGATTTACGGGTAAACAAGGGTCATTTCATTCACAACAAGCACTGGATTATGGCACGAAACTCGTTGGAGGCGTCACGCCTGAACGAGGTGGCCAAAGTCATTTAGGATTGCCCGTGTTTAATACCGTTAATGAAGCCATTAAACAAACAGGGGCAACAGCGAGCGTCATCTACGTTCCCCCTTTCTTTGCCGCAGATGCTATTTTAGAAGCGCTTGAAGCCGGCATTGAACTGATTGTCTGCATTACAGAAGGCATTCCAACTCTTCACATGCTGCGTGTTAAAGCCGCTATGCAAGGCACAAAATCTCTCCTTATTGGTGCAAATTGTCCAGGCATTATAACACCTGATGAATGTAAAATTGGCATTATGCCCGCCTCTATTCATCAAGCCGGGTCCGTTGGTATCGTATCGCGTTCAGGTACACTTACCTATGAATCCGTTCATCAAACCACGCAACAAGGTTTAGGGCAAAGTACCTGCGTGGGGATTGGGGGAGATCCCATACACGGGATGAATTTTATTGACGTCCTAAGTCGCTTTGAATCTGATCCGCAAACGAAAGGCATTGTCATGGTCGGTGAAATTGGCGGTAGCGAAGAAGAAACCGCCGCAGACTACATTAAAGCCCATGTTACAAAACCCGTTGTTGCCTATATTGCAGGGCAAACCGCGCCCGCAGGTAAACGAATGGGACACGCAGGTGCAATTGTTACAGCAGGAAAAGGGACAGCGGAAAGCAAAATGAATGCACTCAAAATCGCAGGCGTTGAAGTAGTTAGTGCGCTTACTGATATTGGCGTTGCCATGCAGCGCTGTTTTTAATTTACATTTAACGAGAAAATTGATGAAACATTTACACCTGCTGTTTGTCGCTCTGGCTCTAATTAGTTTTTTAGGCCGCGTCGCACTCACACGCTTTCTTCCAGAATTGATGCAACTGAAATGGATAAATATTGCACCCCATATTATTAGCACTTTACTGCTGGTATCAGGGATTTTGTTGACGGTTGAGGGGGGATGGTTAGAAGGCGATTATACTTGGATTGAGGCAAAAGTAATCGCGTTGTTTGGCTTTATAGGTCTTGGAATTATGACACTTAAACGCACTGATCATAAAAGATGGATTGCCTTTGGTGGTGCATTACTTTGTTTTGCGTATATCCTAAAAGTCGCCATCACCAAAAACGCCTCATTATTTTAATGAAAAAGGGGAATAATAGTAAATTATGATCCCCTTTTTTGTGTCACATTATTTTTTTATGCGTTATTGAGCAATCCGCTTTGACGCTCAATATCTTGAACATAACGTAAAACTGCACCTTCAATTGATTGAGGGATATCTAAAAATGTAACCCCCACTAATTCTTCAAAGTCTTCTGCTCTAAAAGCAACCCCTAAACGCACAGATAAAATCTTAAACGAAACCTCTACCGTAACGTGAGGCATCACAAAAGGTCGATCATCAAAAATGGCTTGCTCCTGTAAAAAAAAGGAAAACTCAGGGTCTGTGTTGATTAATTTACACCCTGACATACTAATATCAGACAAATTTAATCTCACCATCCTCGCCAATTTTGGATCAGGCATAACTGGATTTGCTTCACGTTCTTCATCAAAAATAGCTCTTTCACGCTTCGCTTTAATTTTTGAATCAATTGTCATTTTTTGATAAGCACGTTGCCAAGCCTGCTGCTCCTCGGCAATTTCTTCTTGAATGGCAGCTAGCAATTTTTGTTGAATTTTCGCAGTTGCTAAAGCATAAGCCTCTTTATATTCAAGTTTTGCATCTTCTTCTGGCTCTGCAATTTCAATATCAATATAAGCCGGGTTAAGCGTTGGCGTATCAACACGATAATATTCGCGACGATTGTACCAATAGAGCGAGTCAGGAATGTCAATCATAAAACAATCGGCACCTTTAAATTTGCCAATGGTTACTTGATCAACATGAAACGCCACTTGAATACCATTGAAAACCGTATTAAACTTTGGATTCTTAACGGCTAAAAGTTTCTTATTCAAATAAGCAGAAGAACCGTAATCGAGTACGATGGTTCCTTCTTTATGATTAATGGCAATTAACACCGTCAATAACGTTTCTTTCCCGCCCAAAGAAGCTGACACGTTACATTTGTTTTTCACAAGCATAGCTAGGTTGTTTACTATCATTGCTCGATTGCGGAGCATTGCGGAATCGTCATCAGACATTGATTATCTCCATAAAGTAAAAGTTTAAAATAAAAATAATAACAATCCCTATTATAGATTATTAACAGCACATTCAAAAGAGGAAACTTTTAGTGGTTTGCAGTTTTTTCCTTTGCCTCTATTGGATAATCTGGGATTGGCATGATTACATGACCATCTTTTTGAACAATATTAATTTTAATGCCATCGCGGAGTGTTTCACGCCCCTCTAAAACCACCATTTCATCTACAGCAAGATTTTCGAGTACTGTCACATAATCATTTTGTATGTCACCGACTTTAATGCGACGTATTTGAATGATATTTTCGGGCGTAACTACATAAACAAAGGCACCTTGCACATCATTTTGAATGGCCGCAGAGGATATCTGCGTTACATTTTCAAGCGTGTTTAAATGTATTTTGACATTCACAAATTGATTAGCAAATAAACGCTCATCAACATTATCGAATTGCGCCTTCAACTTCACTGTGCCTGTCGATGCGTCAATTTGATTATCAACTGCCACTAATTTACCTTCAGCCAATTTGATTTTTCCCGAGCGATCATATGCCACAATCTCAATAGGCTTAGACTGCAGTCTACGCTGCATAATTGAAGGCACTTGATCTTCGGCTAAGGTAAACACAACACTTATTGGTTGTAGTTGCGTAATAATCAAAAGGCTTGTTTCATTAGCTTGAACAAGATTACCTTGATCAATTTGCCGCAAACCAACTCGACCCGCAATTGGCGCTAACACTTTCGTATAGCTTAATTGCAATTTTGCGTTATTGACTTGCGCATTATCCATTTCAACAATACCTTGATACTGCTTTACCTGAGCAGCTTGCGTTGCGGTTTGTTGCGCGGCTATTGAGTCTTGAGCAAGCAAGGTTTGATAACGCAGATAATCGATTTTGGCATTCTCAAGCAATGCTTCATCACGTAAGAGTTGTCCTTGGGTTTGCTGTAATTGAATTTGCAAGGGACGGGGATCAATTTGAGCAAGTAAATCACCCTGTTTGACATGCTGCCCTTCTACAAAATCAATCGAGTCAATTTCACCTGACACACGAGGCCTTACCATAACAGAGCGCAGTGGCGTGACGGTACCCAGTGCATTCAAATAAACAGGAAAATCTGTTTGTCGACTTGTTTCAACTGAGACGGCAACAGGCGCATTGTCATCGTGTTTATGTTTGCCATGCTTATGGGAATTTGCAGATTTTACTGACTCATCTGTTGATAATTTAGATAGCGCAGAAAACGGCCAATAATAAAAACTAACGCTCGCCGCTGCCGCTAAAATTATCGATACAAAAAACAGTCGTCGCTTAAAATATGCCATAAGGAAAATTGATTGCGCTTTTAATGAAAGGCATATTATGCACAAAGACTCGCTGAGTGATTCATACGATACGAGGAATGTGGCAGCGTTTCAATGCCGCCACTTTTCTAAAAAATACGACTCTCTATACTTCGTGATAAAGCTTAGCACCCTCATTTAAAAATTCTTGAGATTTTTCATCCATCCCAAGTTTTATGGCCTCTTCATCGGCAACGCCTTTTTCTGCTGCATAAATACGCACGTCTTGGCTAATTTTCATAGAACAGAAATGCGGTCCACACATTGAACAAAAATGCGCCACTTTTGACGATTGTTTTGGCAATGTTTCATCGTGAAATTCACGTGCTTTTTCAGGGTCTAAACCAATGTTGAATTGATCTTCCCAGCGGAATTCAAAACGCGCTTTAGACATCGCATTATCTCGCGCCTGCGCACCGGGGTGCCCTTTGGCTAAATCTGCTGCATGCGCTGCAATTTTATACGTCACAATGCCTTCGCGGACGTCCTGCTTATTTGGCAGACCCAAATGCTCTTTTTGCGTCACATAACAAAGCATCGCGCAACCATACCAACCTATATTTGCCGCGCCAATGGCTGAAGTGATGTGATCATAACCCGGAGCAATATCGGTTGTAAGTGGGCCTAGTGTATAAAACGGTGCTTCACCACATTCTTCGAGTTGTTTTTCCATGTTCACTTTAATCATGTGAAGTGGAACATGCCCCGGACCTTCAATCATAGTTTGCACATCATGTTTCCATGCGATTTTGGTCAATTCACCTAGCGTTTCAAGCTCACCAAATTGCGCTGCATCATTCGCATCATAAATTGACCCAGGTCTTAAGCCGTCACCTAGTGAAAATGAAACGTCATACGCTTTCATAATTTCGCAAATTTCTTCAAAATGCGTGTATAGGAAACTTTCCGTGTGATGTGCAAGACACCATTTCGCCATAATCGAGCCGCCACGCGACACGATGCCTGTCATGCGCTTTGCCGTCAATGGAACGTGATGCAAACGCACCCCAGCGTGAATCGTAAAATAATCCACGCCCTGCTCTGCTTGTTCAATTAATGTATCGCGAAAGATTTCCCATGTTAAATCTTCGGCTTTGCCATTCACTTTTTCAAGTGCTTGATAAATGGGAACGGTTCCAATGGGCACAGGTGAATTACGCAAAATCCATTCTCGTGTTTCATGGATATTTTTGCCAGTTGATAAATCCATAATGGTGTCACCACCCCAGCGAATTCCCCAAAGCATTTTTTCGACTTCTTCTTCGATTGACGATGTGACCGCTGAATTTCCTAAATTACCGTTAATTTTCACGAGAAAATTACGACCAATAATCATTGGCTCAAGTTCGGGATGATTAATATTACAAGGAATAATCGCTCGTCCACGCGCCACTTCTGAGCGAACAAATTCAGCCGTAATCACATCAGGTATTGATGCGCCAAACGAATCACCAGGATGTTGATCTTTCCATAGCTCGCGCATTTCTTCCATTTTTTGGTTTTCGCGAATGGCAATAAACTCCATTTCTGGCGTGATAATCCCTTGACGCGCATAGTACATTTGCGACACGTTCTTACCCGCTTTTGCACGACGCGGTTTGCGCACTAATTCAAAACGTAATTCATCTAAACTTTTGTCAGCTAGACGCTCTTGACCGTATTTTGAACTTAAATTTTCTAGCTCTTCCGTATCATCACGCTCTAAAATCCATGCAGCACGCATCGCTTTTAGGCCTTTTTTCAAATCCACCTCTACATTAGGATCTGTATACACACCGGAGGTATCGTAAACATAAATCGGTGCATTTTTTTCAACAGCACCAAAATGGACAGGGGTATCTGATAGCGTAATTTTACGCATAGGCACTAGAATATCAGGACGTGAACCTTCTACATAGATTTTTTCAGAAGCAGGATAGGAATCAATCTTGATATTGCTTGCTGCTGTATTCGAGTCTGCGCTCATGGATAAAACTCCAAAATAAAAAAACAAAAAAGCGCAGGAAGTATTGATTAGGCTTTCCTACGCTGGTATTAACCAGTTCAGGTGCAAAGGGTTTAATCTCAGCTTTGTCAAAAAAACAAAGCACCCCTAGCCGGATTGATGAAGGTAAATTATAGGATAATTAGACGAATTGCAAACCTATATGCAAATTACAAACTATTGCGAATGGCATCAACCATTTCATTGGTGAGCACTTGGCGACGATGATCAAGAATAACCCCATCCATTTGCTGTGCAAATACAACGATAGTGTGAACGTAATCATTAAACGCCGCGATGCGATCTTCAAGCACGTCAATTTGCATAAAGAACACAATACCTGGGCAATAAAATTCCTCTATATTATCATGGGGGAAAGTCCCTGGTTCAAGCATACAAGCCGCACCAAATTGCACGAATCTATTTTCATCAATGCGTTCAAAAATCTGCATGCTTCCGTATTCTAAGCCTAAACTTTCCATAACATGGAAAACATCCGCACCATTAAAATCTTCATTGCCTTTGGTGATCACACTAAATTGGATAATGGAAGGGGCGACAGCAGGTCGTTGTGGTGGATCAAAATCAATTTCTTCGTGTACGTGCGCAACGGGCGACACTTTCGCATGTGTTTTTTCTGCATCAAATTTTACCTGATGTGCAGGTAAAGGTTGCGTCTTAGTCGATTTCTCTGATGGTTTAGAGTGCGTTGATTGAAATACATCGACAATTTGTGTCGCTAAAGTTTTCTTTGCGTTTGTCGGTATTTTTTTATCATGTGGCAAATCGTCAATATACGCACCATCTAATTCATCGAAATCATCATCGAAATCATCGTCAAAGTCGTCACTGTAGAAATCTTCTTCATCTTCACGTGCTTGCTTATCTTTGAGGTAGGCTGAAATAATCATGCCCACCATAATAATCAGGCCTGTTCCAATAATTGCAATGCGTAATAATTCTTTATCCATCCACTTTCTACCAAGTCTGTGCACTGTAAATAGTAATTTTTATCACATAATTAACCTCTTTATGTGTTCTCTGCCCTCTATTGTAACCGCATTATTCAAAATAATTAAAAAAGTTGAATACACACAAATTTTGATTTTGCTATAAAAGCCCCTAATCTTTTATAATAACCTTTTTCGTAATACACCTAAAGATAACGCTATTTTTGGGTTTTAGGGTGGTTGCGTTATGAAAATTTCATTGCTTGCATTAGAATGCTAACCAAAGATAAGTTTTAATTCAAGGCAGGAAAAGCCTAAAAATTAGAGTTAAATTATCTTTGAAGATTCATTTTCACAGCCAATAAGGCCATTGTAAATTGTTAGGATATTAAATGACAGCGCCATCAAGTACACAAAAAATGAACACCCTCGAAACTTTTGAAAATCCAAACCCGCATCGCGATTATACCATTCGCATAGATTTACCCGAATTTACATGCCTTTGCCCTAAAACAGGCCAGCCTGACTTTGCCACTATTCACCTCGAATATGTCCCTGATAAATTGTGCGTTGAGCTAAAATCACTCAAATTATATATCTGGGCATTTCGTGAACAAGGCGCATTTCATGAAGCCATCACAAATGAAATTTTAAATGATCTCGTGGAAGTCACCTCCCCTAAATTTATGCGCATTCGTGCTGTATTTAACGTACGCGGCGGGGTTTACACCACTGTTGTCGTAGAGCACCGCAATTCCACTTGGGTTGCACCAACCCCTATCACATTACCGTAAATACCTAAATTATGGAAAAACCGCCTACCTTTGCAGTTGCATTAAAATACGAAAAAGACAAACAAGATGCGCCTGTTGTGACAGCAAAAGGTGCGCGGTTAATTGCCGATCAAATTTTAAAAGTGGCAGGTGAGCATGATATTCCACTTTATCACGACGCGGAATTAGTCAATTTATTATCTCAAGTTCCTATCGGGGATGAAATCCCACAAGAACTCTATCTTGCTGTCGCTGAAGTTCTCGCCTTTACCTATGCGTTAAATGGTAAATCGCTCACTGAATAATCAAATCCTAAATAGCCTACATGACATTAAAAAATACATTCGTTGCTCTCTCACAAACCATTTTGCCCCACCATGCGCTCTCTTTATTGGTAAGTAAATTTACACATAGCAAGCATGTCGCGTGGAAAAATTTCCTCACAAACAAAATTATTTCACATTATGGCGTGAATATGGACGAGGCAGTAACGCAAGATTTAAGTGAATTTAAAAGTTTCAATGAATTTTTTACACGTGAACTTAAGCCTGAAATACGACCTTTAACTACCGATATTGGTGCCATTGCCAGTCCAGCTGATGGAGTGGTAAGTCAATCAGGTCAAATTACACAAGGCGATATTTTTCAAGCCAAAGGAAAAAGCTTTACAGCAGCACAGTTACTTGGTGATGAGCAGCTTGCAGAAAAATTTAATGATGGCATGTTTACCACCATTTATTTGTCCCCAAAAGATTATCATCGTTTGCACATGCCAGTTACTGGCACACTGCGTGAGATGATCCATATCCCTGGACGTCTCTTTAGCGTCAATACAGCAACCACTCATGCCGTTCCCCGTCTATTTGCCAGAAATGAGCGTGTCGTGGCTATATTCGATACGGAAATTGGTCAAATGGCCTTAGTGCTGGTCGGTGCTATTTTTGTTTCAAGTATTGAAACGGTCTGGCATGGTGTTGTGACGCCCCCAACCATCAAAACAATGCGAACATGGAAATATGAAAGTCATGCTCCAACACTCAAAATCGGTGAAGAAATGGGGCGTTTTAATATGGGATCAACCATCATTGTTTTATTTGAAAAAGATAAAATGACCTGGAATGAGGATTTTACTGCAGAAAAAGCGGTCAACGTGGGTGAGAAAATTGGCCAGTTTTAATCAAACCGTTTGCGTTCATTTCTCTTAGCTTTTTGATACCTATGAACACAAAAAGCAAATTCATATCACAACTTAACGGTGACATAGCGAGTGTGTCGGTTTAAGTATGCTTTGCTTATGTGGAAATTTCATTCAAAAATCACTGCGCACTCTGCACATTACCACAGTAATAGCATGCTTTTTATTTATCACTCCTGTCTATGCGGATTCCGAAGAAATTGACCGCGGATTAAAAATTAAAATTGCTTATTTGTACCACTTTTCTCAATTTACGCAATGGGAAAAAACCTTAACCACCCTGAACTATTGTGTTTTTAACGATATTGCCATTAGTGAACGAGTCAAAACGACCTTTATTGACAAAAAAACCAGTGGTACGTTAAAACTTGCCGTACACAACATCACGGATCGTGATGACATGAGTATTTGCCAAATTATTTTTTTCCCGCACCCCGCCTCAAAAGAAATATTAACATCAATTTACCACAAACCCATACTCTCAGTCGGTGTGCAGAAAGATTTTATCGACCTTGGCGGCATTATATTTTTATTTGAAGAAGATCAAAAAATTCATTTCTTTATTAATAATGTGGATGCTCAAGAAGCGAATTTGAAATTGAACTCGCAATTACTTGCCTTATCAAGGTTGCCACCAAAATGATGCTGAAAAATAAAACGATTAAATTCAAACTCATCTTCATTACCGCGTTAAGTAGCGGTATTGCGTTGCTGGTTTTTAGTATTATTTTATTTGCTTATGAAATCACGTTTGTTAAACGCGATTTAATTGAAAATATTCAAATTCAAAGCGATATTATCAGCGAAAACAGCCTAGCGTCATTAGCTTTTATGGACAACGTCAGTGCGGAGCGAACACTGCAAGCACTTAAATACAATACAGATGTAGTTTACGCTGGGCTTTACGATAACAATTTACAGCTTTTAGCCGAATATAAAAACGCACGACTGCAAGATAATGCCATCGTCATAGCTGAAGAATTAGCATCAACACCGACTTTCATCAGCACCAAAGAATATGCACAAATCATAACCCCTATTAAACTCAATGGTGAATTACTCGGTCATGTCGTTTTACGCTCAAACTTTGATTCACTGACTAAAAAATTACATCATTATATAATTATCCTATTGGGTTTATTCGCCTTAACCTTTATTATTGCGCTGTATTTATCCTCACAATTGCAACGTGTCATAACGCGACCTATTCTGTATTTTGCAAATTTTATTCATCATGTGACTGACTTGAGAATTCATCATACCAAAGCAGTAAAGGAATCTGACGATGAACTAGGTCATTTAATTGATGCGTTCAATATCATGCTTGAACAACTCGATTTAAGTTTTAAAACACGTGATGATGCGCAGCGCGCACTCTCGCATCACTTAAACCATCTTCAAGAAATTATTCACGAACAAACGCTGGATTTACAGAAATCATTAGATATCGCCGATAGTGCAAACCATTCTAAATCCGATTTTTTAGCGAATATGAGTCATGAAATTCGCACACCGATGAATGCCATTGTTGGGATGACGCATTTAGTAAAATCGACCCAATTAAGCGAAAAACAACGCTACTATATTAATAAAATTGATATTTCAACGCAGAGTTTGATGTCAATTATCAATGATATTTTAGATTATTCTAAAATTGAATCAGGAAAAATGCTGCTGGACAATACCGTTTTTTTACTTGATGATTTGATGGTATACGTGATTGATTCTGTCTCAATCAAAGCGCAGCAGAAACAGATTGGATTATCATTTATCATTGGACGTAATGTCCCGCGTCACTTGGTTGGCGATTCACTGCGTTTAGGACAGATTTTACTCAATCTTGTGAGTAATGCGGTGAAATTCACCGAAACCGGGGATATACTCGTCAAAATTGAACTCAACAATCAAATTGAAGCCCTGGTTGATCTGCATTTTTCGGTGAGCGATACAGGAATTGGTTTAAGTCCGCAGCAAATTGATCGCCTATTTCAACCCTTCTCGCAAGCCGATAGCTCAATTACTCGAAAATATGGTGGCACAGGACTTGGGTTAAGTATTTGTAAACAACTCGCAGGACTCATGAATTCAGAAATACATGTCACAAGCATCGAAGGAAAAGGCAGCGTCTTTAGCTTCAATTTGATTTTATCGATTGCACCTGAAAAATGGATGGATATAAATTCCATGATAAAACACACAGACACCACAAGTCCGCATTATAAACTTCAGCGAGTTTTATTAGTTGAAGATAATGAAATTAACCGTGAGGTCGCAATAGAGTTATTAACCTCGATGAATTTGGAAGTAATCATTGCTAGCAACGGCCAAGAAGGCTTAGAACTAGCCAAGAATGCGCATTTTGATTTAATTTTAATGGATATCCAAATGCCTGTAATGGATGGCATTACCGCAACACAGCTCATTCGTGCTGAAAAGTCATTGCAATCCATTCCCATTATTGCCATGACCGCGAATGCACTAACAAGCGATTATGAGAAAAGTATTGCCGCAGGCATGAATGATCACTTAAGCAAACCTATTGAAATGGAAAAGTTGATTACGACGCTCAATCGTTGGCTACGAATTGATATAAGCATGAAAAATGTACCAAAAATGCATAATACCTCTTTTCCTAGTACATTAGAGCCGTTCAATTTGGAAAGAGCAGCTCAATTAACCAATGAGAATAACGAACTGCTGCATCATTTACTCCTTAGCTTTGCAAAACGTTATCAAGATGCACCTAAACAATTACGAGAATTCATTGATACGAAAAATTTTACCGAAATTGAACATTTAGCTCATTCAATCAAAGGTGTTGCCGGCACATTGGCTGCGCAAGAATTAAAAGAAGCCGCTTCAGCGCTTGAAAATGCCGTTCGCGATCATCACTACGACGTAATAGAAGATTTAGTTAATCGGTTAGTGATTGAATTAAATCCCGCTATTGAGGCAACAAAAAGCCTGCCTGCACTCCCTAGCGTCGTGAAAGATACGGATATGAATTTATCAGTAAATGAACTCAATGGGTTGCTTACTGAATTTAGAGCGGCATTAAACACAAAGCAATTAAAAGCCCTTGAATTATTCTCTAATCTCGAACCCTATTTGCTGCAACACGGACTCCGTCAAGAAGTTCAAGAGTTCAATGATTGCTTAGAAAAGTTAGACTTTCAAAGTGCACTACCTATTTTGGATCGTTGCGTGCTTTCATCAAAGGAGAAATAAATGAGTCCACTTCCAACTGCTCGTCTGTTGATTGTCGATGACGACCCCAATAATGTCCGTTTATTGGCGAGTATTTTTGATCAAGATTACGATATTTTGTTTGCGCTTAGCGGCCTAGAAGCAATCGATATCAGTTTACGTGAGCGTCCGGATTTAATCATACTCGATGTGATGATGCCGGATTTAGACGGTTATACTGTTTGTAAAACCATCAAAAATCACCCACACACAAAAGATATTCCCATTGTTTTTTTGACCGCGCACTGTGATGCTGAGGAAGAAATTCGTGGCCTCGAAATGGGCGCGGCTGATTTCATTAGTAAACCGTTTTATCCGAAAATTGTAAAAATTCGCGTCAGTAATCAAATAGAACTCAAATACGCACGGGAAAAACTGACAAAACTGGCCATTACGGATGGATTAACGGGTATTGCAAATCGCCGGTACTTTGATGATCAACTTGCTCATGAATGGACACGTGCTCGCCGTTTAAACCAAACACTCGCTATTGCCATGATTGATGTGGATTGGTTTAAAAAATATAACGATCATTATGGACATCAAGGTGGGGATGATTGTTTGCGACAGGTTGCCAATGTTCTATCGAATGTAGCAAAGCGTGACAGCGATTTTGTTGCACGATACGGTGGTGAAGAGTTTGCGATCATTTTACCTATGACTCAAGCTGAAAATGCGCTAGAACTCGCAAAAAACAGTTGCCTCGCACTGAGTAATTTAGAGCTACCCCATGCGCTATCTGATTTTGGCCATGTCACATTAAGTGTGGGTGTTGCTGTGGGTTGCCCAAAACAGAACACCACACCCCATAATTTGTTAATAAATGCAGATAAAGCACTTTACACCGCTAAGGAGAAAGGTCGTAACCGAGCGGTGTTATTTGTAGAAACCTGATAAATTAATGAACTTTTAACCCGTTGATAATAGCTTCATAATCTAACTCGTGCGCTAATTCAGGTGCGAGTTGGGTGTAGATAACTTTATCGTGTTCATCAATGACAACAATAGCACGTGCAGTTAAACCCGCCAGCGCACCATCAACAATTTCAACGCCATAATCACTGCCAAACGAACTTCTAAAGGACGATAACGCTTCAACGCCGTCTAGTCCTTCGGTATCACAAAAACGACATTGAGCAAAGGGTAAATCCGCTGACACCACCAAAATAACGGTATTATCAAAACTCGCCGCTTTTTGATTGAACTTACGCGCCGATGCAGCGCATGTAGGGGTATCTAAACTGGGTACAATCGATAAAATCTTCCGTTTTCCTGCATACGTTTGCAGTGTCACATCTTCCAATTCATTATTCGCTAATGAAAATGCAGGTGCGTCACTACCGACAGAAGGGAGTTCACCACATGTGGTCACAGGATGGTTTTGAAAGGTAATGATTGCCATAAATAAAAAGTTCCTTAAAATTTAAAATTAAGCCGTAACAAATTTTAACCCAATAATGAGTAATAACAATGCCAAGATAGGACGTAAAAGTTTTTCAGGTAATTTTGCACTCAAATGACTGCCTAGCCAAATACCCGGAACCGATCCGACAAGTAAACTACTTAAAAGCACAAAATCAACATTACCCAGCATCCAATGACCAAATCCCGCGACAGCAGTGAGTGGAATGGCATGCGCTAAATCCGTTCCAACGACTTTAACGGTTAACATTCTAGGATACAAAAACAATAAAGCAACGGTACCCAATGCGCCCGCACCAACAGAGGTTAATGTGACAAGAACACCTAGCACAGCACCCGTCAAAACGGTGGCAGGAATTTGCCATCTATCAAAACGGCCACGCTGAATTTCATCGATTTTTTCTTCTTTCGCCAACTCAATTTCTATTTCATCGTCGACTTCAAGCACAATACTGACATTATTTTTTTCACTGCGACGAATTAAAATACTGCGCACCAGAATTGAAAGAGCCGTTAATAATAAGGCAACCCCCAATGTCACGGTAATCATGCCCGTAGTTTCTTTACCAATACTTGCTAAATGCTGCAAAATGTAAAGTGTCGCCACCGCAAAGGGCAAACTACCAACGGAAAGCCATCTAACAACCCGCCAATCAACCGAACTGTGTTTGGTGTGATGCACCCAAACACCTGTCGTTTTAGTTAACGCAGCAAAGAGCAAATCCGTTCCTACAGCCGTTGCAGGCTTAAAACCAAAGAGAAACACTAAAAGTGGCGTCATCAATGAACCGCCACCGACACCAGTGAGTCCCACTAATATACCTACCAATAAACCCGAAACCGCATAGCCTAAATTTAATGTGAACACTAACGTGATGGGTGTAACTAATGCATTTGAAATGATACCGCTTAAATCCATATTCTTTATCCAAATTTTTATTATTTTAAATCTCAACACTCGCTAAATAGTAGAGAAATAATTATATTAAATAAAATGCTATTTTTAGATAATACTATCTAAAAATAGCATATAGCTATATTACAATGGTGGAAATTCCCTTTAACTTTTCGCCATTCCAATGTGCAATCGCCCATGCTAAAACGCTGTCAACGGGTGCATGCGCTAATTCGAGAGGGGGATTTTGCTTGAGCCAAATAAGTAATTGAAACAAGACTTCACTAGGGGCGTGGATATTAACAGCGCCTGCAAAAGTGGTTTTACTGAGTTTTTTACCACTTTTATCCACTAACACCGGAACATGACAATAATTGGGCGTCGACAGATTAAGACAATACCCTAAATACAGTTGCTTTGGCGTTTCATTGAGTAAATCGATTCCACGCACCACATCGGTAATCTGCTGGCGTGTGTCATCCACTACAACCGCAAATTGGTAGGCAATAATGGCATCTTTGCGCTTTAAAATATAATCACCATAGTGCGTGGCGACATTTTGAATGATGTGACCTTGAAGTTTGTCAGTAAAACTTAGGTCTTGCTTCTCAACAAGCAAACGAAGGGAATGAGGCGTGTCGGGAGAAATTATTGCATCGCGGCAAGTCTGAGCATAGACTTGAGAAAGATTTTTTCGAGAACAGACGCAGCGATATACTTTATTTTGTGCGATTAAATCAGCGAGAATTTCTTCATATTCGCGGATATGAACATGTTGATAATCAACTTGCCCATCCCAATGGAACCCGAGTGCCTCGAGCGTATGCAAAATAGCACTATCAGCCCCTTTTACATTTCGAAGTATATCTAAGTCATCAAAACGCAGTTTCCATAAACCACCGCAAGCACGAGCCTCTAAAAAACTAGCAAGAGCAGTATACACGGAACCTAAATGAAGCTGACCGGTCGGTGACGGTGCAAACCGACCGATATAGCTAGGTGTCAAAATAGGTTTAACTACCCCATTTGTTTTTCGCGAATTTCATCTAACGTCTTGCAATCAATGCACTGTGTTGCCGTTGGACGCGCTTCTAAGCGACGAATACCAATTTCAACACCACAGGTTTCACAGTAACCATAATCGCCTGAATCAATATTACTGAGCGCATCTTCGATTTTTTTAATTAAACGACGCTCACGATCACGTGTACGTAACTCTAAACTAAATTCAGATTCTTGCGTAGCACGATCATTGGGATCAGGAAAGTTAGAGGCCTCGTCTTGCATGTGCATAACGGTACGATCAACTTCTTGCATTAATTCTTTTTTCCAGTTTTTTAAAATCAACTCAAAATGTTTCAATTGAGTGTCATTCATATATTCTTCGCCGTCTTTTTCTTCGTACGGCACAAAACTAAACGGGGATGCGTGCGCTTTCACACTATTGGTCATTCATGACTCCTAAAGACAGTTTTAAAACCGCGCATTTTTAGCAGAATAGTGCTAAGTAAGCAAGTTAAAAGAATAAAAACGCCTATTCTGCGCGATAATCATGCGTTAGATTACGTTCAACGATGACAATTTTCATCTAAACAGCAAAACTCTCACCACAACCGCACATGGCTTTCACGTTGGGATTATTGAATTTAAAAGCGGCGTTTAAACCCTCTTTTCGATAATCGATTTCAATACCACTCAAAAAGGGTAAATCGTTTTCACTCACGATAATTTTGGTGCCTAATGGCTCAAAAATTTGATCTGCATCCTCAAGCGTATCGACATAATCTAGAACGTAAGCAAAACCTGAACATCCCGATTTTTTCACGCCAAGACGAAGACCTAACCCTCTGCCACGTTTTTCTAATTGATGAGTAATTTGCTGCGCTGCACTTTGTGTCAATAAAATAGACATGGTTTACTTCCCTAAAGAATGAATGATTTCAACAAATTTTAAAATTTCGTCTGCTGTATTAAGGTGACTCAAACTCACACGAAGTGCTGTTTGCGCTTTTTCGGGAGCAACGCCCATCGCAAGCAAAACAGGGCTTGGCTCAGTCGCTTCACTAGCACAAGCACTGCCACTTGAAACCGCAATGCCAAGTTGATCTAATTTAAGAAGTACCCACTCACCATCAATGCTATCGAGTCCAAATAAAACGGTATTAGGCAAGCGTTGCGCATGAGTTGAAAACAATGTCACACGTGCATTTTTTAATAACTCGGTTTCTAAAAGTGACCGTAAAGCCAACACTTTGTCGTGTCTTTCATTCAGCTCATGCTTAGCGAGTTCAGCCGCCTTGCCAAAACCAAGAGTAGTCGCCACATTTTCAGTACCCGAGCGCAAATCTTGTTCTTGTCCGCCACCAACAATTAAGGCATGAGGTGGGGTTGATTTATCAAAAATCAATGCACCGCAACCTTTAGGACCATAAATTTTATGACTTGAAATGGATAATAAGTGCACACCAAGTTGTCTAAATGAGACAGGCATTTTACCCAGTGCTTGCACTGCATCACTATGCACACGAATACCATGTGGTGTTAATTTTGCGGTAATGTCTTGAATCGCTTGTATGGTTCCCGTTTCGTTATTGGCAAGCATGATCGAAACAATATCGGGACGCGAATAAATTAATTTTTCAATCGTGTCTTCTTCAATCATTCCCACTGAATTAACCGGAATAATATCAAGCGTTTTGCCTTGCTTTTGCCAGCGTTTAGCCGCTTCAAACACGCAAGGGTGCTCCGTTGCGCCTATCGCTATTTTTTCCATCACCAAGGCACTATTTAACGCAAGATTATTCGCTTCTGTACCACCACTAGTAAAAATAATCTGTGCAGGCGGCGCGTCAACTAATGCAGCCACCTGCTCGCGGGCACTTTCAACAGCACTTTTGGCAATACGCCCAAGTCGATGTACGCTAGATGGATTACCATACATTGTTTTCATAAAAGGCATCATTGCATCGAGCACACGCTCATCGAGCGGTGTTGTTGCATTATTGTCAAAATAAATCATAACAGCCGATCTCCCAAGCGTTCTGCGATATTACTTGGGTCGCATGTGTGGGAATAATAGAACATCACGAATTGATGGTGAATCCGTAAACAGCATCACTAAACGGTCAATACCAATGCCCTCACCTGCTGTGGGCGGCATTCCATGTTCAA
>Ga0114974_10000215_pt1 | contig 51676 bp, 59 predicted proteins | sample S_130206_EF_Meta_FD_87318 | JGI IMG/M metagenome (GOLD analysis project Ga0114974, IMG submission 87318) | Freshwater microbial communities from Lake Simoncouche, Canada to study carbon cycling - S_130206_EF_MetaG | ecosystem: Environmental > Aquatic > Freshwater > Lake | place: Lake...
ATTGGCTCGAAACGCCATCAGGCATGGATTGGCAGTGGGAACCGGAGCGGCTGACGGTGAGTCGCGCAAGTATTGACGCGGCTATGAAGGAGGATGCGAAATGAACACACCCACCGAGGCGCACCTTGATTTGGCGCTGCAAATAGCCGAGGCGCTTGCGCGTAGCGGAAACGTCGCTGCCGCTGAACTCATCGCCGATAGCGAGGCGAGGGCTATTGCGAAGCAAGTCGAGGCGCTCGCAATTCTAACTCTGCGCTGGGATAAGGTGGAAAAGGAGCGGGACCAGCTCCGCGCCCGCGCCGAACGCGCCGAGGCCGAACTCGCCAAGGAGCGGGCGCGGTTGGAGTGGCTGGAAAAGCGTGGACCGTGGGAGTCATGGAACGTGCCCTGCGGAGAAGCAGAGATCACACTCCGGGGACCTATCCGCGCCGCCATCGACGCGGCGATGCGGGAGGAAACCAAATGAGCACCGACCGCACCGCATACTGGCGCGAATACGCCCGCAAGAACGCCGCGAAGCGCAAGGCGACCAAGGCCGCGTATCGCGCGCGCAACAAAGAAAAAATCGCGGCTTACAAACGCGCCTACCGGGCAGGGCATCCAAGCAGCTCTACCCCCCGCAAACCCCGTATCCAAAAACCCAAGACCACTGAAGCGAAGACCGAGGCACTTATCTCCCTCAAGGAGAGGTTTGCCGCTTTTCGGGCTTCCCGACAATCTCCATGAGTCCTGCCGCGCATCTCAACCTCCGCATCTTCCTAGTGTGTGCCACGCTCGTCAGCTGCCTCTACCTCTGGGGCAAGCCCAAGGCAATGGACGTCACGCTAAAGATCTCGCTTCCGCCAAAGGCCAGTCCGTAACTTCAGCAGTCCCAAGCCTTGCGCGACCAGTAATTAGCCGAGAGTTTGCCGTCGCCGCCCTTGATCCCACCACTGCGAGCGCAGTACGACGCCTTGTTGGCCGACTGGTTTTTCTTGATCGGCATCTTGGGATCGCCGAAACGCACCAGCTTCACCTTGTTGCCGACCTTGGCCAGCACCGCTGATTTCTTCGCCGCACCCGGGGTGCGCTTGGGCTGGTTGTACGCATCGAAGATCGTGCCTCGGTAGTTGATGCTCATGGTGAGTTACTCCTCAAGGTTTCCGGACTTCCACTGTTTACGCCAGCGCCAAAGCAAGAAGGCGATGCCGAGCAGCGACCCTACGAGTGCGGCAACCTCGTTGATTTGAGCCAGCGAGACCATTGCAATCGTTGGTGTTGCGGCGGTCAGGAAGGCTTTCGTGTTGTCGAGGCTCATTTTGATTTGTTGTATCGTGCTCCGACCCACCAGAAGATCAGGGTCCACGCCCCAAATTGAATCTCTGGTGACATCGTGGTGCGAACTTCAGGAGTTGCGGAGAAATAAACCGAGGTCAAGAAAATGAATCCTGCCCACGTCAACCCGGGGCGGGTGAACTGGCGGAAGGCATCGACAAGCACGTAAATGGATCCGGCCCATGGCCACGTACCAACAGGGATTACCAAAGTATTGTCCCCCGTTTTCTGAGAGGCGGTGAACGCATTCCATGCAGCCTCTTTCTCTGCTGCTGCAAGCTTGGCGTTGAGCAGCATGATCTCGACTTCAGCATCCTTCTTCTTGCGCCACGTCTCAAAGAAGCTGGTGCCCAAGTGTAGCAGGGAACCAACTACGCCACCACTCGCAGCATTGAAAAGAATGTCGGTCAGGTTCATGGTAGAATAGGCTGCCAAACGTACGTCCGTGCAACAATCCCTACAAAGTTACTCGCTGTCACCCGCTCACCGCTTTCGGAATACCTGTTTGACAGTCCCGTCATGACCCATCCATCGCCGTCGATCTTGGCGGCTTGGTGTATCACGTTACGTCCAGCCCAGTTTGGGGTGTAGATGCAGAGGGCACCCGAGGTGATGTCCGTGTAGCGGGCATCGGGGGCAAGGATGACCAGAGCGCACACCGTCCGGAGTGGGTCAGCCCCAGCTGGAGCCGCCGGGATGTAGGGAGCCATGCTGCCAGTCCCCAGCACCACGACAGCCGTGGGACCGGCAAGCGCCCACGCCTCATTCTCTGAAGCAACTACGATGCGCAGTGGCAGACCCCGCTCAAGCATCCAGCTGTTCTTCTTAGACACGAACAGCAGGGCGGCAATCGCCGTCAGGCCCAGCAGGATGAAGAGCGTGAGGCGGGAGTTCATGGCTTCTTCTCCAGCAGGCGTCTATGGACTTCCATCTCCAAGAGGGTTCCCCGGTCCACGACTCCACGTTCCACCAACTGCCGGAGTACTTTCTTCTTTCCTTCAGGGGTCTTCATCTTGTCCATGGCCGCATTGGCGTAGGCTGCCCTGCTCTCCTGAGATAGGCGGCGGGCTGCCCGGTCCACGTCAGTAGTCCCGGCGGTCTCATCCTTCAAGGCTTGGAGAACCGCACGACCATTGGACTCGGGATCTTCTTTGACGAAATTCAGAACCTCGGCGGGCCAACTCTCCGTGCCTTTCCGTTTGACCAGATCCTTGAGCTTCCGGTCCCGTTCGATGTACTGGTCAGCGTCACTGGTGCGGAGCTTGTCCAGCATGTCCCAAGACTCCTCGTTGGCGACACTGGGGCCAGAGAAGAACCGGGACAGGATTGGATTCGATTTGCGCGGATCCACTCCTTCGGGGGTTTTCTTCATCAGCTGAGTCAAGGCACCACCGGTCAAGTTCTCGGTAAGCCTCTCCAGTTGCAGCGGGCTGCGGAAGCTGGCACCAAAACTCTGGGGGACTGCCGCAGCTGCCCTCTTGAAAAACTCCGGAGTGGCATCGGTGTACTGTTCTTGCGGAGAAGCATTCTGCAAATTGCGCGGAACTGTCGGCTGGTGCCGGAAGGTGTTTCTCCCCGAAGCAAACTCCACGACGGCTTTTACTGCTGGGTTAACTCCCGATACCACCGACTCTGCCCTCTGCTCAACAGTATCGCCGGAGATGGGGAAGGGGCTAAGACCTTCCAAGAAATTCTCTCCCGCTCGGGCCAATGCCTGTGGGTCTTTGGTCTTAGAGAAATTCAGACCGCCCTCTACCAGATTGGCCATCTGAGAGTAGATGTCGAATTTGGGGGCTCGGTAGTACTGGCGGACCATTTGACCCTTGGAGTTTTCCCGGTAGAACGGCTGCCCATTGTCGTCGTAGCGAGGGATGTTCAAGTACGCCATCTTCTCAAACTTGGACAGCGAGTTGTAATCCTGCTCATTCTCTGGTCTCTGGTTCATAAACCAGATGTAGGTTGTTGGGATGCCCACCATCAGCGTCAGCTTGCTTGCGGCAATGGCTGCTTCCTTTGGCCCTCCGGAACGTCCGATCAGCCTGCGCATGTCTGCGGTCTGACCTTGGAGACGGGCGTTGTAGAACATGAAGAGCGCATTCAGTTCGCGACCAATGTTGCCCGCCTTGGCGAAGTCCGGACTGCCGACGTAGTTTCGAACTTCGTAGGCGACACGCTCCAGTGCTTCCTTCTGGGCCTTGCCCGTCAGGTTGTTCAGATTCTCCGACCGGGCCACGCGACGGTAGCCCGTCATCTTGGTGGTCTCCTCCAAGACGTTGCCGATCTTGGCGGCAGTATCTATGATCGACTCCACCGGGATGCCCAAGAGACGGGCTATGGGGGCGTGATTGCCTGCTTGGGCAGCCCTCATGTAGGGGTTATCCCTCAGGTTGGAGGACATGGTGGATCCAGCAGCTCCGCTCGCCAAGTACTCCTTCGACAGGCTGGTGTTGTACCCGAACGGCTTCAGGAGCGACGAACCCAAGCCTTCCAAATAGTCCAACGGGAACTGGACGAGGTCGTCTACACTGCGCACTCCCGCCTTCGACATGACAGTCATCCGGAATTGATCTCGGAGATGATTGAACGTCTGGAATGCGACGAGGGCTGTCGTCGCGCCCACCCTCAATCCAGTGGACAGAGTTTTGAGCGCCCCGGTGTAGACCCCCAACTGGGCCGGGTTCAGACCCTTGAGGGATTTTGCAATCTCTGGAGTGACTGCCAGATTTTGGACGAGCCCATCTTTGGAATACGACACCGTCTCCCATCCGCTCGGAGCCTTGGTGTTGGGGGCAAGCCTGCGAACGAAAGCCCCATTGGTGTCGAGCGGAGCCAGATCGGCGAAGTCCGCCATCATCATGTTCTTCTCCGCCAGCATCTGTGCCCGGAGTTTGTTCTCTGCCGCCGCGACCATCATGTCGCCGAGCTTCAGTTCTTGATCCGTCACTCCGGACACGGCTTTGGTAAATGGGACTGACGATCCCATCGAAGTAGAAGTGCCCTTTCCTTCCATGCCTCCGGAATCGTACAAGTGCTTCATCACTTTGAACGGCGCGTAGAACCCGTTGTCGGCCTTGATCTGGTTGTACTGCTTTTGGTTCATCAGGCCCGATGCCATCACCAGACGCAGGTTGTCGTCGGCATCTTTCTGATACGCATTGGTGAAAGCCTCCAACCTCTGCCACTTGTCCGGACCCAGCAAAGCTTCATGATCCCGCAACAGGCGTTGCGCATCCGCGATCTCGTAGTCCAACACTTCGCGTGAAGCCTTGTCCAAACCAGCCGCTTGGTTCTTGGCTTGGGTGGTGAGCCGGTCGACCGTTCGCTTGTTGAACAGGTAGACGTTCAGGTCCGACGGCTCCACGTCTTTCAGGAGATCTTTGCGCAGCTTCAGGAGCGGTTCAAACGCTACCTCCGCCTTGCCTGCCGCACCCGCGACCAGACTGAACCGGTCGCCCATGGGCAGGTCAGGCCGGGAACCGCGCAGCTTCTCCTCTACTCGCGTGATCTCGTGGAGGGCATTCTGAAATTCCGAGATGACCTTGCCCGGGAACCGTTTGACGATTTCCGCCGTTGTGACGGCGTCAGGAGCATGTTCGAACATCTTCCGCTGACCTTCTATGGTAATGGTCTTGGCCGATGTCGGGCCGATGGGCGTCTTGGGTTTCGTGACTATGGCCGAAATTGCCCGACGTGCCACTGAAGGTGCCAGTCCTCCAGCCGCTGCCCATTTCAATGCATTCGCCAGACGCTCCTCGGGAGAAGCTTTGCGGTCTTCGGAAAAGCCGTAGGCAAATCCGCCCGCCGCACCTCCGAGGTTGGCCAAGAGAGGATTATAGGCAAACCCTGAAATGCTAGAGCTTCGTGGGTTGAACTGGCCAGAGCCTCCAGTGGCGTTCGACTTGTTCCCGAGTGCAGAGCGCCAGTCGGTAAACTCCTCGGGCAGGAGCGCAGTCTTCTGAGCCGCGAATGGGCGGTCTTTGGCCGGGATGTTTTTGTTGACTCCGTTCTCGTAGTTCTGGGCTCCGAAATTGACCCATGAGTTTTGACCTCTGGTCTCACTCGACAACGCCCGCTGGGCTTCCGGACTGAACATCTGGGAGTGCTTGATCCAAGCGTTCTCCTCGCCCCGGGGGCCGAACTGATAGTCTTCGGCGGCATGTCCAAACAGGTCGTGAACTGCTCGAAGTTTGTCGTTGGTGGTAAAACCGGTTTTAGGATCAACTGCATTGAGGAATGGATGCGGATCGCCACCTTGAAAGAAGTAGATGTGGTTGTTGTCCCGAACATCTTTCACCATCTCGCGGGAGTTGGCGTAGGGCTGACCTTCTTTAGTCCACGGCTCAAACTTTATGCCGAGATTATTGACGGCGAAGTCCCATTGGTCTGCCACCTCTTTTGCGAGAGCCTCATACGCCTTGATGGTCTCGGGAGACCGACTAACTTCCGGCAGTTCGTCGTAAGCTTTAGCAATCCTTTGAGCCAGACTCTCGTCTACCGGAACGTAATGGCCATGCTGAATCGGCTTCTGACCCGATTGGGCGTTGTAGTCGTCGGCAATTCTCCTTACTGCTTCGTTGGGTTGGCGGCTGCCAGTTTTCGCGCCTGTTCTGGCGTCCACCCCCGAGGACGGCGATAGAACTCCTCCTCCGCCTTGCCTGACGCCGGGCGCGTAGCGGTCGAAGGCTTGTTCAAGGATCGTGCGGTACTGCCCGCGAAGACCATCGAGCTGCTGTACTTTTGAGCCGATTCCTCGTCGGTTAAGAATCTCAAGGTATGCTTGCCCTTTTTGATTGCGGGACCAGTCGTTGGCATAGGCGGTGATTCTGGTTGTGGGGCTGTCGACGTCAAGAGCGACATTGCGGACGTCAGCCCAAGTAGTCAGTCTATCAAAGATCTGCTGCACCTTTTTTTCGGTGAATGCTTTGGGCGTGAAATTGCTGTCCGCATCGACGATGAGTGCCTCATTCCCGCCGGGAAGTTGATGCACTGAAAAGCCGCTGAGTTTGGCGTCGTCAGCCAAAGAAGAAATTTCTGCGCTGTTAAACGGAGATCCATCGCTCTTTTTGAAACGGATGGACCGCGAGTTTTTGCCGCCGACGCCAAACGTAGCAGACATGGTAGCCGCTTGTTCAGAGGCGTGGGCCAGAGCGACTGCGAAGAGGTCAATGGCTTCGGTACTCCCCAAAAGCTCTATCGCAACCGATGGCGCAGGCTGGCCCCCGAAGATGCCGTCCCCCATGGAAATCTTTCGTACTCGCAGTGAGCCCCCGACCATGTCGGCGATCATCGGTACTGCCTGCTCAAGCACGTCCTTAGTGATCGCTTGCTGAGTAGGGTACGGGAGTTGACCAAAGGATGGCAGGGTATTCCGAAGCCCCGCACCCGAACTGTAATTGACCTCGGCATAGACGCGCCCGGTATTTTTCGCGAGGGCGCTTTCAACGCTCTCCTCGGGGAGACCGTACTGGCGCAGGGTACGCATCCATCCAACAGCCTGTACCTCGGAAGGAGTCCAGTTGCCACCCTTCCACTGCTTCTCGTTGAGGTCTCTCGTAAGAGCGTTGCCCCACTCCGAAATCCCTTCGTAGCGCGGGCCGGAAGGACTGCCCGTCTGGTCGATGTTGAGCCCGAATGGCTTCATGCCCTCTGCCGTCACCCAAACTCGCGTCGGGACCTGAGAGATTTCAGTGCCTTTTTGAAGCGTTTTTGTCCGGGTGACCTTTATCGCGACTGGCTTGCCCGCGATGAAGAGGTTACCCTCGTCGGCCTTTTTCTTGAGGCGGGAAAGGGTCTGGTGGTCAACGTGGCCAGAGTCGCGCCCAGTGTGGACGTCGGCTACGAAGGGTTCGCCACCTCGGGCGTCTCCGCCCATATATGAACGCACGCGCCGCATGAAGCCCGCGTCCACGAAGTCGGTGAGTTTGGCTCCAAATCCCTTACTCTGCACCTGTTGAGTGAGCACCCCTTCAATTTTTTTGTCGGCCAATCCACCCTTCTTGCCCACACCGATTCCAGCAAGACGGTCTTCCACCTTGAAGACATTACCGAGTGCTGCGCCGGGGCTGACATTCTGCTGCGCTGCAAGCCAAGCCATCATCATGGTAGGCGCTCGCTTCTCCCCAAAAGTAGAGACGAATTTCTGGTTCAGTTCACTGTACCAATTCCTGAACGTGGAGATATCAGCGTCGTTCAACCACTTCTCAGTTTCGGAAGCCCATGTCCCGAACGGTTTGCCGCCGAAATTCTTGTCCGCACCCACCGCAATCGGCCTTCCCTGCAAGTCCTCAAACTCGACAAGCGCATTTTTCGCGGTGCCGGTGCCGGGACGTTTCCCGAGTTTCATCCGCAAATTTTCTGCCGTGTCCCCCACGGAGGCGCGAAGAAATTCTTCCGGCGTCTTCAGCACCGACGGGGAGTTGGACTTATCCCACAAGTCTTCCAGATGCGGCCTAACAGCTTCACCAAACTCCTTGGACATGAGCCCGCTCCAGTTGTCGTAGTCCTTGGCTCCCTTGGCCAGCAACTGGGCACCTTTGACTGAGACAGCCGCAGCCAATTCCGGATCGAGGAAAGCATTCGAGCTGACTCGGCCTCCTCTGAAGGCACGCCGGATGACGCCATCGGCCCAGCCGTCGGCATCTTGCATCTGCTGCGCCTGCGCAGACAGCTGTACGGCGGGTGGCGGCTCGACGGGTGGAAGCTCACGGGCAAAAGCCTCTGCCTGCACGCGGGCCGGGTCGGGAATCTGCTCGGGAGCTGCACCCTGACGCGCCCGAATAGCCCGTTCCAGATCGCCCTGAGCCACCGACTGGACGGCAGCTTGGTCTTCAAACGCTTGCGCCGAAAACTCCGCGTTGCGCCCTGCGATGGGCGAAGCCTGACGACGTAGTGCTTCTTCGGATTCAGCGATTACTGGCCCAAATGCTTCGGCGCGAGCTAGTCCAAGATTGGATGGTCCAGCAGGAGGCGAGACAGGCTGTGGAGGCATGTTCTGCTCCAAGATCTCCGCAGACCGTTGAGCAGACAAAGCAGCCTCAAGATCTGATTGAGCAGTTGGTCTTACGGTGACGACGGCTGGCTTCTCAATCTCCCGAGCGGCTGCCAAAGCTTGGTCGATGAGAGGATCTCTCGGCTCGGCCTGCAAGATGGCCACCGCTTCACTCGGAGTCTTGCCTCGGATCTTGGCCCAGACCGACGGGATGGATTTCTCCAAAGCCCCGAAAACTCCGCCAAAAGCACTCCCGATCAAAGCTGATGCCCCCAATTCCTTAAAGCTGAAGTCCTCGTTTGCAGGTCGGTCTATTACCTGTTCTGCCACGTTCTGACCGGCTGCCATCACTGCGCCTTGGAGACCACGAGTCATCGCGTAGTTCGCCGCATCCTGAGCAAACTCGCCGGGGAGCTTTTCCGCTAGGCTCCTTTGAAGCCCCGGTCCAAGAACGTCTCGGGCAGCACTGGGGTTGGGGATGTTCTTCAGCACTGCACGGCTCGGAAGATCCGTGACTGGCCTCAACGCCTTGACCGGTGCAGGCACAATGCCGCCGAGAACTACGGACGCGCCGAACCGACCCTTCTTCAGCTTGAAGTCTTCGTCCCCTCCACCCTCACGGGCGTATTCCCGCAGTTGAGTCCAATAGTCCGCCAGACCACCGGCAATGGCACCTCCGGCCTTCCCTCCGGTAGCCGCTCCGGCGATTGCACCCGGCCCGGTAGGAGCGGTGGCGAGTCCGCCAGCCACTCCGCCTGCGATACTGCCAGCCATGGGCACGCCCACGTTGACGGCGAAGTCCGTCCAACTCCCGCCGGGAGCTTGGAGAGACCACAGAACCGCTTCAGGGAAGCCCTGCTTGCGGAGCTTCTCAATGCCCCTCTCGGTCAACGCAGCCTGCTCCTCGTCGGAGCGGGGTGGTCCGAGATCTGAGAACGCGAACGGAGTCTTCGGCCCGAGGTCGGAGAAAGCGAACGAGGTGGGGTCGTTTGGTGCGGCCATTATAGAACCGTCCCACCCATATCCATAGCTTTCTTGACATTCTTATCAAGGACCAGACCCACATTGCCGTTAGTGTCCATCATGTAAACGGACCCCTTTGGTGCGGGAGGGAGACCCGGATTTGTGGAAGCTTTCGGCGTGACTGCGGCACCACGGGCTGCGGCAGCGGGCGTTTGCGTGGAAGCAGCTCCAGTCTTTGACTTCTCAGCTGCGTCTCTCTCTACACGCTCATTCAGCATTCTCTCAAATGCCGCCGCTTGGCTTTCCGGTGGGGTACCAGCTTTGACAAAGAAGTCCTTAATGTATTTAATTTGCTCATCTCTAGTGATCCATCCCTCGTCGTAGGCCCGCCGCATGCTCGCTACAATGGGACTAGGATCAGAGCCAAGCTTGGCCGCCCGTATTTCCAGCAAGACACCTTGAAGTTCGTTCTTAACCCTCTGATTCTCAGCTGCGGCAGTTGCCTTATTAGCTGCGGCGGTTGCGACCAAGTCCCTGCCAGTGAGATTGACCATTTGCTCGTCCGTCAGGTTGATGCCCTGTGCAATCATCTGCCCCAAACTGGTGCCCTCAAGAGCTTCGGCCCTACGCTTGATCCGGTCTGCCGCTTGGGTCGTCAACACGCCAGCCCCTCCCATGTTGCTTGCCACGGGGACGTTGCCCATCTTGTTTTCCAAGACGTTGACGTTTGGTGTAGGAGTCGCAGTGCCCGAGCGTAAGGGACTGTTGGGTACGTCGATGGATGGCGGCGGAACGGGAAGGGTGAACGGATTACCCGAGGTGACTGGGGCTGTGATTGGGGCTGGGAGTGGGGCTGGACGGAGCACGTCCTTGTAACCGCCCAACGAAGCCGGTCCTGCTGGGGGGGCGTCGGGTAACTGACGAACAACCGCCGCATTGAGAGTACCGGCAGTGTCCATAGTCCTCCGCATGTTTTCGACTGTTGCGGCGTTCCGGTTGAACTGCTCTTGGGTTCGGGCGGCAGCCGCTTGCTGACGAGCATTCTCCGCCTGTGCGATACTGCTGGCCTGCTGGGCTATGGTACTCTGCTGTTTCATCTGCTCCATCTGCGCAGTCCGAAACGCCCGCTGCTGCTTGTCTTCCTCGGTCTTGATGTAGCTGCGGGCAAATCCCCCGAGCAGCGATGCCTCCCGCGCACCAAGACTGCCTTCCTTGTTGAGCTTGAGATACGCTTTGACCACGTCGGAAGGCAGTGTGGCCCGCTGCTCCTCGTCGGCGAGCAACGCTTTCAACGACTCGCTGTTGGCCACCGCCGCACCGAAATCAGCAATGGAGGTGTCCGCGATTTGCTTGTTCTGCTCGTAGGTTTTGATGCCCGCATTGAAGCCTTCGAGCAGGCTGTTGATGCCTCTGGTCATGCCTTGGGCACGGATCTGCCCGCTGATGTCAGATACGCCGGGATTGTAGGCCATGGTGGTTTAGATTTGGGAGCGACCAAAGAAGGCGTTCATGTCGTTGAACCGCCCACCGGTATTACGGAGTTGTGGACTGCCGACGCCATATTTGCCAGCTTGTTTCGGAGAATAACTTGGCTGCCCTCCGTAGGTCGGAGCGTTGGCCACGCCGTAAGTCGGTGCGGGTTGGGGCGGAGACCCGTAGGTTGGCGCGGCTTGGAACGGAGACCCGTAGGTTGGTGCGGCTTGGAACGGAGACCGGTAGAGCTGTGCGGGTTGGGGCGAGGGCCGGTAGATCGGTGCGGGTTGGCGCGAGGGCATGTATGCCGTGTTGACTGGGGAGGACTGACGCGGGGGCGTGTAGACTGGTGCGGGCTGGGGCGATGGTCGGTACTCCATCGTGCGGGGGACGTTGACCGGTGGGGGCGTGTAGACTGGTGCGGGCTGGGGCGATGGTCGGTAATCCATCGTGCGTGGGCCAGTGCCGGAATCGCCTCCGGCGTAGTTAATGCCGTAGAAATTCGGGCTGCCTCCGGGGTAGTTAATGTTGTCGGGATTGACGCCACCGTATCTGGGGTTGTCGGGAACGTAGTTAGTGCCGTCCGGATTGACGCCACCGTATCTGGTGTTGTCGGGGACGAAACGAGTGCCGTCGGGATTGATGCTCCCAGCCTCAGACAAACGGCTCAAGTCAAAGCCGTCGAAATTCGGGCGGGGGAGTCCCCTAAGACGTGCAGCATCTTGGGGGGTCATCATTTGTGGACGGTACTCCGCCTGCTCCGCTTCGGGGGTGGCTGCCGTCATGCGCGGGCCAGTGCCGAAATCGCCTCCGCGCAGTTGTCCAGACGAGCGTTGAGTGGCCAAGAACTGTTGGATCTTTTCGAAATCTTGTGGCGTGTTCATTGTAATAGTGGTTTGGGTTTAGCCTCCGAAGACCCATCTCAGTCCGTTCCAGATGGCTCCAGCGTTTTGCATCGCGGCAGCGGTAAGGCCATACATGCCAGCCTGTCTTGCCGCCTCGACAGAAGCCGCGTTGTTGGCAGCCGAAATACTCGCCGCCGTTGCCGCATTGGCGTTGAAGTCGTAGATGTTGTTGGGGTATTCGCCCACCGGGTTGAAGGTCTTCCGCACGTAGTCCTGCGTGCTACCCGCTTGGTTCGCAGCTTGGCCGTAGAGCGCCGCATTGGTGCCGTAGTTCTGGGTCTGCATCCCGTACTGGTTGCCCAGAATGGCAGCCTGAGGATCGAAGACGTTGGCCATCTCCATGGCGGTCGCCTGCTGAAGATTGCCGTAACTCTGTTGTACCTTGGCCCGCGCCTCGGCCTCACGTTGGCGGGCCAGAGAGTCGCGGTTCAGGATCTCCGACCCTACCGCACCACGACTGTTCACCAGACCACGGGCAGACCACGCTTCACGGGCTGCCTGCTGGGAGTTGCGGACGTCCTCGGGCGATAGTTGCTTGGCCTCGGCCATGCGGAGAGCATCCATGTCTCGACCAAGGCCCGCTGAAGCCTCCTTGCTGAATTGGCCGAGATTGCCGTAGAGCTGCGAGTTGAGGGTCTGGCGGTTGAGCAGAGCCTCGCCTCCCAGTCGGTTCACATCGGCCAGATTGGCTTCCCGCAATGCCCGGTTGGATGCGATGGTCTGAGCACTGGCAGCTGCCGTGTTGGCGGCATTCGTGCCCCGCATCCGATTTGAGACCTTGTCGAAAGCGTCTAAGTCTGCATCGGTGTAATCGTCAAGGGCGTCGCCATACACCTGTTTCAGCGCATCTCGTCGGGCCTTGAATGCAGCAGTAGTCTTGCCTAGCTCGGTATCTAAATCTCGTTGGCCGGGTGTTATGGTTGGCATGGTAAAAGGGTTTGTAGGAGTGGCTGGAGTGGTGGGAATAACGGGTGTAGTGCCGCCGCCACCCCCGCCGCCGCCGACGACGACACAGACGCCAGCAGCATTGCGCTCTTGGCCTGCTGGGCAAGGGTCAGTAGGCGGCGGTCGCTCGATAGCGGGAATCGTCGTCGCACCTCCCGGAGCCGGAAAAGTAACTGGCACTACCACGTTAGGCGGCGGTTGCTCGATAGGGGGAATCGTCTTCGCGCCTCCCGAAGGCGGAAAAGTAACTGGCGTTACCACGTTGGTGGTAGTCGGCGTCTGAGTTGCGACTGCCTTTGCGGCATCCTCTGCTTTTTGCTCCGGAGTCCGCGTGTCGAATGGCCCCATGTCCCCGGGTTTAGGGGGTCCGGAATTGGCAGCCCCCGTCGATATGACCAATGGGCCGGAGTTCGGCGTCTGAGTTGCGACTGCCTTTGCGGCATCCTCTGCTTTTTGCTCCGGAGTCCTCTGGTCGAATGGCCCCATGTCCCCGGGTTTAGGAGGTCCGGAATTGGGAGTCTCCGTCGAGATGACCAATGGGCCGGAGTTCGGCGTCTGGGCTGCGGCTGCCGCGTCTGCCGCTCTTTGCTCTGGAGTCCTCTGGTCGAATGGCCCCATGTCCCCGGGTTTAGGGGGTCCGGAATTGGGAGCCCCACCAGTCAATATGCCCAATGGGACGGTGCTCGGCGTCTGGGTTTGGGCAGCTGCGGCTGCGGCTGCGGCTGCGGCTTCGGCATCCAGCTGGGCCTGTACTTCGGGCGATGCCCCCGCTGCCTTTGCTGCTTCGGCTGCGTCCCTAGCTCGTGTTGCCGCTGTCGCATTGGCGGCTACGGCTCCGGTAATGATCAATCCAGTGATCGGATCAACCGGGAGAGGAGTGATGGAGATGTTGCCATTTCCCGTACCGAAGATGCCCTCTCCGATATTCGTGATGACGTTGCGGGCACCGGTTATAGGATCGCTGACGATTTGCCCTATTCCTGTGGCAGCAGAGCCTATGACGTCGATGGGGTTGCCGATTGTAATGGGGGGCGGTCTCCCCTTAGCGACCATATCGGCAATCTCCTTCTCCGCCTTTGCATCAGCAGCAGCTTTTTCTCTCGCTTCGTATTCGGCTCTTTCACGGGCTTCGAACTCCGCAGTTCCTACAACGTTAGGGTCTTTGTTGATCGGGATGATCAAGCTCGGGTTTCCGATGGTGACAGCATTCGGTGGAGAGAAGATGTTTGGACCTGAGCTGCCGCCATCACCCTCGCCATCGCCATCGCCCTCGCCTGCACCGCTGCCTGCACCGCTGCCTGCATCACCGCCTCCGAGACGTGTTAAGGGTACGAAGAAAGGGTCCATTACGATGGTGCCGTCACCCTCCGCTTCTTTTGATTTTGCCAGACGTGCTTTCTCTTCCTCGATATCTGCCAGACGTTTATCTTCCAGCAGGCGTGCTTTCTCTTCCTCGATAGCTGCCAGACGCTCTTTTTCGTCCTCCTCGTAGGGGTCGAGGATCTCTCCTGCGTAGTATTTTTGCCAGTTGGGCATGTTAGGAAGTGACGCCCTTGATGACTGCGAAACTAAGGACCAATGCCTCAGAAAGGGAGCCAGCGGTTTGATTGTTTGTGATGTACAATGTCGCAGCGCCTGCACCGCAGGAAACATTGAACACGTAAGCTCCGATAGTGCCGCCTGACTTGTGATTGATAATCACTACATCTGTAGCGGCAATCTTACTGTTAGTCCAAACAGCTGAAACGACGGTTGCATGGCCCAATGAATCTGCGGCAGTGGTGATCTGACCACACATAGCGTTCAAAGTGAACGCAGTAGCCTTGCTGGTCGCTTGAGTTACAGTGCCCCCGGCACCCGTGTAAAAGCCCAGACCGGTGACCGTCGTATCCACAGCTTCGAAGTTGCCAGCACCGGCAGTAGAACGAGCAAGGAACGTGTTGTTGCCCGCCGCTGCGACAACTTTGGCAAGAGTCACTGCATTATTCGCGAGCTTGCCCGTCGTCACTCCAAGGTCGTTGATCTTGGCAGTGGTAACCGCGAGGTCGTTGATCTTGGCGGTGGTAACCGCGAGGTCCGCAAGTTTGCTGGTGATGATCGAGCCATCCGCAATGGTCGTCGCAATCACCTCGTTGTTCCCAAGTGTCACGGAGGGCGTGCTCAACAGGTTGAGCTTGGTGAAGGTGATCGGGTCGGTGGTCCCCGTGAAGGTGTAGCCGGGTGATACAGATGGCATGGTGGTAAGTGTTAGACTTGGACGAGACTGCTCCGTTGGCCAGTGTGATTCTCAAAGCCGATCCCGCGAATTTTAATGATCCCCGTGGTGTTGGTGATGTTGAGCCATGAGAGTCTCCCCTGTCGCCGGGTGATAATGGGGAACCGATAGTCCTGCGTCATCTCCGGCTGGAAGCCCGTACCGCATTGCAGTCCGGTGATGGGCAATCCCGGCGTCGACCCTGCGGCCAAGGGGCCAGTGGAGTAGTCCTTCCGGTAGGCCCGGTTGAAGTCGTCGTTGACGTTGGTCTGGTCGTAGGTCGAGTCGTTGAACAACCAGCTCTCTGCCCGGGTATAGGTCTGGTCGGTCAGAATGGTGGAGCTTTCCGAGGCTCCATCGGTGTAGGTGGTGACGCTGAAATCCGGGCGATTGGTGCCAAGGTCGACCCACATGCGTCGTTGGGTGGCGTTGTTGCCCTCAAAGTTGTAGGCCCGGGAGGTCAGCGAAGTGGCGATGTCTGCCACATTCGTCCCGCTGATGTCGTTCTGCCCCTCGCCGGTCACAAAGATCTGCCCATCCTCAGTGATGGCGTGCAGTCGTTGCGGCCCGAGATAGTTCGCGACGGCCCAGCCTTGAATACCCATGGAGAAGGAGGACGCAAAATTCCATTCCCCAAACCAGTTCTCGGTGACGAAATTGTAGACAAGGACGGTGTTGCAGAAGACCGCATTATCGAGGGGGACTGCCACGAACAGCTTGTTGTCGAAATAGGCCATGCTCACCTTGTAGCCGTAGTCCCAATTCACCCGCTTGAGGAGGCTGGAGATGTTGCGCGAAAGAGGCAGGGTCTTGTGCTGGACCGAATTGTTGGTGGCGGTCAGCGTGATGAGGTTGATGTTGCGGTCGCTCATGTAGACCACGTCGGGTCCGACCGAGACCACTGAGTTGATGCCGATGCACCCGACCTGCCGCGTTATCTCCGTAACGGTTACATCGTCCAAAGCCCCTTGCACGTTTTGCAGGACCAAGATGGACTTGTTCTTGAAGACGAGAAGGCTGTTCTCTCCAAACGGATACGTCCTTACCAGATAGTCGGACGACCCCTTGTTCAGGTTGAAGTTGTTGGCGAGGTCGTCGTAGGTGTTGAAGTCCAGCGTGTCCGACGCCGCGACTTCGTCCTTCCCGTCGATCACCCACAACCGGTCTTGATAGTAGGTGGCCTGACTGCTGTTGGGGATATTTGAGAATCCGGGCAACGGAGTCGGGGTGGGGACGGCGACAAACGTCGTGTTCCAATCCCCGTTCCAGTAGATCGGTGCCTCATCCGGGCCACGGAACAGGTAGACGAGATTGTTGCACTGGACGATGGTAGACTGGTTTGAGACCGTGAAGGAGCCCAGTGAGATGGTGTGGGGGGCTCTGCCGTTGGCGTAGAATCCCACCGAGGTATTGCCCACCAGCATGATCCACTGAGAGCCCGGGTCCGTCTGGTCGGAGTAGACCCCTGAGGCCCAGACCGTGACGGCGTAAGAGGTCATCACTTGCGTGCCCGGAGCACCGGAGTCATCGGAGACTGCGACGAAAAGCCCGTTCCCGTAAGTGACCGCAGCCCATGTTGGACCGGCAGCCCCGACCCGTGACTGCCAGTCGGTGCCATTGTAGGAGGTCATCACGCCGTATCCGCTTGAAGCCAGCGAAACTGCCACGAACCGGTCGTACCCGAAGGTCACCGATTTATATCCGTCATTGTCGGGCGTGGTGCGGGCGGTCCATGTAATGCCGTCGGGCGAGGACATTGCCCGCTGACTCCCAAAGTCACCCACGGCCACGAATATGCCATCTCCGTAGGCGACACTCTGCCAGTTCGATGCGGCGGCAGTTCGCGAAGTCCATGTGATGCCGTCGTTCGAAGTTGCCGCCACCCCATTCCCGCCACTTCCGCCGACAGCGACAAAAAGTCCGTTCCCGTAAGTGACGTCTGTCCAGAGGGAAAATGCCAAAGACGTACTGGATGCCCATGTAATGCCGTCAGTCGAATACATCGACCGCGCAGCCCCACCTTGAGCCACTGCAACGAAACGCCCTGCGCCATAGGTCACCGCGATCCAGCTACTGTCTGCGGCAGAGACTCGGCTCGTCCATGTGATACCGTCGGGCGAAGTCATCACCCGGTCGCCAACACCTGAGGTAGATACCGCAACAAAAAGACCTTCGCCAAAGGTGACCGAAAACCAAAAGTTTGTAGTAGCGGGAGTGCGGGCGGTCCAAGTGCTCCCGTCGGGCGAGGACATCACCCGAGTTCCCAGTGGCTCTACCGCTACAAAGGTGCCGTTGCCGTAGGCCACGGATTGCCAATAACCATTCTGAGCTGATTGCGAGATCCAAGCACTGTCGAACGGAGCCGCACCCAAGCTGGGGAGGCAGACAAACCCGCCACGGGTGACGGCGTCCTGCGTGGTGAAGTCCATGTTGACCGCTGACTGGACTTGGCCGGGACCGATGTTCTCCGGTGCGTCCCAGTCGTTAGACCCTATGAGCGAACGATCCCCCTCGATGAGAGGGGGATCGTCGGCCTGTCCATAGGAGCGATAGCGGTTCATGGGTTACCCCATCAGGACTTGGCGAGATTAACCCGGATGGCCTCAATCTCCTTTTTGACGGAGTCGATCTCTTCCTTCGCTTTCGCCAGCTCGTTGATGAGCAGGTTCACGTTCGTCTGGGCGAGTTCGATGGCGATGGCTGATTTGTATTCGTTGGTCGTCATGGTTAGATATTCAGGCTTGCGTCAGACCGAGGTTGGTCGCGAGGCAGGCGAGCTGATACGCTTCGTCGGGGTTGGTGCGACCCCAGTTGGCCCACTGCGCAGCGGTCATGGCCTCGTTACCAGAGGTCAGCGTGGTCGTGGAGTAAACCGCCTCAACCGCAGGCACCTCAGGGGTGTCGTCGGTGGCCGGGATGGCGGGCGTGGCCGGGGTGACGAGTTGGCGGTCGGAGAGTTGCCAGAAGTAATTCGGGCAACCCGAGTCATCCACGGGGCCAACGCCACGGATTTCGAGCGTGTTGGCGGTGGAGGGAAAAACTTTGACGGGGACGATGGGAGTTTGCATGGTGAGTGATTAGACGAGGACGGGAACGCGATACGTGGTCCCGGTGGAATCTTGGATTGTGACGTATCCGGTCCCGACAACAGCGCCGGCGACGTAGGCGTTCGCGAGGCGAAGCGCGCCCGAAAGAATCGTTCGCTGCGACGTGTCGAGGGTAAGGGCGGTGGTGCCGTTGGATACAAGGTCAATGGAACCGGCGCTTAAAAGCCTGACCTCACAACTGCCTCCAGAAACATTTGCAAGGCTAACGTAACCAGCAGTTCCCATATTTAGGGCAGCAGTAGTCTGCGTGCCGCCGAATCTAAGAAGTCCTGCGGAATTGCGGTGAATGGATGTGTCAGTGGAGAACACAATTCCGTTGGTTGCTGCGGTCGTGGTGCCTGCTCCGCCAAGTTGCAGGAGTGCGCCGTAGTCGGTGGTGGTGCCGAGGAGAAAACGTCCGTCGGTTGCTGTAAACCTAGCTTTTTCAACTGAATTAACGTTGAAGGAGATAAAACGACTCGCGGCGAGTGTGTTGATATAAAGGCCTAAACCGTTGTATCCAATTTGAAAATCTCCGTTAGCGTAGGTCGTTCCGCCGATGCCGATTCCGGCGACCGCCGAGAGAACCAGATTTCCAGACACAAGAGTGGTTTGCCCCGTCCCGCTCGGCGTCAGCGTGATGTTTTGGTTGGTGCCGAGCGCAAACAAAGCAAGACCACCGCCCGCGCCAACGTTGCTAATGTATCCCGCGTTAATCCCGCCGGGAATAAACGTCGTTCCAGTGCTGGACATCTGTAACGCATCGACACCGTTCGAAGAAAAACGAACATTTCCCGATGACGAACGATAAAACCCCGTGTCCGTATCCGCCGCAAAACTAATGCTCGGCGCGGCGGCGGTGCCGTCGGCAAAGAGGCCGATGCCTCCGATGGTGTTGTAGGCGGTCCCGCCACCGCTACCCAGAACAGACGGGTGATTGGAGAGCATGTTAGGATTGGAGGGCTGACGAGAAGATCACTGCGTCAGCAGTTGCGGTAGAACTGCGGATAAACTTGGAGGCGTTGAACTGCGAGACAGCCCAAGTGTAGGCACTGCCCGGGTAGAGGAGGTGTCCCACGGTGCTCGTCGGATCGGTGCCGTCCCAGCGGACTCGCACCGAATCGGTCTGCACGTCGAAGGTGACGTAGTTGACCCCATTGACGGCAGGGGATGCGGTGTAACCGGCAGGGGCTACCGCAGCGGTAGAGACCGTGAGTGATTGGCTGGCGACCGGAGACCCGGCGACCATGGCACGAAAGGGGTAGGAGACGTTGGCAGTGGAGAAGCTCATGTTAGTAGGCGGGTCGAGAGGTTAAGTGGCTTTGGACCTTCATCGGAGAGATGGAGTTCATCTGGCGTTCGATCACGTCAAACTGGTCGCCCATCTTCCCCTCTGCAATACTGTAAGCGGCTTGAGCCTTGTCCATCTGACCATCAGCAATCAGCCAATCGCCGTAGGATTGATAGGTGCAAAATTGCAGGAACACCTCGTAGAACGGAATGACCTCCCAGCTGGTTGGGGTGGTGGTGGGACTCTGACCAGCGGTCGTGGCCACGATGCACTTGTAGAAATCCCCGTAGCCTGCGGTGCTGGTGAAGTAGACTTGCTGGTCGACAGTGTAGGTGCTGGTCGCGCTGTAAACGTCGCCAGAATAGGTGGGAGCGGTCTTGCGGTAGTAGATGTAGACCGGGTTGCTGGGTGGGGCACCGTAGAGATTGTTCTGGGCTACACCGTTGTTGTAGACGACGTACTGATACGGCGTCCCGTTGATAATCTGAATGCCTTGTGGCAACAGGTTGTAGCCAAACTGAGAAGGGAAATTGCTGGCGAAGGGAGAGCATGGCCAGACGTTGAAGACGACGTCGATGGTGGATTCTCCCGTCTGATCCCACTCCAGAATGAGATCTTGAACAGGGGTGTTGCTGGTCTGTTGCACCAACGCGCCCCAGAAATACGCACCCTTGGCGGTGTCCCCTGCATAGGAAAGGGTGGAGCCATCGGACGACAGTTGCAGCGTGACCGATCCGCTAGACGTGGCAGCCACGTTGGCGGTGAACGTCGCTTGGCAGAGCCAAAAACCGTTGGGCTGCTGGGCAATCGTGGTGGTGGTGAAGTTGGTCGCCGTGCCCACCACTCCGGTCGTCGTGTTGAAGAACGCCGTGTAGGTGGTGACTCCATCCGTGACCGACAGGTACTGGAATGCCCGACCATTGGGGCGAGCGTAGAACGAGACCGTATAACTGGTCGACGGGAAGAAGTTAGTGACCGTCTGCACCACCTTGTGGGCAGAGTTGGCCGCAGTCTCCATCAGCTTCGTGGCAGTTACATTCCCATCTGCTGGGTTCGATACGCTGTTCGCGGTGGCTGTCACCGCCGTAGCCGTCCAGACCGAGGTCTTGGACAGGTTGTTGGGGTAGGTCAGACGGTTCCCGAGAAATCGTGCCTCACCGTAAGGGCAGATCTCCATCCACTGCCCGTCGCCCCACATCTTCGACAGTGCGGAGTTGAATGCCGCGTTGGCGGTCGCCGCAATCTCTGTCGTCAGTCGGGACGTGGGGATCCCCACCAACGAAGACCAGTTCGTCAGGAACGTAGAGTAGTGACTGACGAGACGGGCCATGGGGTTACCGCATCCCCATCGGGCGTGAAGGATTGAACAGGTCCAAGAGAGACACCGGAGACTTCTTCTTCTTGTCGGTGATGTTCTCGGTGTCGGCAGGAGCGGGGCGATACTGCTTGTGACGCTTCAGCAGGAGTGCAGACCATTCCGAGATGTCGCCTTTGATCCGCTTCTTCTCGGCGTCGTCTTTGGCCTCGGACAGTTGGTCGCGCAGGAACTTCAGATGCTCCATGCCATCCTTGACCGCATCGTCATTGGATTTGTCGAGGTCTTCGTCTCCATAACGCTCGCCCGTCTCGATGGACTTGGACTTTTTATCTTTAGCTATGAGGGCATCCGCGATCTCAATACTTTCGTCACTGAGCCCTTCGTTCTCTGGGAGCTTTCGCTTCTTCCCGATCACGGTGAACTTGGTCACTGGGATGCCCTCGACTACGCCACCGTCTTCGCCTTCGTCGAGTAGGTCGTCATCCTTAGCCAGCCGCTTGCTGGTCACGGTGAACTTGGTCATCGGGACGCCATCGACTACGCCGCCGTCTTCGCCTTCGTCGAGCATGCCCTCGCCCATGCCGTCCTCCTCGCACTCAGGGCAGATCTTTCCACGTTTCTTACACTCGGCACAATGGTTGGATTTTGGTTTCATGATCAGACAGGTTTACCGTTGATGAAGGTTTTGCCGTGGCGGAAATCGCCTTTGCGACGGGGGCGATAGCCCGGGGCGCACAGTTCAGGGTTGTCCTTGAGGAGGTCGTCGATCCAGTTCTCTTCATGGCCTCGCTCGGCGAAGCAGCGGAAGTACAGGCGACGGTCCATGCTGGTGATCCTTTGGCCGAGGGTGTCGATCTGTATCGAGCCTGCCTGCCTCATCACCCGTGACAGTTTCTCTTGCCGCAGTTGGGCAGCGACCTTCTCCGCAGGCACATGCCCCCGGATCTCGGCCTCAAACTCGTCCAAGAATGATTGTGGGAGGCCGGTAATCAGGTCTCCACTTCCGGTGGCTTCGTAAGACATAAAAAGGGTGGGGCACATGGCTAGGCCATGTGCCCCTCACACTCAACTGCCAATTACGGCAGGAGAGCGGTATTGACGAGGTTCAGGTAGATGTCCAACTGACCCGCCGTGAGTGCAGCAGGACCGCCCGTGCCCGCAGCCGTGAAGGTCGCGACAAGGTTGCGGGAAGCCGTACCCGTGGTGTTCGTCAGGACCGCAGTGCCTACCGTCTGGTTCAAGAACGCCGCCGTGAGGAGGGTCGTGGACGAGGTGAGCGCAGCGGTGGACGAGGTGGTGCCGACAATGATGGTCGCCGCAGTGATACCAGTGAAAGCCGTCGTGATGTTGACACCAGCTTTGTCGATATACCACTTGGCCGGGGTCGCGCCCAACGTCATCGTGACGGTGTCGCTGGCCCCAGTGCCGTAGAGGATGTCGGTCGAGAGCACGCGGAAGCGTGCGTTGTAGCCGGTCGCCGAAACCTCTTGTTCAGAGAGGGGGGTGACGCGGGTGGGCGAGATCGTGATTGCTGTATCAGCCATGGTGTGGGTTCTCCTTTAGGTTAAGTGTTAGCTGGATCCGGCGAATTTGCCGAGACCGCGAGGATTCTTGACCAGCAGCAAGAGAGCCGACTGGACAAGGCCGCGACGGCCACCACCCTGATTCTCAAGCTCCATCGAGTCGACGCCGAGCATGGTGCCGATGCCGACCAGCTGGGGGTCGATGACGTAGCCACGGGCCATCTGCTGATTGGTCGTGGTCGTGACCGCCGAACCGTCCAACAGGCCGTTGAACATGTCGGGGATGATCGTCACGGTGTGGAACGAGCCTTTGTAGACCGAGACATCGAGGTCGATGCGGTTACTGGCAGCGTCTTGGGAGACCTGATAGGTCTTGGTCGTGCCCGAGGCACCCTCAACACGTTGGAACGTGTTGATGGCGGTCATCAGGTTAGGGCCAGCGAACAGCGAGTAGGCGCGACGTCCACCGTTCTGGGTGAAGATCGAGCGGAACACGCCGTTGAAGGTGGCTTCCGTGAGGGAAGCCGTCGCCGTGGCGTCGATGTTGCCGGACGGCGTGAGGAACGCCGTGGGGACAGGATTCACGGTCTGAGCCGTGGACTGGATCCACTTGCCAAGGCCACGGGTCTTGTAAGGCAGGAGACCGGTGTCGGCCTGCATGTCGTTGTCGGAACCGATGGCGGCTTCGATGGAGCGTTTCAGCTCGCGCATCGCCTTCACCTTGGAGTTCGCGACTTCACCGTCGGTGCCCGCCGGGTCGGAGGCTTCTTGGAGGTCCGAGACCATCCAAGGACGCCAGAACTTCTGGATGTAGTTGCCGAAGCGGGCGCGGTTGGCGGCTTCGTTGTTGAACGCATTGACGTCTTGGCCTTCCAAGACACCTGCGAAATCAACATTGGCGAGAGTGTCAGCCTGCCACGTTTGGTAGGTGTTGGTGACTTTGGTCGTCTTCGCGAACGAAGACGTCTTTGGGCAATCCTCGGGTTCAAGGATTGTGAGGAAGTTCGTGAGAGCTTCGCGATCTCCGGATACGTTGTATGATGTTGCTAGAGCCATGGTGGTTTATCGAGATTTTCTAAGTTGTTCGTGTCGTAAAAGGAGGCTTTGCGCGTCTGCCGAATTGATCCCGCCCTTGCTTACCATTTTCGCCATCTCTGCGGAGAGTTTGCCACGTTCACCATTTGCTGCCGGTTGCCGAACTGCTGAAGCCGATCCAGAGGATACCACTGCCTGATCGCTGCTCGGCTTATTGGCCGGTGCTTTGGGTTTGGTCTTGGCTGCCGCAGCTGCGTCCTCCGCTAGTGCGCGGAGACCTCGGATCTGCACCCCGAGAATGTACTCCGCCTGAGGCATCGACATGATCGTTGCCAGTGCGGGGTTTTTGCGGGCTGCTTCGGCAATCTTGTATTCAGGAGAACTGGTGTCGGTGAGGAAGGGGAACTGGATGTGCGCTTGTCGGGTCGACTCGATTCGGGTGGCAATGAATTGCTCTCGCTTCGGAATGTGATCTTCCAAAGTTGCCCGGGCTTGGCGTCGTTGACTGATGAGATCTGCCTTCGTATAGGAGACATCCCCTATATTGTGGTAGGTCACTTCGCGCTCGTCTCCAGTTACTGGGTCGACCACGGTGCTTACATTCCACCGTGATGGATCTTCCAAGACTTCTTCGACGTACCGTAGGGCATCTTTCGCCGTCTTCTTCAGATCGGCCAGTGCGGCTGGATCATTGAAGCCTGACAGCGGTTCAGAGGCTACTACGATTGGCGGGGGTGGTGGCGTGGGCGGCGCAGCCGGTTGGCTGTTGAGCTTGGCTTCCACTTCCCTGAGCTTGGCTTTGGTCTCCTCCATCTGCGCTTGAATTGCAGAGGTCTTGGCCAATTCCTTGCGCAGTCGTCGGTTAAAGATCTCCTGTTGTTCGGGAGTGAACGAATGGGTTTGAGAAGGAACGGGGTCGGCCTCCGTCGTGGGAGTCTCGGTGGCAACCTCAGTCGTCTCGGATGCTGGAGTCTCTTCCGTGGTGGCTGTTAATTCGGGAGCCTGCTCGGCCCTCGCTGTCGGAGTTTCTTGGGTCTCAGTGGAAGTATCTTCCGCAGCTTGTCGGGTTGGCGATGGCGAAGATGCTTTGCTGGCCGAGGCCAACATCATCATCGCTGCCGCACCCGTAGAGATATTTTCCGACCCGGACTTTGACGCATCACCTGTAGAAGCTGGTGAAGAAGCTTGAGAAGTTTCTGACGACATGTTTTACGTAAACAAGAACCGTTGTCTAACATCCTGACGCATGGCTGAAGTGCCAAGAACCATAGCCAAGTCCTAAAACTGGTTTCAGGTCAACAACAAAATTACAGCGCCGCTTCTTCTGCCGCCCGGTTCAATGCTTCCTGATACAGGGATAGGATTGATTCGTAGCTGGCGATCTCTCCGATGCAAGCCAGTGTGGCCCGCTCATTGACGATCACATTGCCATCGCAAAGGTTGGACACCGCAGCCTCGCGCATGGACCGAACCTCCGCCATGAACTCGGCGAAGCGGGTATCCTTGGCCAGCCCGAGGAGGGCATTCTGCAACCGCTTCTGGGCTTTGACTGAGTCTTGAGGAGGCATATTAGACCGCTCCTAAACGCCCGATCCGGGCATTGTTGCGCTGGGTTTTCTGAAATTCCGCCTGCTTCATCAATTTCTCGATGCGCTTGCCGAAGGGATCCTGCGGGTTCTGCATCTTGGCTTGGACCGTGGGGTCTCCCTGAAGGTAGTTCTGGATGACTGAGAGGGCGAGATCTGGGGGCGTGCCCGGACTCAGGTCTTGGTCGATGCCTGAGTACACCTTGGTCAGCATGTCCTGCACGTCGCCGGATGCCCGCTGCTGGCCTACCTCTTTGGGGTCCAAGATCATCTCAGCGATGGTCGGGTCGATGGCGTTGACCATGACTTGCAGCCACTCAGAGTAGTTGACCATGCCTTCACGGTCGCCCGTGGCTACGATCTTGGCGATCTGCTCCAGCTTGGCGAAGGTCTGGTCAGGGCTCATGCTGTCGACCGAGAACCGCAACACGAAGTCGAACTGCTCATCCTCCTCGCCCTTGCGGAACTCGACGGGGTCTACTTGCTTCAGGCCGACCACCCGGTAGTAGGTCTCCTCTTTGCCGAACTGCTTGAAGAGCTGCCAGCACTGGAGATAGACCTTGTTCCACCCGATGAGGAACTCGTCGGCCTCGTCCTGCGTCAGCAGGGGGGTGTAGGTCGGGTCGCTTGAATTGGTGGCAAACCCGAGATAGCCGTTGAAGTCGGACTTCAACTCCTTGTAGCTGGCCTCAGTACTGGGAGAGTAGGAGGGGGTGGTGCCGAAATGGTACTCACCGGGCCGACGTTCCGCGATACGCGCACCCGCACCCCACCGCAAGGGCGGACGCCCTTGGGGGTACATGAGTGGGGGCATGATCTGCATCGAGGCGTTGTCGATCAGCGAGTCCTTGTGGACCTTGATCTGCTGCTGCAACGGCTTGCCCGGTTCTGGAATGCCCCGGGAGTCGTGCAGTTTGCGGGACAGATGCTCCCGGCGGAAGATGGTGAAAGGGTACTGGCCATGGGCGTAGCCCAGCAGTCCCGTCTTGGCGTAGCCCTCATGGCTGCCGTCCGGACCCATCTTGGGGTTGAAGATGGTCAGGTAAATGCCCGCGTTGCCGTCCTCGTCGGACAGCCGTTGATAGGCGAACACCACTCCGATGAGGTTGGTGAACTGGCTGCTCTGGAAGGTGAACGAGCGACCCATCGGTTGGTTGTACTCGTTCTGGGTGTTGGTGATTAACTGCCCACGGCAGGTGGTGATCGCCGCCTCGACCCATGCCTCGTCCCAGCCGGAGGTATTGACGAAGCCCCGCAGCTGCTCGGCGGTGTAGTACTCCACGCGGAACATGGCCGAGCAGGTCTCCGGATCGGTAGACTCAGCCGGGATGAAAAGGTTCTGATTGAGGTTGAATGCCCGAATGACCGGTCGGGACTTCTTGCGTGAGACGGTAGGGACGGTGGTCGTCTGGGATTTGCGCAACTCGGCCAGCATCTTCTTCGCCTTGGCCCGGGAGCACTGGTACAGGCTGACAAAGATCTCGACCAGCTGGTCCTCACCCTCGGTGGAGTAGAGGACGGCAGTGAGGTCGGCCTCGGGGGACTGGGCCTGAAGTTGTTCCAGTGTGACGGTGGTGAGGATTCGCTCCTGACTCTCCTCCCAGAAAGTGCCGATGGCCCCAATACCCTGTTCTTGGACAAAGTTGGCCAGCAGCTTGACCTCCCGAGCGACTTCGGGGATCTGGGTCTGGACCATCCAGCGCATGAAATTGGCCACCGTCTTGGCCCGCTTGATGTCGTTGCCTTCGACCGGAGTGGCTGAAATGCCTGCCCGTCGAAACGCCATGCACAGCATGGCCACCTTCTTGATGATCGCTTCGTCAGTCAGGAAGACCTGAAGATCCGACGCCCCGTCCCATGGAGTGGGGTCGATCTTGGATCCCTCACGGGCGTGCTTCTTTCCATCGGCACTCTGACCGGACCACAGGGCGTAGCGGGTATTGAAATTCTCCTCACACTGGTCGAAGAAACCTTGCAGGTTGGCCAGCGTCGTATTGAACGTCTTGGACAAGAGCGCATGATCCGGCCCGTCGTTACCAGCGGGGGCGAGTTGCAGACCGGCATCGGCCTGACCATCAGTAGTGCCCGAATAAGAACTCATACGTTTTTAGCAGGTAGGTTGCAGGGCGGTCATAAGGCAAGTCTAATATACGCCCGTCCGGTTGCGATCCTCGGTGACGGGAGGGACATACTCGCACCCACCTTTGCGCAGGTAGCGAAGGCAGTCGACGAAGTCCTTGGTGTGCTCCTTGCCTCCCAGTTTGCCGGTGTACTCCTGCATGGCGTAGATGAAGTTCTCGCAACGGTCGGACACGTAGAGGCGGGGGGAGTTCAGGCTGTCGATGGGCTTCTTGGTATCATAGGCCAACAGGTTGGTGATAAGTTGGATGCCGTCCTCGATCTCACCCCGGTCTGACTCCGAGACCGCTGCGGGGGCTGGGATCATGCTGATGCCGCAGTCGTCCAAGTCCGAGATGATGGTGGTTGCTCCCCGGTCCTTGGTCTGGCGCTCGGCGGCTCCCATGCGTGGGTCGATGAACCGCTCAAAGATCTTCTCCGTCCCCTCGGCATCCTTGATGAGGCTGACGTAGCCCTTGATGTCCAAGCCGATCCCCTTCTGGGCCGGACCCTCCTTGTCCCCGGGGAGCGCCCAGTCGCCGTAGCTGACGTCGGGCCACTCCCGGTAGACCCACCACGTCCCGCGCACGTCGATGGCCACCCACAGCATGCACCAGTTCTTGGACCCGCCCAAGTCGATGGCCATGTAGCGGGTGATGGGGTAGGGGATCTCGCCTCCCTTGGCATTGAACTTGGGCTTCAGCCATGGGAGGTCGTCGTGAGAGACCACGTTGACGTCCCGGCTGAAGAGGGGGAAAGCTGAGCTGACCGACTTGGTCGGTACTCCGTAGGCGCGGGCGAGGATGACCTCCCGGCTCTCCGAGCCGTAGAGCTTCATGAACTCCGTAATATCTGTAAATGGGTTGTCCTCGGTCCAAGCGTAGTGGATGCAGCAGGATCCCACCGACAGGCTCTCCTGCATGACCGGCAGATTGGCCATGATCTTGGGGTGGTTGCAGAAGCGGGTCTTGAGGGTGCGGGTCTTGGCGAGGATCTTTTCGATGGTCTCGTTCCAACCGTCGACGACGGTGTAGGTCAGCAGCATCCGGCCATGGTAGGTGCCCAGTCGCCCCATGCGGATCGTCTCAAACAGGTCGTAGGGAATTTTTTCATCGGCCCAGACGAAGTGAGCCTTGATGCCTTCGATGATCTGGCTGTTCTGAGAGAACTGGGCGAAGTTGTAAAATTTTATGGAGCCGCCCCTCCGGTAGCCCTTGGAGGGTGGGAGGATGGCAATCGAGTCGGTGAAGCCGTTCTTCTGCGAGTATTGAAGGCTGTGATACGTACCCTTTTTCGTGGACACATTGCGCAGGTTCTCCGGCAGGGACTCGTAGACGAAGCGTTGCTGGTCGTCGATTGACCGTCGGTCGGAGATGTGAAAGCCGTAGACCTCGGCCTCGGGGATGGTCGAGGCAGCCCAGACCGTCATGCGTGCGCCGAGCGTGGTCTTCGAACTTTGGTTGCCCCCCAGAAGTACGTGGACGTTGTAGTGCGGCCAAGCGTCCATCACCTGATCCCAGACCGGGGGTGCCCAGCCCCAGCCCACGGGATTCTCCTGCATCTTGGCCTCGACCATCTTGCGATGGGAGACGTACTGCCGGAGTTCCGCATCGGACATCGCGGCCAGTTGCTCCGGTTTTAACGGTGGCACCCACGGTACGCCGAACCGGGGCTGGAACTTGTCGGCGTATTGAATGCTGGAGGCCATCGGGTTTAGCTGTTGACAATGTTGCAAAATGCAACATTGTCAAGTTCTTCAATGGCCAAGACCCCCAAACTGAGACAGGTACGGATCGCCAAGGATGTAGAACCCTTGATGCTTGCCGCCATGTTGGAGAGTTCCCGGTCTGCGCCCGCTGAAGTAAACCATGTCCTCCGTAAAACATATCTTGCCCGACGCCTCCGTCTACGACCGCGTTGAAGATCTGAAGCTGCCGTTCGACGGCCAGACTTTCCCCTCCGCGCTCTCGCCGGTCTTTGATGATCTCGTCGGGAAGTTGAAGGCCAAGGTGGTCATTGAGGTCGGCTCGCACAAAGGCGGATCGGCAGTGCGTTGGGCCGGGGCCATGGGGGCGGAGGGGAAACTCTACTGCGTCGACACTTGGCTGGAGTCTGCGGAGGCAGTCCTGAACAACTCCCAGACGTACACCATCCTCCGCCAGAACGGTCATCCCATGACCTACTGGCAGTTCCTGACGAACATGAAGTCCCGTGGCCTGCAAGACCGGGTGGTGCCCATCGTCAACACCTCTGCCGAAGGGGCCATCCTGCTGGGTGCTGCGGAGGTGGTGGCTGACATCATCTACGTCGACGCCTCGCACACTTTTCGGGCAGCCTATCAGGACATCTGCGACTACTGGCCGTTGCTGCGCAAGGGTGGGGTGATGCTGGTCGATGACCTGACAACCTATCCTGACGTGTACGCGGCCATGCTGCGGTTCGTATCCGAGCAAGGTCTGTGGAGCAGCTTTGAAGCTGTCGACAACAACACCTTCGGTCTGCTGACCAAGCCATGAATTGCCAGACGTTGCAGTTAATCGTGACCTACGCCGGGGACATCACCGAGCGAGTGATCGAAAGCGGTGTTTCAGACCCCTCCCAGATCCGGCTCAACGCCTCGGGCAACACTGAACAGGTGTGTGCTGGTCTCATCCATCCCCACATGGACCCCATGCTGGTCATTGAGATTATGGGGGAAGATCTTTTGAATGATGCCCGGAAAAACGGTGAGGTTCTTTCCCACCGCTGGGTCACCCACCAACATATCCAACCATGAGCCAAACCATCCAAGCCCGTTCGATCAAGATTCTCCCCAGTCAGACGCTGGATCTGCCGCTGCATTGCAAGCTGCTCGACGTCCATCTGGACATCCGCCACAACAACTGCCTCCTGTGGACCTTGGAGGACAAGGAGCGGACAACGGAGAAAGTGGACATCATTATGCTTACGGTGGATCAAACGCTCACTCCCGAGAACGCCCGGTATGTGGGCAACTTCAAGGGCAATGCCGGGGTGTGGCAGGTCTTCGCGTTGCGGGCTTCGGAGAAACTCTTCGCATGAACTCCCGTAAAGACTTCGTCAAATTGTCCACGGGTGACATCATCCCCGTCAGTCAACTCCACGGCGTGGTGATTGCGAAGAAGTGGCTCTGGCTGAAAATGCAGTGGTCGTTCCGCGTGACCATCACCATGGCCGCCGCGACTTACAGCATCGGGTTCTCCTCCCGAAAAGGGGCAGAAGATTTTTCGGATGAAGTTTTCCTCGCTTTGACCGCACCATGAAAAAACGTGTCCTCGTCTCCTGCTCCGCCAAAGGTGGAGTCCCTTACTACTGGTTCTCGTCCTACGATCAGATGATGCGGATGGACCATCCCGACTACTCGTTTGAGTTCGTGATGGAGTCGGGCAACTCGGCCATCAGCATTTCCCGCAACATCGCGGCAGCCTCGGCCATTGAGCAGGGCTACTGGAAGCTGGTCCAGATCGACAAGGACCAGTTCTGGAACCCGTCCCAGTTGGTGGCCTTGGTGTCCCGTGACGAGGACATTGTGGCTGCGCCCTACGTGAAGAAGAAGAGTGGGCCGGTCTCGTGGCTGATCGTGAAGACGCCCGGTGCCGAGGTCCGTGAGGACGGACTGCTCCAGTGCGACTTCGTCGGCACGGGCATGCTGTCCACCTCAGTGTCGGCCTTGCAGCACATGGTCGACTTCTTCCCCGAGCGCAGGTTCGACTACGAGGATGAGAGCGGGAAGACCAAGTCCATGACCGAGCTATTCCCCATTGGGCTGGTGGGTCCGAACACCCCGGAGGGGAAGCTGGCCCGGATGGCCTTGGCCGGTACTTTCCGCGAGATGCAGGACATCCTGCACACCGACATCGAGGGAGGAGGAGGGGCCAGACTGCTGGGCGAGGACTACGGCTTCTGCCATCTGGCCCGCAAGTCCGGACTCAAGCTGTGGTGCGACACCCGTCAAGTGGTGGGCCATGTGGGCGACGTCGTGTACCCGATCACCCCTGAAGCTCTCAGTTCTCCCGCTTCCATCCCGACCCACTCTCTCTGCCTCGACAGCTACTAAAACCCCCATGCCTAAACACACTCCAGAACAGCTTGCAGCAAAGAGGCGTTTGGCGAAACAGAAGTCCGCTGTTCGCACTGCCATGATCGAAGGGGATCTGGCCTTGGCCAAGTCCATCGCGGCCAAGGAGGGCTTTGACCTCCAAGACGCCCGACTGCCCCTGATCTACAACAACCCCTCGGAACCGTTCTTCGCGGCTCTGGATCTCGGGGAAGATGAGGCAGTGGCAGTGGCAGAGGTGGAGGTGGAGGTGGCAGAGGTGAAGGAGGTGGTGCTGGAGAACGGGTGGCCGGTGGAGTGCGAGGCCGAGGTCTGGGGTCTATGCACCAACGCCAGTCTGATCATCGTGAAGCTCGACGACGGGCGGAAGGTGTCCCTGCAAAAGACCCGGGGTCTCCCTTACCGCACCCGGGACCGGATAGCGGTCAAGCTGTCCAAGTCTTTGGGAGACCCCCTCTACGTCGAACTGCCAAGGGCTACGACTGCGTTCTAAATAACGTCGAGGTCGATGACCTTCTTCTCTCCTCTCAAAGAGGAGAGAAGCTCCTCCCGGCTCATGTCGCCGTAGTTGTTGATCTGGACGCTCAGGTTGCCCTGAGAGGGCTTGGAGTTCATGGCTGCCAGCTTGTCCACCGAGATGGCCAGTGTCATGTTGAGGTCGCTCAACTTCTGTCCGCCCTCGGCCAGTTTCTCCTGAATACGGTCTACGGCCATGTCGGCCAGAGAACGCAGACGTTCGGAGAACAGAGCCTGAAACTCTTCGGCAGATGCCCCTACCACTCGTTGGATCATGGCCCGATCATCCCCGGTAATGGGCTTACATGTCGAGCCTGTTCGTGGGACCGACTTACCAGCGATAGCCCGCTCGGCAAATTCGTCGATGACGGCATCCAGTTCGTAGGTTCTTTTCTGCGCCTTCCTTTGGGCAGAGAGGTTTGGGTTGCCCCCTTTAAGGCCGTTCAGTCGATTGATTTCGCTGCGGGTCATATGGGTGAGTCTTTGTCGGCCAGTAAGCGGGAGATCCGGTCGTCTTTCAACGCATTTCCCAGTTTGGCCAGTCGCTCGGATTCGGTGACCGCTGCCAAGGCTTTGGTCAGGGATTGGACTTGGGTGATGGCCTCTTGCAGTTTGGACTCGGTAATCTTGAATTGGGCCAGCTCTTCGCGCAGAACCTTGCAGCGTTCCCGGTAGCGGGCGGTCACCCCCTTCATCAGGGACAGTCGGATGATCTCGCGGTCTTTCGAGGCGAGCTTGCTGTGCAGTTCGTCGAAACGCTGCTGCCACTCGGCAACGGTCTTATCAAATTCTTCGTCGTTCATATATGGGTCTTGATGGCTTTGGCTCTGCGTTCCTTGATCAGGTGTGGTAGGCATAAAGTGCGATTGGGGGCTGCGGGCTGGCTGCATTGGCGGCAGATTCCCTGTTGTGACCGGCGAAGGGACCAGAGGAGCTTGGCCTCCAGTCGGGCCTGTGCGATAGCGGTGTGCTGGTGGCAGTGACGCCTGCCCTTGACGGCGCACTGGCCACAGATGACGCATAGGCCCATTGCGACCCTTTCCGCCCTCTTCAGGGCAGAAGCACGCCTCCGTTCCGCGCTTCGCGCAGAATGGATAGGGCACAGGGTCTGGCCGGGGATCACTGCTCCATTGCAGTGGGTGCAGAGGTTAAGGGCTTTGTGCTCCATTCTCCACTGAGCTTTCGATTTCGCCATGCGTTCACCAGATCGGGGGGCGTTGGCCGAGTCAAGAGTTTTCCCAATAAAAATGGGGGATCTCCCGCAAAACTCCGCCTATAATCAAGTATTATGCTTTTCGGGCTGTATATATATTTTTTATTATTATTTCTATAATTTATCTCGCGTGTAAAGTAAATCAAATAAAATAAAATACGGTAAACAATAAATCCCGTAATCTGGCGGAGTTTTCCGGCAGCTCCCCCATTCTACTTGGGAATATCTGACCGGCCCTGAACTGGGGGAAGACCTACTCCGAACTGGGGGAAGACCTACTCCGAACTGGGGGAAGACCTACTGTAAAATTCGATTTGGGGGTTCCAATGGATAATAAGAATTGCGCGAGCGCCCGCGCCTGACCCCCTCCCCCCCTCCCTGCTCCAGATCTGGTGCCTCGCTCCACCCGAATACCGGTCTCCCGCCGTGCCCCCACGGTCTCGTATCCGCTCCCCGCATACACGCAGCGCAACCCCATGCGGCACAAGCACTTCCGCAGACAGCTAGGACCGAACTTAACATAATCACCATTGTACGTTACCGGAGCGCAGACGAGTGCGGCGCAGGCACTTACGCAAACAGGCACCCGGCACCCGGCGACTGCGGCACCCGGCACCCGGCACCCGGCGGCACCCGGCTCCGGCGGCACCCGGCTCCGGCGGTCGACGGCGGAATCCGGCGACTAGGAAACGATTCCTGCTAGTTGAAACCCATTCTCAATAACTTACGTAAGTCGCTCCCAGATCAACTTCCCCACGTCCCCACGTCCCCACGTCCCCACGTCCCCACGTCACCCGTCACCCGTCGCCGGATCCCGTCGCCCCACGTCACCCATCACCCGTCACCCGTCACCCGTCGCCCCACTTGCGTAAGTCGCCCCACTGCCCCACGTCACCCGTCACCCGTCGCCCCACTGCCCCACCGCCCCACGTCACCCGTCACCCGTCACCCGTCACCCACCAGCCCACCAGCCCACCAGCCCACCAGCCCACTTCCTCACGTCACTCCACTGCCCGCCCCAACTGGTAACCGCGCCTCGAAATGTTCCACATGGAACAATTTCTAACTTCATGCACCGCATGCACTTACGTAAGTCACTTACGTAAGTTACTGCGGCACAGTAACTTAGCACCGGCGTTTCCTGCCCTTTTAAGCCCACTCTAATACGTTTTCTGTCCCTGCTCTGAAATCGCGCAAGTCGCTAGTCCATCAGCGACTTCCGCATTTATGACACGGCAACCCTCTACCCATACCGCCACCGACCCCCTCAGGCCCGCAAATCGAAAGGAAACGGCCTTAGAATCGATTTCACCTAAGTCGTTCTTTCGCAACACTTTGGTGAGATCGGACTCTCCACACTATATATAGGAAAAATCCCACGCCCCCAAAGCTTATGACACACAGAGATTACAGAATCTGTCACTTTGTTGTCGACACCTACCAATACCTGTTTCAGGGTGACGTCGTTGGTGACGGGGACGGTAGCAGAGGCGGGGGGCGCGGCCCTCCAAATCTCCCCCCTCGGCCCCGACCTGACGGCCCCGAAAACCGCGCTACGTCGCGGTGGGTGATGGTGGGCCAAGCGCAAAGGAGGTGACCGACTGCATGGGCTAACGCCCCTGCGACTGGTCTCGATCCCCCGCCCCGACCGTCTCGGTCGAAGTAGCTGCCCCCGGCAACCGCGTTCCAACCAACGCACCGGGGGACGTACAGGTCATCCCCCCGCCTGCTGCGCATCGCTCACCGAAACCACGATCCTGACCGACGTGGAGGACCAGTGAGCAGGAACACCAAGTGGGTGTTTCCTACAGTGACCACGCCCCGCGTGGACCCTGTTGGAAGCACCCACGCTTCACCCAACCAACCAAAAACATGTCTGCCGATCACATCGCCTCGCTCTGCGCTCGCTGCGATAGCGCCAGCGCCAACGCCTCCGCCTCCCTCGCCCAACTCGCAGCCCAGACCGGGCCACGCAACCGGGCCAAGTGGCGGCGCGAACATGTCCTCCGCGTCGGCCAGCTCGACCGCGCTGCCCTCGCCCTCGCCCTCGCCCTTTGGGTCCAGCCTCACGCCGAGGACCCGCTGCCCGCCTCCTACCGCCAGTACGCAACCACCATCCACGGCTATGCCGTCAAGCACCTCAACGTCCTCTAACATGTCCAAACTCATCCTCCCCCGGATCCACCTCGGTGGCACCGGCCCCACCACGCTCATCGCCGATTACTCCGCTGCCATCGCGGCGTTGCAGGAAGCCCTCCGCCTGCTCGGCGAGAGCTACCACGACCGCGACTACTACCTCCTCGGTCAGGATATCCACCGCGAGGCTCGTGGTCAGCACGTCGAACGCTGCGCCGCCATCGGCGGCGTGATCGCCGCCCTCCGAGCCATGCAAGACCACGCTGCCGACGAGCGCGACGCCCGCGACGGCATTGCCCGGGCGTGGCTCGACGCTGACGCCGACGACCACCACGCCCGCACCCGCCAACCCTAAGGACGAAACGCCCCCACCGGGCGTCTCGGCGTTTCGCGCCGACTGACGAGTCCAGCCGCCTCACCTGTTCCACCTGTTCCTCCCATGTCCTCCTCCTCCCGCCTCACCCAACTCCTCAACGCCAACCGCCGCGTCCTCCTCGTAGGTCCGCCCGGTTGTGCCAAAACCGCTCGCGTCGCCGCCGCCGCCCTCGACTGCAACCGCAAGCTCATCGTCTTCCGTTCCGCCCTCGCCGAGAGGGTGGACCTCGGTGGGTGCTACGTCCCCAACCAAGCCAAGGGCGTCACGGAATCGCTCCCGCTGCAACTCCTCTGGGACTTGCGGCACACCACCGTCCCCACCCTGCTCTTCCTCGACGACCTCGGGCAGGCCCCCGTCGACGTGCAGGCTGCAGCGATGGCCCTGTTTGACGACGGTGCCATCAGCAAGTCGGTCGTGATCTGGGGTGCCACCAATCGACCCGGCGACAAGGCCGGTGTGACCTCGCTCTGCGAGCCGCTGCGCTCGCGGTTCCACGTTGCATTTGCGATTGCAACGCCCCAGACCGAAAACAAGACCGACGGCCCGACCTACGTCGCCCCGTGGCGCGATGAGGTCGATGCGTGGGCCGCGTGGGCGAACGAGCAGGGCTTCGCCCCTGAGCTCGTCGCGTGGCACCGGTCCACGACCGGGCGTACGTTGTACGCTTGGAAGCCCGCCGCCGACCCGGCCACCCGCATGCCCGACTTCCGCAGCTGGGAAACGGTCGGTCACCTCTGGGAGGCGGGTCTCCGCGACTTCGACACGATCAGCGCCGCAATCGGCAAGGCTGCCGCCGCAGAGTTCCTCGCCTTCGCCGCCCTCGCCGACCAGCTGCCCACTCCACAACAGGTGTGGATGGACCCGCACGGTGCCACGGTGCCGACCGAACCGGCGGCGCAGTACCTGATCGCCTCCATGCTCGGTCGGGCGGCGGAGGCCAAGTTCGCGCCGCAGCTGGTCACGTACCTGTCCCGCCTGCCCCGCGTGATGGGTGCCTACTGCGCAAAGGACGCCTTCGCCCGCCTCGGTGCCAAACTCGTCGCCAACAAGGCATGGCAGGAGTGGTGGGTCGCCAACCAAGCCCTGTTCACTGCCTGATAGCTCACCGACCTACCACCCTGCCGCAGGGTGGTGGGTTGCCTTAGCTCTCAACTCAACTCAACCAACCAACAACAGGTATCACCATGAAACTCAGTTCCCGCGCAGTTATCGCAGTCCTCAACGTCGGTGCATGGCGCGTCGTCAAACGCCATGCCGCCGAGACCGCAGTCGAGAACGCTCGGCACGGTCTCACCAACGAAGCCCGCGTCGACGTCAAGATCTGCGCCCACCATGCCTTGGAATCCATCGCCGAGCTTCATTCTGAAGCTCGGCTTGAGCACTATCGGCTCACGCTCCCCTGCGCAGACAAGGGTTTGCGCCTCCTCCCTGCCGCCCGACAGTTCGAACACAGTGAGATCATGAAGGACTTCGCCGCCCGCATCCAGCAGCTGGTGACGACGTTCCTTGCGGACTACGACACCGTCCGCACCGACGCCCCGGCTCGGCTCAACGGCCTCTACGTCGCCGCCCATTGGCCAACGCACGAGGTGGTTGAGTCCAAGTTCTACTTCACCACCCGCTACCTCCCGGTGCCCGACGTCGGGCAGTGGGCCGAGTGGCTGGAAGAGGCGTCGGCCTGCGCCCAAGATGAACTGCGCGAGCGTCTCGCCGATGCCGTCGTCAAGGTCGCGCAGAAGTTGCGCGACCCCAAGGCAATCTTCCGCGACACCCTCGTGTCCAACCTGACCGAGATCCTCGCCCTCGTCCCCGACCTCAACCTCGCCGACGACCCGGTCATCGCCGACCTCGCTCGCCAAGCGGGTGACCTCGTCGAGCACGACGCCGACACCCTGCGCGATGACCCCATCGCTCGCGCTAACACGGCGTCCCGCGCCAATGAAATCTGCACCATGTTCTCCCTGTAAACCTGTTTTACCATGTCCACCACACCCATCGCTATCGACAAAGCCCGCTACTGGGCGCTCACCACTCCGCACGCTGCCTTCTACGGCAGCCTCGCCTCCAACTTGGTCGACGTCATGGACCCCTCGGTCCAGACCGCTGCGACCGACGGCAAGGTCATCCGCTGGAGTCCGGAGTTCGTCGCCTCCCTCACGCCGGAGGAGGTGCGCTTCGTGCTCCTGCACGAGACCCTCCACTGCGCCCACAACCACTTCGACCGCTTGCCCATTACCCCCGAGGGTAACGAGGCAGGCGACTACGCGATCAACGCCGTCCTCGAAAAGGTCGCCGGGATCACGATGCCCAAGGGTGGGCTGCGCGACACCAAGTACGACGGTCTCGCGGAGGAGGAAATCCTCGCCGCCCTCCGCCGCAAGCCGCAGCCCAAGCCGCAGGATGGCCAGCCCGGCCAGCCCGGCCAGCCCGACCCCAACGGCCAGCCCGACCAGCCCGACCCCAACGGCCAGCCCGACCCCGGTGGCTGCGGCGGGTTTGGCCCGCCTGCACCCTCTGCCCCGCCTGCCCCCGGCAAGGCCGCGCCGCAGACGATGGCGGAGAAATGGACGCAGGCCATCGTGCAGGCCGACATGGCCGCACGCAGCCTCGGCAAAGGCAATGCGCCCGCCGAGATGCAGCGCATCATCGACGCCGCGACCGCTGCGGCCAAGCTCAACTGGAAAGACGAGACCGCGGACTTCCTCAAGTCCAGCATCGCGACCCGCAACGATTGGACCCGCTCGGCCCGCCGGTTCGCGGGTGCTCCCGTGATCTATCCCCGCCGCCGGGTCGACTCGACCGGTCTCGTGGTGTTCGTCCGCGACACGTCGGGCAGCGTCGACGACAAGCTCACGGCGCAGTTCACGGCGCTCATCGCGCAGTGCTGCGGCGACCTGAACTGTGAGGCTCTGGTCATGGACTGCGACACGATCATCCACGCCGAGTATCGCCTCGCACCCGGCGAGGAAGCGCCCCTGCACGCCAAGGGCGGCGGAGGCACCGACTTCCGCGAGCCCTTCGCCCGCGTCGCGGAGCTGGTCGAGTCGGGCGAGAACGTCGCCGGTCTGGTCTACCTGACAGACCTCTGCGGTGACGAACCCGACACGGTCGACGTCTCGACCCTGTGGTTGTCCACGACCAAGTCGGTCGCCCGCACTGGTCACACGGTCCACGTCGACCTGTGACCCACCACCACCCTCCCTCGGGGGAGGGTGGCCCCTTTCATGACCACGATCAACGGCAACGGCATCGGCATCGGCTACGGCTACGGCAACGGCTACGGCAACGGCTACGGCGACGGCTACGGCGACGGCGACGGCAACGGCTACGGCGACGGCTACGGCGACGGCGACGGCGACGGCTCCGGCAACGGCTACGGCTACGGCTCCGGCTCCGGCTACGGCTACGGCTACGGCATCGGCATCGGCGACGGCTACGGCTGCGGCATCGGCGACGGCTACGGCTGCGGCGACGGCGTCTTCGCCCGACGCGCCGACGACCCATTGCAGGCACTCACCACCCTCTCATGACGACGATCAAAGGCGACGGCATCGGCTACGGCTCCGGCTACGGCTACAACAACGGCGACGGCTACGGCTACGGCTACGGCTCCGGCTACGGCTACGGCTACGGCATCGGCAACGGCGACGGCTACGGCGACGGCTCCGGCGACGGCTACGGCATCGGCGACGGCTACGGTGACGGCGACGGCGTCTTCGCCCGACGCGCCGACGACCCATTGCAGGCACTCACCACTCTCTCATGACGACGATCAAAGGCGACGGCTACGGCTACGGCTCCGGCTACGGCTACAACAACGGCGACGGCTACGGCTACGGCATCGGCTCCGGCTCCGGCTCCGGCTACGGCAACGGCAACGGCTACGGCTACGGCATCGGCATCGGCTACGGCAACGGCAACGGCTACGGCTACGGCATCGGCAACGGCTACGGCGACGGCGACGGCTACGGCTACGGCCATGGCTACGGCTACGGCGACGGCTACGGCTCCGGCTACGGCAACGGCTCCGGCTCCGGCTCCGGCTCCGGCAACGGCGACGGCTCCGGCAACGGCAACGGCCAAGGCACCGGAGTCTTCGCCCGACGCGCCGACGACCCATTGCAGGCGCTCACCACCCTTTCATGACCACGATCAAAGACAAAGGCGACGGCTACGGCTACGGCAACGGCTCCGGCTCCGGCAACGGCAACGGCTACGGCTCCGGCTCCGGCTCCGGCTCCGGCTCCGGCTCCGGCTCCGGCTCCGGCAACGGCGACGGCGACGGCTACGGCTACGGCCATGGCTACGGCTACGGCGACGGCGACGGCAACGGCTACGATGACGGCGACGGCGACGGCTCCGGCTACGGCTACGGCTACGGCAACGGCGTCTTCGTCCGACGCGCCGACGACCCATTGCAGGCACTCACCCAACTTTCCTGTCAGTAACAAACAACAACAACCAAAAACAGATATCACCATGAGCAACATCATCACCCCCGGCTGGCACATCGTCGTCGTCGACAGCGGCTTCGTCTTCTGCGGCGACTGCATCCACAACGAGGATACCCTCGTCATCACCAACGTCAAACAACTCCGCCAGTGGGGCACGACCCGTGGCCTCGGCGAGTTGGTCAACGGACCCACGACCAAGACCGTCATCGACCCGATCCCGTCGGTCATCGTGCCCCGCGCCCGCGTGATCTTCACGATCCCCGTGAACGACAAGAAATGGAGCAAGGCATGATCACCACGTACTGGGTCACCCCCACGAAAGGGAACCTTGGTAGCGGCACCTTGCGCAAGCAGCGGGGGGTACCGCCACATCGTGTCCCGACCGGTGCTGATCTGGGACGACTCCACCACGCCCCCCACGCTGCTGCGCCAACAGCAGCCGTGGAAGGCCGTGAGTGCTGGCGCACCCATGCACCCCTTCTTCCTCCACCGCGACAAACTTTATCGCGTGCCGTCTATCACTGAACCCTGCATCGCCGAACTCGTCTTCGATCATCAACCGTAACCACCATGTCCATCTACATCACTCCCGAAATTCAGAAAGCCCTCACCGACCTCGGCTGGCCCGAAGTTCCCGATGCCCGTCTCAGCACTTACGTTCACCACCGCTCCACCAGCGAGCCTTCGATCTACGTGCGAGCGGTCAAACGTCGTGGCTATGGGCACCCAACCAGTCCCACCAAGTTCGTCGTGGGCTGCGACTACAAAGACGCTATCGGCGTCGACGCGATCAAACCCCACACCGTCAACATCGAAGCGACCAAGTGGGTGCAGTCGCTGTTCCGCTGGCACACCACCGCGACGTTCAAGCTGGTCGAGATCCGCGCCAAGCATGCCGAGCGCGACCGTGAGACGAAGCGCAAGAACTCTCGCCGCGAAGCTCACGCCGAGGAACTCAAGGCGATTACCGGCGACACCGGCTGCCTTGTGGCCGGTGGCGTAGCCGACGACGGCAGCTATACCAGTATCCGGTTAAACCTGACACTGATCAACAAGCTCAATGAGCGACTCGCTTACCAGCCGATTGCCGCTGCGGCGAAACGTGGAGGGGAGTTGATCACGCTCCTCAAGGAGCACGGCTTCCTGACGTGAGATAGTTCAAGGCAGGTATTGTAGGCATTGACACGAACGCGAGTTCGTGATCGTGGTGCCACCCTGCAATGACTCCCTCTCAACTTGCCGCCGCCCTTGGACGATTGTCCAAAGGCAAAAAGAAAACCCTGTCGAAGGCCGAGATCGCCCGACGGACCAAGCGATTGGCCGAAGCGCGGAAGTTGAGGTGGTCCAAATGAGCGCCCGCTACTTCAGCGGACTCGCCAGCCACCTCGGACAGGTCCACGAGTTGCCCCACCAGACCTTCGCAGAGCTGGTCGAGGCAACCGTGGCCAAGCCGGTGCAGCTGGCACTCACTCGGCCCCAGATGTTCGCCCTGCCCGACAAGGCGCAGAACGAAGCCAAGCGCACTGCCTATCTGGTGCCAGCGGTCTTCAAGACCAACCCCTCACCCCGCCAGACTGACGCGGCAACACACTGCAACCTGTTATTCGTCGACATCGACGACGGAGCAGAGACGCAACGCATCCTCAACGTCGGACCCGCCACCCTGTTGGGGGATCTCGCCGCCGTGGTGTGGCACACTGCCCGCTCGACCCCCGACAAGCCCCGCCTCCGCGTCATGGTCTCAACCGAGAATCTGCCGGTCACCCAGTACGCCCGGGCAGTGACCGCACTGGCGGGACTGCTCGGCATGAGTTCAGTCACCCACGAATCCAAGGTTGCCGTCCAACCCATGTATGTCCCGGTTCAATACGCGGGAGATGCGACCACCCCGCTGGTCTATGACAACCCGGATGGCACCAGCTTCGACCACGCCACCCTTGCGGCACTCGACAATCTGCGCTCGGCCAATCCCCCCGCGCCGGAGGATGCCGACTTGGGCGACATCGAATACCTCCGTGCCCCGGTCGAGGATATCACGACCGAGGAGATCACCGAAGCACTGACCAAGCTTGACGCCTCCTGCTCCATGCAGGCGTGGGTCGAGGTTGGCATGGGTCTCAAGCACCAGTTCGGACCCGCCGGTCTCGCCCTGTGGGACCAGTGGTCTGCCACCTCCGACAAATACCCGGGCCGGGAGGAGTTGCAGAAACGCTGGGACTCCTTCGCCGCTTCGCCCGCAGGGCGCGTCCCCATCACCATCCGCAGCATCATCCACGCTGCCACCGAGAACGGCTGGGACAACCGAGCCCTTGCCTCCCGCCTCTTTGAGACCACCCGGGAATGGATCAGGTCCGACCAACGCTCCTCCGAGGAACTGCTCGACCAAGGGGGCAAGCGCATAGCCAAACTGGATACGATGATCGGAGCCTTGGAGCGCAAGGTTCTCCTCTCCGATCTCCACTCTGCGACCAAGGCCCGTGGGCTGCGTGGACCCACGGTGCAAGACCTGTCGCGTGAGGTGCAGCGATTGACCCAGACCGCCACCCGTGCCGCCAGCAGTGCCCCACCTTGGACGGTCGGCATCGCTTTCCTCACTGCCCCCAACCTGTTTTACCGTTACCTCGACCGTCGCAAAATGCGGGGCGAGGTGGTCGACCTCATCTACCGCAGCCCCGACCCGACCCAGATGACCCGGCAATACCTCGTCCACGACGTGGGCATCCCCGTGGTGGAGAATCTGCGTTACGCACCCTCCGAGAGGAAACGTCTGTTCTCCTCTGGTGGCGTGCCGTATCTCAATACCTACTTCCCCTCCTTCGCCCCGCCCGATGCCAGTCAGTCGGTCTTGGCAGGCACACACTGGGAGGAGCATGCGATTAACCTTATGGGTGCAGACTATTGGGTCACCCTCACCGACTGGCTGGCTTACCAAGTGCAGCACCCCGGCAAGAAGATCCGCTGGGCACCCGTCATCCAGTCTGCGGTAGGCGGGGGCAAAGGGCTGGTTGCCCACGTCGCGACCCTTGTCTTGGGCAGCCCCAACGTGCAACGGCTCGCAGCCGAACATGTCTTGGAAGGCAGCCACAACGGCTGGGCTGCCAACTTTCAACTCACCGTCTTGGACGAAGTCCGCATCATCGGAGCCAACCAGCACCGGGTCATGGACAAGCTCAAGCCCTGCATCTCGGACGACTCCATCTCAGTGCGTCAGATCTATGAGCCGGTGATGACGACGCCTAACGTCACCAACTACATCTTGTTCACCAACTATCACGACTCGCTCGCAGTCCATGACGAGGACCGTCGCTACTTCGTCGTCAACAGTCCTCTCAAGGACCGGCAGGCGATCCTTCGCTTGGGTTCCGACTACTTCGACCGCATGTACTCCACCTTCGCAGCCAACGCAGGCGGACTGCGGCACTTCTTTGAGAACTGGAAGATCTCCCCCACGTTCAAGCCCGAGGGTCGGGCACCCATCACTCCGTTCCTCGGTGCCCTCGCCAAGCAGACGGCTTCGCCTCTGTCCCGTGCCGTGAGCGAGGCATTGGAGGATGAACCCACCCCACTGGTGCGCCGTGACCTCGTGTCCCTGACGGAACTACGGCAATCCCTCCCCTCGCACCGACTGCCAGCCTTCACCGATCAAGGTTTGTCCGGCATCCTGAGGGACAAGGGCTTCACCGATCTCGGTCGGCATCCCCTGAACGGCGAACGGCACTCGCTCTGGACGACGAGAGACGAGCCATTGGCTGTCACCCTTGGCCACGCGCAGGCGCGACTCGATCTTTTCTGAGATTGCGGCTTGACGCATCAACGATAACTGTTTTAGTCCCCAACAACCCAACCACCTCATGAAAAAACAACCCTACTGCCGGTTCCCCATCGCTGTTCAGCCCCACCTCAAACTCGGAGCTTCGACCATCCTCATCTCCATCGCCATCGGCGTGGCGTTGGGGATCGGCTTCGTGCTCATCCTCACGTCCCTATCATGAACACGGTCATCGTCATCGTGGCACTGCTGGCAGTGCTTGTCCTCCCGGCCCGCATCGTGAGAGCGATGCGCCATGACTACTTCGCCCGGGGCTACGGCATGAGCCCATGCAAGCGGGCCATGCTCGCCCTCCGCAATATCTTTTCCCTGTAAGTACAACCATAAACCAGTATACCTATGTCACTAGAAACTGAAATCGCCAGCCTCACCCTTGCGGTGCAGGCTTTGACCAAAGCTCTCGCCTCCCAGCAGACCGCGCCCGTCGAGGCTACGCAGGAAGCCCCCGCCCCCGCCCCCGAGCCGGTCAAGGCCAAGCCCGCCAAGGTCGCCAAGCCCGCCAAGGTCGAAGCCCCGGCCCCTGAGCCCATCGTCGAGCCCACGCCCGAGCCCGTCGCTGCCGCCGAGCCTGCCCCGGCCAAGAAGTACACCGTGCAGGACATCCGCACCCTCGCCCAACAAGCCTTGGACGACGGCAAGCTGGCCGGAGTCGTGGCGATCAACAAGGAGTTCGGCCTGAAGAAGATCTCCGAAGCGACCGAGGACAAGTTCGCCGACATCATCGCCCGCCTGACCACCCTCGTCCATGGGTAAGATCGACATCGGAGCCTCCTCGGCTCATCGGTGGACAGTCTGCACCGCATCGCCGCAGTTCATCCTCGACCACGAGGATGACCTCCCGTCTGACCGGTCCAGTTACGCCGACGAGGGCACTCTCGCCCATGCCGTAGCTGCCAACATCCTGCTCAACCAGCCTATTCCAACTGGGCTGTCGGACGAACTTGTCGGCTACGTCAACGGCTACGTTGCTCACGTCCAATCGCACGGTGGCAAGCTGGCGGTGGAGACCAAGCTGCCGCTGTTCTACATGCCAGACCGCAACGGCATTGTCGATGCGGCAAGTTCGACGCCTGACGCCATCTACATCGACGACCTCAAGTATGGGGTCGGGGTGTCGGTGGACGCACAGGACAACGAACAGCTGGCCATCTACGGCGAGTCAATCATCCGCCAGTGGGAGCAGGCGATCACGTTCAAGCCCGACCACCGCATCCACCTCACCATCTACCAACCCCGTGACCGCAACAACCCAGAACCTGTTCGCACATGGGTGCTGACTCGTCGTGAGTTGGCGGAGTTGGCTGGCTGGATCGAGGGCAAGGCGGAGGAAGTCATGTCAGGCAAGGGGGTGTTCAAGGTATCGGACAAGGGGTGCCGGTTCTGCAAGGCCAAGGGGCTTTGCTCTGCCTACGCAAACCAAGGTCTGGTCGCACTGCCCGAGGCTGCCCGCGTGATCGAACTGCCGGATGCGAGTACGCTCCCCCGCTCCGAGCGGGTCAAAGTCTTGGCTGCCAAGAAAGTTCTCATCGACTGGCTGGAAGCAGTCGAGGACCAAGAGGTATCTGAACTGATGGCTGGCGCAGACCCGCAGGGGTTCAAGCTGGTCAGCGGGAAGAGCAACCGTGTGTGGTCGGATCCCGACTCCGCTCAGAAGCTGCTCTCCCTGCACCTCAATTTAGACGTAACGAGGCCGAGAGCAGACCTCATTTCGCCCCACAAGGCGGAACAAGCTCTCAAAAACAAAGAGTTGTCGAAGCGTTTCCAGACGCGCCTTCACTCGCTCATCACAAAGCCGGAGGGGAGACCCACGTTGGTCGCCGAAAGCGACCCACGACCGGCACTACTGCTAGAAACCACGTTCGACAACCTCGACGTAATATAACCATGGATACTAATACTAATGTCAAGCTCACCAACGTGAGGCTTTCGTTCCCGTCCCTGTTCTCCGCCCGCAAGTTCGCGCCGACCGATGCCAAGGGATCGTTCTCCGCTGCGCTGATCCTCGACAAGAAGGTCAACGCCAAAGACATCGCCGCCGTCAAGGCTGCCATCGCTTCGGTCGTCGCGACCGACTTCAAGGGCAAGGCTCCCAGCAAGACCTGTCTGCGCGACGGCGCGGAGAAGTCTGACACCGACGGCTACGGCGACGGGGTCATGTTCATCTCCGCCCGCAGTGACAAGCGCCCACAGGTTGTGGGTCGTGACCTCACGCCCCTCACCGAGGAAGACGGCAAGCCCTACGCGGGCTGCTACATCAACGCCACCATCCAGATCTGGGGACAGGACAACCAGTATGGGAAGCGCATCAACGCCAAGCTGCGGTGTGTGCAGTTCTACAAGGACGGGGAGACGTTCGGCGAGGCCCCGATCAACATCGAGCAGGAGTTCAGCGTCATCACTGACGACGACGTCCTTTGATCAACATGAGCACCAACCCGATCCAGCGGGCCAGTGCCTTGGCCAAAATGTTAGACTCCGATCCCGTTGTGGCAGCCCAGATCAAGGAGCACATTCCGGTCATCCGACTGCTGCAACTTCTTGAGATCACCGAGGAAGATCTCGTGAAGGCGATGCAGCTGGCAGCACCAGAAAACGAGCAGGACAGTTAGACCCTCAAGCCCCGTGTGGAAACACACGGGGCACAATTTTCCCATGAAAGTATGCCTAGATTTCGAGACCCGTAGCCGTGCAGATCTCACCTCCGTGGGTGCCCACCGCTACGGTTGCGATCCATCCACCGAGGTGTTCATGGCCGCAGTCTCCGACCTTGAAGACGAGTACGCCCCGGTCTACCTGTGGATCAACCCCAAGTTCGCAGACGCTGGCGTCACGTCGGACATCGAGGCCCTGCCGTTTGTCCGGGCTGCGACCGAGGTCCATGCCCACAACGCCCCCTTTGAGCAGGCGATTTGCAGTGGTACGGGAATGCTGCCCGAGATCGGCCTCAACAAATGGCGTTGCACCGCAGCCATGGCCCGCATTGCCGCGCTGCCTGACTCGCTGGAGAAATGCGGCGAGGCTCTCGATATCTCCAACAAGAAGGACAAGCTGGGCAAAGACCTCATCAAGTTTTTCTCGCTGCCGCAGGAAGACGGAACCTTCAATGAACCCCGCGAGCACCGGCGGGAGTGGGCACAGTTCTGCGAGTACTGCCGCCAAGACGTGCGGGCAGAGAAGGAGATTCATAATCGCCTGAAAACCCGTTTCAGTTTGGTTGGAGCCAATCTGGACACGTTCCAATTCACGCTCCGTCTCAACGACACGGGGGTGCCGGTCAATATGACTGCCCTGCGCAACGCCCAGAGCATTCTCACCGAGGTGGAGACCGAGGCTGGGGCAGAGTTCTTCCAGTTGACCAAGCTCAACATCACCCAGCGGGCCAAGATCCTTGCACTGTTGCAGGCTGGCGGATTGCAGATCGACGACATGCAGGGCGACACGTTGCAGACAGCTCTTGCCGAGCAATTCATGACCCCCGCCATCCGCCGGGTGCTGGAACTGTACTGCCAGTTGTCATACGCTGCGACCAAGAAGATCACGTCCATGTTGAACTGGGCCTGCCCCGACGACCGACTCCATGGAGTGTTCAAGTTCTACGGCGCGGGCACGGGTCGCTGGACTGCTGGCGGACCACAGGTGCAGAACGCGAAGAAGCCTTCCAAGGAGATGCGCCCCATCGTGGCTGATGCCTTTGCCTATGTCGCCAAGGGAGGCACGGCAGAGGGTCTGCGGGCAGTCTATGGAGAACCCATTGAGGTGCTCTCCTCCTGCATCCGGCAGTTCATCCAATCACCTGACGGTCAGTTGTTGGATGGAGACTACAACGCCATCGAGGCACGCATCGCCTGCTGGGTAGCCGGTGAGACTGTGGCCTTGGACGAGTATCGCCGTGGTGTGGACCGCTACCGGACCATGGCGGCAGAGATCTACTCGGTCCGCGTCACCGACGTCACCAAGGACCAGCGGGAGGTGGGCAAGCGGGCGATCCTCGGGCTGGGTTACGGCATGGGGTCGGAGAAATTCCGGAGTTCCTGCCGGGATCTTTACGGCATCATCCTTAGCGACCAACTGGCTGAAGACGCCAAGCATGCTTTCCGGAACACCCATCCTAAGATGGTCTCCTGTTGGAAAGCTTTGGACCGGGCCATACGCTATGCGGTGGGAGGCAGGTCAACCTTCACTGCGGGGGATGGGGACATGATCTCCATCTGGAAGGAAGAGGCTGCCGGAATCCCCTATCTCTTTGTCCGCCTGCCCTCGGGTCGCCGCTTGGCCTATCCCCATCCCAAGGTGGAAGACGACCCGAAGTTCGGCACCCAATTCACCTACTGGGGGGCGCTCCCCGGCTCGACCCAATGGGGCAGAGTGAAACTTTATGGGGCAAAGCTGTTTGAAAATATCTGCCAAGCCATTGCCGCAGACATCATGTCCCATGGAGCGAGAGTGGCCGAGTCGAGGTGGATGCTGCCGTTCGCCCTGATCCACGATCAGGCGCTGGCTGTCGCGCTCCCCAACCAGAACCCGTCAGATTTCTCCACTGCCCTCGCCTCCTCGCCTTCATGGGCGGAAGGTTTGCCACTCAAGGTCGAGGCCCATTTCGCACCCTATTATTCCAAATGAAAATACCCACCAAATATCAGATTTTTGAGGACACTGTGGAAATCTTGGACAAAGACGTCGAACGTCTGTCCTCCTGCATCGGAGGATGGAACCGGCTGCATGAACTGTTCATGCTGGGCGGCGTCAACGAGCCCGATCTCAAACGTCTTGTCGTCATGGAGCTAATGGGCAAGCAGCGCAAACCCCTGCTCGCCCGCCTGCTGGGTCGGCTGGCCAAGCTGGATCGCCAACGCTACACCCGGCGCATTGATCAGGTCATCAACCTGTGATGACCGAAGCCCAACTGGAACGCAAGGTGGTGGAGTTCTGCCATGAGTATAAGCTCCTCACCTACAAGTTCTCCTCCCCCGCCCACCGAGGAGTGCCTGACCGCGTCATCCTTTACCACGGTCGCGCCCTCTTCCTTGAACTGAAACGCCCCGGCAAGAAGCCCACCAAGCTGCAAGAGCGGGAACTGGGGCAGCTGCGGGCCTCGGGTTGCGCCGCCGACTGGGCCGACAACTTGGAGACTGCCCGTAATATCATCCTCAAATTCGCCGTCTCCACATGATCTTAAAACTTGAGCCCTACCAAGTCCAACTACGCGACTTCCTATTGTCCCATGATCGTGCCTACACCAACGTGGGATTGGGATTGGGCAAGACGGCATCCACGTTGGATGCACTCAACCACCTGTTCATGGATGGTGCCATCAGTTCTGCGCTGGTGGTGGCTCCGCTTCGCGTGGCTCGGATGACTTGGCCCAACGAGATCCGCAAGTGGGGTCAGTTCCAGTGGATGAAGTCCGAGATCCTTGCAGGCAAGCCCCCCTCTGGGAAAGCCCAGATCTACCTCATCAACTACGAACGGCTGGCGCAGTTAAAGTCTCTGGACTTCTGCGACGTGGTCATCTTCGACGAGATCACCAAGGCCAAGAACCCCAACAGTCTTCGCATCAAGGCCATCCGCCCCTTGTTCAAGCATCATCGTCGTTGGGGTCTGACGGGGACACCTCGCCCCAACTCCCTGCTGGAGTTGTTCGCCCAAGTGCGGCTGATCGACGACGGCGTGAGACTGGGCCGAACGTTCAGTGGATACCGGGATGGCTACTTTTTCCCGACCGACTACATGCGCTACAACTGGGAGCCCAAGGCAGGGTCAGAGGCTAGGGTCTACGCCAAGCTGTCCGACATCACCATCACACTCCGCAGCAGCGACCACCTCAACGTGCCAGACACCATCTTAGAGGACGTCGAGGTATGCCTCCCACCCAAGGCCCGAAAGGCTTATGACACTTTGGAGAAAGAGTTCCTCATCGTCCTCCGCAAAGAGGTGATCGCCCGCAACGCTGCCACCCTCGCAGGCAAGCTGCACCAGATCGCGGGGGGCAACATCTACAACGAGGCAGGCGAGCCGGAAGAACTGCACGACGCCAAGCTTGTCGCCCTGAAGGCGCTGATCAAACGCGCCCCCACCGAAAGAGTGTTGGTTGCTTGCCAGTACATCCACGAACGGGAGCGGGTCTGCAAAGCCTTCCCGCAAGCGGTTAATGCGGCCAAGTTCAAGGGCGACATCGAGCAGACGTGGAACTCGGGATCAATCCCCATGCTTGTGGCCGATCCCCGGTCACTGGGCCACGGTCTCAACCTGCAACAGGGCGGCAGGACAATCATCTGGTACAGTCCGACGTGGAGCCGGGAACTCTACGATCAGTTCAACGCCCGCGTGGCCCGCAAAGGCCAAGCCACTCAGCCCCTCCTCTATCGCATCATCGCCACCGACACCATTGACGAGGCCATCGTCGCCACCCTCCGCGAACGAGGGGACGCCCAGCATGAGATGTCCCGCGTCATGGCCAATTACCTTAACCTGAACCCATGAATAAATCCATCCCCCAACACCTCTACGGCTTGGTCGACCAAGGCATCTTGCGCGGTTCGATCAAGGAGACCGGAGAACATGAACGCTGCGTGATGTTTGGCGTGACCTCTATCCCCTCACGCGCCCTCCACTTCTCGATCCTTTGCGAATCCGGTGCGCAGTGGGCGCGGATACCGCTGCACAAGCTACGGCATGAGAAGCCCACCTCCGGGCAAGTTCACGACCTCCCCCAACTGCAATCGTGGGACTGTCACGGCTGGGACTTTTGCGTGACCCAGTACGAGTATCTGCGAGAGATGAACTGCCAGTACAAGACTCGCGACGGAGTCATGATCCCGGCCAAGTACTGGTTCACTTTGGACCACACCGATAACGGCTACAGTCAGTATCCGCCAGAGCACAAATGTTACCACGTCCTGTTGCTGGATGATGGCTCAGGCCAGATCGCCGCTCAACCCAACAACCGAATCTTGTGGCGTGACGACAGTTTTGTACGCCCCAACCCTGCACAGATTTCAGAATACCGAGTGATGCCCGCAAAAACGTGGCACGCAGAAGTGGGCCGCAATGCGGACCTAACAAAGATAACCCAAGAAACATGAATACACCAATCACAGTTTGCCCAAACTTCGCTCGCAAGCTGGAGCGCGAACTCGCCGCACTCTCCGCCGAGCGCGACCAACTCCGCGCCCTTCTGGTTTACGCCGATCAGATTTTAGACGACATCGACACCTGCTCGGATGCTCACAAGCCAATGTATTCAAGTTACTCACAAAACGTGTTTAAGTTGTGCATAAAGGGTAGAGATTCTCGCCGCGCTGCCATCGCCGACAGCGAGGCTCGTGCGTGCGACCAACTCCGCGCCGAGGTGAAATTGTTGAGCGAGTGGCAACAAGGCGTTATCGAAAACGCGAGAGCGCACCACGCAGAACGCAAAGATGCCAACGCCCGCGCCGAACGCGCCGAGGCGGAGCTTGCTGACCATAAGACCGCTCTGGAAATCGCCAACCGTTCCGCCGACGAGCAAATGCGCTACAAGCGCGAAGCCGAGGCCGAACTCGCCACCGAGCGGGCGCGGTTGGATGCCGTGGTAGCTAACTGCTGGGCGGTTCATTCGGAGGGCGGGAGTTCGTTCTCGGTATTTAGCAACGTATGCGGCGACTACATCGCGACGGCACAGACCTACCGCGCTGCCATCGACGCGGCGATGAAGGAGGAAACCAAATGAGCACACCGACACCACGGACGGACGCCGCTTGGGCGGCATCGTTTTCACCGGAAAAACCCGGCTTTAATATGCGCGACCTCGCCAGCACGCTGGAGCGCGAACTTGCGGACCAAGCTGCACGATTTCACGACGAGCTTGCTCGCAGGCAGGAAACGGTGAGAGCAAACAACAAGTTAAACAAAAAGGAACTCGATCAACTCCGCGCCGAGGTGGAGCGGTTGAAGACCGCCCTTTCAAAGTCCTGCGACGACGAGCGCGAAATGTCCATCAGTGAAGGACCGGCGCACGGCGTCTGCGGATTGGCCGTAGAACTGATGACCCGCGCCGAACGCGCCGAGGCCGAGGTGGCGAGACTCAAGGCGGACGGAGCTGCAAGTGCGTTCATTGATATGGCTTGCCGTGCATCGCACGCCGAGGCTGAACTCGCCACCGAGCGGGCGCGGCTGGATTGGCTCGAAACGCCATCAGGCATGGATTGGCAGTGGGAACCGGAGCGGCTGACGGTGAGTCGCGCAAGTATTGACGCGGCTATGAAGGAGGATGCGAAATGAACACACCCACCGAGGCGCA